>Ga0209575_10000677_pt1 | contig 17921 bp, 17 predicted proteins | sample Medcelwee11metaG_FD_187172 | JGI IMG/M metagenome (GOLD analysis project Ga0209575, IMG submission 187172) | Freshwater pond sediment microbial communities from the University of Edinburgh, under environmental carbon perturbations - Medium... | ecosystem: Environmental > Aquatic > Freshwater >...
CCGGGCGTTGCGGAGCGTGCTACCCGAGCCACAATCCCCGTGCTGCCTCGGCTAGGGCCCCCATCCCAGCCTTCCCCCGCCTCGGGGGAAGGAGCCCTCTCACGCGCCGCCCACCTTGTTGGTGGCGAGCCGCCTTGCCATTCGTACAGCAAGATCCAGAGGTTGCCCCCGCGGTCCGTCGCTTCGCTCCGGATCAGGGGTTCGCTCAGAGCCGGAGGCATCGGAGTTGGCACCAGATTCCGCAGAGAGCCGCAGAGGGTTTCGTTGCTTGTGCGGACGGGGGTAGCCTCGTGGCGACGGGTTGTGCGTCCGAAGCGACCCACGCTGACCCGCCTCGTGCGAGAGAGCAGCACCCACCGGATAGGTGGCAAACCGCCTCGTCATTCGAAAATCAAGATCCAGAGGTTACTTGCTCCGCCCGTCGCTTCGCTCCGGATCAGGGTTCGGGATTCGAAAGAAACAGGCCCCGTGATATAGGGGTCGCCATCGTGGATTCCTATACCCTGACCACCGCGGACGGCATCCGACTTCATGCCGAGACCAACGGCACAGGCCCCACCATGCTCCTGTGCAATGGGCTGTTCTGCACGACCCAGTACTTCGTTCCCTGGTGGCGCCACTTCGCGCAGTCCCATCGCGTGGTGCAGTTCGACTACCGCAGCCATGGCGGCAGTGACGACGACCCAGATCCGTCGAACGTCACGATCCCGCGGCTGGTGGATGACGCCGCCCTGGCGCTCGAGACGCTCTGTGGGGACCGGGCGATCGTGGTGGGTCACTCGATGGGGGTACGCGTGGCTCTCGAGCTGTACCTTCGCTATCCGCATCGGGTGTCTTGCCTGCTTCTTCTGTGCGGAAGCGTGTTCGACTCCATGGGTGCCATCCCCAGCTTTTCACCCTTCCGCAAGGGCGTGCTCGGCGTGCTCCGATCCGCGGGCCGGGTGGTGCCCGTGGCGAACGTCGTCAAGGACGTGACCATCCATCAGGATCTCGTCACCAAGGTCGGAACCCTCCTGGGGGGAATGAGCGCGCTCACGCCCCGGGAGCCGATCGATGCGCTGCTGGCGAACCTGGACCGTCTCGACGTGAGGATGATGACGACGCTCGCGCAGTCGTACATCCGGCACTCGGCGAAGGAGATCCTTCCGAGGGTGAGGGTGCCGACCCTTTTTCTGGTGGGGGAGAAGGACAGCCTGGCACCGCCGTCGCACGCGCGAGAGGTGGTGCGGTTGCTGCCCGACGCCCGAGGGTACGTGGTGAAGGACTGCACGCACCTGGCGCCGGTGGAGAAGCCGGACGAGGTGCACGAGGTGGCAGAGGGATTCCTCGCCCGCGTCGTGTCCCGATCAAGTCAGTGATAGGTGGCGGTGAAGAGGATGGCCGGGGTGAAGATGGAGATGTCGACCTCGTCCGCGTCGTCGCCTTCGGTGGGGTGGAGCTTGGCCACGGTGACGCGGCCCAAGACGCCGATGCCCCACTGCTCGCCGACCCAACCTTCGTAGCCGACGCCTAGCTCCAGGGACCCACCGGTGGCGTCGTCGTCGTCGCTATCGCTGTTGTCAGAGGTCAGGCTGGCAACACCGAACCCGAGCAAACCTTGGATGTGGAACCCTTGCTCGGGGCTCGGGTAGACGTCGAAGAGCAGGCCGATGTTCGACTGGGTGAAGGTGCTGTCCTCCGCGGTGCCCGAGTACTCGCCCATCTTCATGTCGGGCTCGGACACGGAGACGCCGGAGATGGCGCCGCCGATGACGAATCCGGGAGTCGGCGTACCGCCGAGGGCGAATTCGAGAGCAGGGCCCGTTCCGGTGATCTCGACTTCTTCATCCGAACCGTCGACCGACGTCGTTGACTTCAGGAAGCCGACGCCGATGCCCATGCGCAGGTAGAAGCCGTCGTGGAAGTGGACGGTTTCGTCTTCTGGCGGGGGAGGCGGGACGGGGGCATAGCCGCCCTGGTAGCCGGGGGGCGGATAGCCTTGGCCGCCCTGGTAGCCGGGGGGCGGATAGCCTTGGCCGCCCTGGTAGCCGGGGGGCGGATAGCCTTGGCCCTGGTAGCCGGGAGGAGGAGTGCCGGGGGCAGGCTGGTAGCCGGCTGGGGGTGGCGCACCCGTCGCGGGAGGGGCAGCCGGTGCGGGCCCGGGTACCGGCGCAGGGGCCACGGGGGGTTGGGCCGCGGCCCCTCCCTCCGGCGCGCACGTTCCCCCTTCGCACACGAGTTGACCCGGACAATCCGTGTCACGCGTGCACGACTGTGCCTGTCCCTCCTCGGGCGCAAGCAAGACGAGCGAGGCCGCCACCAACGAGAAACCAAGGCCCGTGCGTCGAACGACAAAGGGTTGTCCCATCCAGATTCCTCCGCGTGATGTGATGGTGTTGCAGACGCGGCCATCGAAGCACAGCGGCAAGATCGCTGTCAAAGGTGGCTTGGGGGGTGCGGCGAGAGAGATCGACGGAGACGGGCCTCCGGTCGAGCAGGCCCAGAAAACGGGGAGCCACGAACACCGGAACACCGGAAACACGGGACGAAGAATCGGATCGCAAGCTGACAGGAGACCCTGCTCAGTTCAGGTCCCCGCCACCCTTGCCGTCCTTGCCACCGATCCGCTTGCTCATCCTCTCCAAGGTCAAGAGGGTATGGCGTTTGGCATAGGCCGTTCCGAGCCCCAAGCCGGTCACCTCGCGATCGTACATTCCCTTGGCCGCGGCGCGGGCCGCCACGTGCGCTGCCTTGCTGCGCGACGCGTCGGCCAAGTCTTGCCTCAGCCGGGCCAGCACGGCGAGCCCTGCCACGACCTGGGGGTCCGAGGAGAGCCCCATGCGAGCCACAAAGTCGGCCAGCGCAGCCTTCTCTTTTTCGAGCTCCTCCGTCCACCTCGTGACGGAGTATACGAGTTCGGATAGTCGTTGCACCGAGAACTCCCGCGCCACCTCGATCACCGGATCCCCCTTAGCGGCCGCCAGCACGGGCACGAAGTGCGCACGAGCGACGTGTCCTTCGCCGTCGTGAACCGAGCGGAATCGCAGCTCCGCGCGAAGCCAGGGCGTGGCCTCCTCGAGGGCGAACGCTTCGACGCCGAGATCGATCCCCACCACCACGCACCGGGTGTCCCCCAGCAGCAAAGATGGCATCCGAACTTGGATACTGCCTTCTTCGGACCGCACCTCCGCGAGCGAAGGCACGTAGCCGATCGACACGCCCTGCCCCGGGGTGAGCGCGAGGGACACGTCGACGGCGAACAGGGCGCGTTGTTGGCCGAGCTCGGCCGCGAAGGCTTCCACGGGCGGCTCGGTCCCCGGGACGAAGTGGTACCGCCCACCGCCCACCTCCGCCAACCGTTCGAGCAACTCCGGTCGCACGTCTTCCCCGAACCCGAAGAAGCTCGACGTCACTTCGTCCTTCGCTCCTTCGAGCAGCCGAAGGATCGCGTCGCTCTCTCGCACCCCGGAAGTCGGGTAGCCGTCGGTGAGCACGATCACGTGCCGGCGTCCGGAAGGGCCCTTCTTGCTGACGCGCAAAGCTTCCAGCACCGCGCCCGCGAGGTCCGTTCCCCCGTCGGCCTTCACACGGCCGAGGCACGCATGCGCCATCTGCTTCGCCGTGGCGCTCATGAGCGAAGCTGGAAGCAAGACGTGGGCGGACGTGGAGAAGGTCACGAGCCCCAGGGAGTCGGCGGGGCCAAGCTCGTCCACGAGGGCGTGGAGCGTGGCGATGGCCGACTTCATCTTCACACCGTCCATCGACCCTGAGGCGTCGAGCGCCACGACCAGATGCGTCGGCAGCGGCTCCGCGAGGGCGTCCCGCCCTTCGCTGGCACAGCTCGCGCGGGCGAGCACGAGGAGCTTTCGCGGCTCGGGGGGGACCGCGCGATACAGGGCCAACAGAGACAGAGCGACATGCGGTTCGCGAGAGGTCACGAGGGTAACTCCTTGGAGCAAGGATAGCCGAGAAGCGAGGTCTCTGCCGGGGCACGAAGGGGAGACGTCGGAAAGCGGGAGGCGGGGGCCCCGCGGGCGGCTACAATGCGAGGCATGGCGGACAGGTCCGAAGCGGAAGGCAACGCGGTCGACGGGCTGCTGGGCCAGGTGGACGTGGCGTTCGTGGTCGACACGACGGGCTCGATGGATCCGTTCATCGACGAGGCACGCGAGCGGATGCGCGGGATCGCGCGGGAGGTGGCGCAGCGAGGGCAGCTGGACATGCGGTACGCGGTAGTGGAGTACCGCGACCATCGGCCTCAGGACGAGTCCTTCGCGGTGCGCGTGCATCCCTTTGGGGGCGGTTCGCAGCTGCAGAAGTCGCTGGACGGGCTCGCGGCCCACGGCGGCGGGGACCATCCCGAGTGCGTGCTCGACGGGCTCTCGGCGACGGCTGCCCTGCCTTGGCGGGAGCATGCGGAGAGGCTCTGCTTTCTCGTGGGGGATGCCCCTCCCCACGGGATGGGCGGCCGTGGTGATGCGTGGCCGGAGGGGTGCCCGTGCGGCATGACCTTGGAGAGCGTCGCGGTGGCGCTGCTTGAAGCGCGCGTCGAGCTCACCGCGCTCGCCTTGACGCAGGAGACAGCGCTGACGGAGAGCTTCCAGAAGATCGCGCGGAGGCTCGAGGGCAAGTACGTAGGCGTAGGGCTCGCCGTTCCGCACGGTCGGGCTCACGGCGAGAGCCCCGTGGCATCCGCTTCGGCGGCCGTCGACTGCACACGGGTCGTGCTCGAGGGTTCGGCGGGGAAGGTGAGCCGAGCCCGCACGTACATGCGAACGATCACGTCGATGGTGAGTCCGACGCGGGAGAAGATCGCGGCGGAGATGGGCATCAGCGAAGAGGAGGCGGAGGAGACGGAGTCGTACCTGAAGAAGCGGGGCATCAAGAAGGACGACGATTCCTGAAGGCTGACGATGACGACCCCTGAGGCCACGACGAGGATCTCGGCCGGCGAAGCGTTCGGAGCGGACCCGCGAATCGCACACGACCTCGCCCCCGACTACGCGGTGTTGCGCCGCATCCGGTCGCGCAAGGACCTGGTCGAACACGACCGGTACGCGTCGTGGAAAGAGACCCTCGACCGTGTGCTTGTCGCGATCGAACGTGGTCAGCACGTCCGTCCGCGGCCGGCCTCCACCGAGCGGCTCCGGGTGGCGGCCTGGAACATCCACCGCGGGATGCACTTCGAGGAGCTGCTTCTGGCCCTGGAGGCGGAAGAAGGCCTGCACGATGCGGACGTGCTGCTCCTCAGCGAGGTGGACAATGGCATGGCGCGCTCGGGCCATCGGAACGTGGCCCGGGAGCTCGCCGAACGGCTGGGGATGCACTACGCGTTCGGCGTGTCTTACCTCGTGCTCGGGGACGATCTGCTCGAGAACACCGAGGGCGAGGAGAACACGCTGGCCCTCGCGGGGCAGGCCATCCTGTCGAGACATCCCCTCACGTGGGTCGAAAATGCGGGCCTCGCCGAGCTCAAGGACAAGTTCTCCTCACGCTCGGAGAAGCGCTTGGGAAAGAAGCGTGCGCTGCTCGCTGGGATCGATCTTCCCTCCGGCCCGCTCGTGCTGGCGTGCTGCCACCTCGACTCGAACGCATCTCCGCGGCAGCGAGCCACACAGCTCGACGGCTTGATCGAACGAGCGTTGGAGCACGGCGAGCGGGTCCTTCTGGGAGGGGACCTCAACACCACGACCTATGACGCCTCCGGTCTTGCGCCGCTGATGCGCGACCTCGCACGCAAGTACGTGCGCGAGGGCATCGACGGCACGATCGAGGGGTACATGAAGCCGGAGGCGGGCTACGAGCGCCCCTTGTTCGAGGTGCTGGGGCGACATGGTTTTCGGACCGAGGAGTTCAACGACCGACGACATGGGACGATCGTGTACGACACGAACGACCCGTACACGGTCCTGAAGCTCAACCTGCGGGTGGGACGCGTGCTGACGTGGCTCGTTCGGAGGCGTCTGCGAGCGTGGGGAGGTATCTGTCAGGCGCGGCTCGACTGGTTCGCGGGCCGTGGGGTGACGCCCCTGGGCTGCAAGGTGGTACTCACGGCAAGACAGAACGGGACGCGCGCGTCGGACCACGCTGCTGTCGTTGTGGACATTGAGATGTAACCCTTGCAAATACTCTCCAAGCGTGACAGGTCAGACCGCGTCATGCGAATCGCGACGAACCTTGCTTGCCTGAGCATCTGGGCGTGCGTGGCCTGTTCGTCCCTCACGCGGTCTGCGCACGCGGACCTGTCCACGCCCCCGGTCACGGCGCAGCATCCCGTGGTATACGAGGCGCCGTACAAGCTCGGGGCCCGAGCGACGGTGCGGTCCGCGAACGAGGCGAGGGCAGAGGCCGAGGCGATCGCGCGGTGGAACGCGGGAGGCAGGGCGAGCCCGTGGCACCCGCACCCGCGGGTGATCGTCGACAACGTGCGGGTCCAAGGCGCGATCTCCTCGGCGGCCGTCCTGCGGACGGCACGAGCAAAGGGCTACTGGCCCATCCGTCGCTGCTTCGACCCTGCGCTTCCCGACCAGCCGACCTTGCGAGGGAAGGTGTCTGTCCGCCTCACCGTGAACGCTTCCGGCAAGGCGACCCGTTCCGCCGTGGTGGGCAAGCCCACCCTCACCGACCCGCAGGTCGTCGCCTGCCTCCGCAACGGCATGCGCGGCATCACGTACCCGCGAACGAGACGCGGTAACGCGGACGTCACGCTGGACGTCACGGTCCATCCGGGGGACGCGCCCATGAAGGCGGTCGAGGATCCCCCCGTCCCGCCCGGTCCTGGCTCCGTTTCTTTGCCCGTGGTCCAGGCGCTCGTAGCGCGCCACGCGGGGGCTCGGATCCAGCAGTGCTATGCCGATGCGAGGCAACGCGTCCCCGGCTTGTGGGGCCGCCTGGTGCTGCGCTTGGACGTCGCTCCCAACGGGGGGATTCGCGAGGTTGTCGAGACCGATTCCACGTTCCCCGACCCGTCGACGACCCGGTGCGCGATCGAGGCGATCCGCGGGATCGGGCTTCCGCCCCCGGACAACGGGGAAGTGCGAATCGTGCTTCCGATCCGGTTCGGCGCGCCGGGGAGGTAGGGTCCTCGCGGGCAGGGTCTCTGGCTGCTTCCACCGGCGAAGCCCCGCCCCGCACGCATCCGTTCGGTGCCCCCTTTCAGGCCCGCGAGCGCGTAGGACTCCTTTGCAGCCACCGGAGGTGGCGCACGCCCCAGCCATCCGCAGCGCCCTCCCCTGCTGCGCTTGACGGAAACGACACCGCTGCTATACGCGCACGCGCACAAACCAGCGCCGACGCGTCCGTGTCGACCGCACTCGCGGGCACTACTCCAGATCCCCTCAAGATCTTTCGGGACAGTCCTTCTCATGCTCAAGGCAGTCCGACGATACTGGGCCCATCGCGCCGAGAGACTCCTCGATCTCCCCACTCCGGACATCGAGGAGCCGACATTTCCCAAGCTCGTGTCGCAGCTTTGCACGGCCGCCCAGATGTCGGAGACGGCGTATCTCGATTGGGCAGACTTCTTGCGTTGCCCCAACGAGACACAACACCGCAAGGTCTGGGAGTACGCATACATCATGCAGGCCTTCAAAGAGACGATGGGCAGCGTCGAAGGCAAGCGCGGTCTGGGGTTCGGCGTCGGCCAGGACAGGCTCGCCGAGTCCTTTGCCGCGCTCGGGGCCACCGTCGTCGCCACAGACCAAGCACCCCAGAAGGCAGAGAAGTCCGGTTGGGTGAAGACCGGTCAATACGCGTCGAACATCGAGGCTCTGAATCGCATGAAGATCTGCGAGCCTGCGTTGTTCAGACAGCGGGTCGAGTTCAGGGTCGTCGACATGAACTCCGTGTCCGCGGACCTGCGTGACTTCGACTTCGTTTGGTCCGCATGCGCATTGGAGCATCTCGGTTCGATCGAGCGGGGGCTGAAGTTCGTCGAAGAGTCGATGAAGCGTGTGCGTCCCGGAGGCGTGGCCGTCCACACGACCGAGTACAACCTCACCTCGAACCACAAGACCGTCAACAACGACAGCACCGTCCTGTTCCGCCGTCGAGACTTGGAAGAGCTGCGAGGGCGCGTCGGGAGGTTGGGCTGCTCGATGGCACCCTTGAACTTGCACCCAGGCACCCACGCCCTCGATCGCATAGTGGATGTCCCACCGTACAAGCCATGTCCCCATGTCCGGTTGCTCATGCGCAGGTACGCGATCACATCGGTCGGATTCATCATTCGCAGGCTCTAGCTCGAGTTGCTTGGTAAGCTCGAGCCGCCTTCCTCTGCAGAAGAAACGAAAGGGGCCGGAGCAGGCGGACGCTTCGGAACGCAGCGCCCGTCGCTCGTCACCTCTCCTTCGCAAACGGGCGCCCGCACGGGACTGGACACGCAGGCCTCTCCCTTCAACACCGTGCCTTCCGGGCAGGAAACCTCGATTCTCCCGTGGCAAACACCTTGCTCTACGTTCCACGTGCCGCCCTTCGCGACGCATCCCGGCCGGTGCATGTCGCATTCACCGCCCGTCCACAGGCCCCCTGCTGCCGCGCAGCGTTCGTCGGGGGGATCCGGTGCTGGAACCGTTTCGGCGACAGGAGGCTCCGTGGGGATCGACGAGTCTGCTGGGGACCGCAAAGGGTTGCTGCATGTGCGGATGAATGTCGCCGGGAGGTGGGAATGAAACAGACAGCCCACGAGCCACCGGATCGGGAATCGGAATCGCTTTGCTGTCCGTGAGCCGTCCGCTACGTTGCAACGTATGGCCGATTCGTACCTGCAAGCCCGGACACGCTGGCACCGCCTCCTTGCGTTGCTGATGTGTCCAGTTTGGCTGGGCGGCTGCCACGCGTACCAGCGGGCCCGCTTGCAGTTCCTCATGAGCCATCCGTGGGAAGTGATCACGAGCCGCTACTTCATCCTTTTTGGCGTCGTGATCGTGTGCGCGCTCGTGGCGGTGGGCGTACTCCTCCACAAGCTCTCCAAGCGGGACTGAGCGATGTCCGCCAGCCGGGCCTGCACGCGTGGCGCCGGGCCAGGGCCTCCGCAAGCACACCACCCGGCACGGTGCTCCGTCTCACCGGTCGGCTCGGAATTCGTTGGTCGAGCCGGTCCTCCGCTCCCCGGACGCGCCGAGCTCGTCACCGTCACGCGTGTCAGCGAGACCGCGAGGAAGGCAGGGCGGCTCGCGCGCGTATCAGGCTGCGATGATCTCCTTGCGCTTTCGACCCAAAGGCGGCACCGTCGACGAGACCAGGCGCAGCTGCCGTCGACGCAGATCGTGTTAGGGATCTCCATGCTCACGCGCCAACCGCCCCTCGCCGCCTCTGTCGTCCTTGTGTTCGCTATCGCAGCGGCAGCGGCGTCGTCGGGCGTCGCGGCTCCCTCGAGCACAACCGTGAGCTTTCACTATCAGGCCCCGGACCCCGGCGGCCGCTGCCCCGCTGCGAAAACGATGGAGAGCGCGATCGCGGCCCGCCTCGGTTTCTTCCCCTTTGACGAGCAAGGCACGGTGCTGGTACGTGCCGCGATCAGGTCGGACGCTCACGAGCTGATTGGCGTCGTGGAGATGACGGACCAGGACGGCAAGGTGGTGGGACGCCGCGTTCTTCGCTCTTCTTCCTCGGACTGCGAAGGGTTGGCTGAAGCCATGGCGGTCGCCATCAGCGTGGCTCTCGAGCCGCTCGCGCTGCGTCCGCCCGAGTCCCCACGATCGTCCGCGCCGGCATCGTCCACGCCAGCCCCTGTACCGCGTTCGCCCAACGCCTCGTCAGCTTCTACGACGGTCGAGTCTGCTCCTGTCCCCCCCTCGCGGAACCCACCTGTAGACCCCGTCGAGCCACCGCGCCTGCATGCCAGCCTCGGGGCCATGACCACGACAGGCACCACACCCGGGACGGCGCTCGGTGTCACAGGTCAGGTGGGAATTCGTCGATCGAGCTGGTCCGCTGCACTGGAAGGACGCGCCGAGCTCGTCACCGTCACGCATGTCGACGACAGCGAAGTCCACACGTCCTTGATCAGCGGCTGGCTCGTCCCGTGCTGGCAGGGCAGTCCTTGGATGGCATGCGCGCTCGTGGGAGCAGGCTCATTGCGCGTCGAGGGCAAGGAGGTAGACGTACCCAAGCGCGATCAGGCCTTCTATGCCGCGGTGGGAGGACGTGTTGGCGCAGAGCTCCCGGTGTACGGGAGGGTGTTCCTGCGTCTGCACGGCGACCTCGCGATGGCCCTGACACGCACGACCTTTTTCCTGGGCGATCAGGCACGCTGGAGCTCCTCGCCTGTCCACCTCGGCGCCGGTCTGGCGCTGGGAAGATCTTTTTGACGGATCGGGTCTGCACCGCACCTGTACCAGCAGAGCCGCTTTGGCACCCATGACGACCCTCGAACCAGCTGACCAGCAACGTGCCGCGGCGTTTCGGCGTCTGTTCGATGCTGAGCTGCAGTACGTGTGGAACACGCTGCGTTATCTCGGGGTGCGTCAACCCGATGTGAAGGATGTCGCGCATGAGGTCTTTTTGACCGTGTACCAGCGTCTTTCCGATCACGACCCGAGTCGGCCCGTGCGCCCGTGGCTGTTCGTGATCTCCTATCATGCAGCCGGCAACTACAGGCGTCTGGCGCGGCATCGTAGGGAGATTCTGGGCGAAGACGAGGAAGTTGGCGACGCAAGCGTGACCGCGCAAGAGCAGATGGAACAGGGCGAGCGGCGCCGACTGCTGCTCGCCGCGCTCGAGCGCGTCGACCTGGACAAGCGCGCGGTCCTGGTGATGCACGATATGGATGGGGTTGCGATACCGCAGGTCGCGGAGGCGCTGGGCATTCCGCTGAACACGGCGTATTCGCGTCTTCGCCTTGCACGTGAGGAGCTTCGCGCGGTCGTGGATCAGTTGCTGCGGGGAGGGGAAGCATGAGCAAGCTTGACCGAGAAGAGCTGCCTGGCGACCTCGCCGATCTGCTCTCGGAAGGGCGTCCTGGCGTCCAGGTGCCGGATGCGGAGCGCCAGAGTCTGCTGGCGTCCTTGGGGCCGATGATGGGGCCCTTCGGCCCTGGCGGCGGTTCGCCACCGGCGGGTGAGCCCCCTGCCCCGCCTTCGGCGCAAGGGGCATCGGTGGGAGCTCCCTCCACCGCGCCAACCCATTCCCTTCAAGCCCTCCTCGGGTCCAAGGTTGCAGCCTGGATCGGCGGAATGATCGTGGGCAGCGCCGTAACCGTCGCGGCCCAGAGCGTGGGACCGGTCCCTCCGAGCACGGACGCGGTTGCATTGACTTCTTCGACTTCCGTCCCCCTGCCTGCCGAGCCATCCCCTTCGTCCTCCACGGCGCAGCCCGAGCCCACGGCCCTCTCACCCGAGAGTCTCCCGATGGTCTCGCCGTCCACGCTCCGGACTGCACCATCGTCTCCACCCGAGTCGCGAGATCAGTCCCTGCGGGCAGAGCGCGAGCTGCTCGACGTAGCCCGCACTGCGGTGGCGAGAGGTGACGGGAAGAGCGCGCTGTCGGTGCTGCAGCAGCACGCGAATCGGTTTCCGAAAGGCAGGCTGGCGGAGGAACGCGAGGCGCTGCGGATTCAAGCCCTGCTCCTCGCCGGTCGCGGAGAAGAAGCAAAGGCAAGGGCGTCGGAGTTCGAGCAGGAGCACCCGGACAGCCTGATGCTCCCCGGGATCGCGCCTGCGCTCTCCAGCGAGCGTCGGTGACCTGAGGGGAGCTTCTCGATCTTTTTTTTGACGGATGACCCTCGCCGCACACCTGAACGAGCAGAGGCGCCCCAAGCGGCGCCCGCATGAGCCATCAGCCTTATGGGAGAATCACAATGAAGCATCTTTCGTTGACCCTGCTTGCCCTGTCCACGTTGGCCTTGGTCGCCTGCGACAACAGCGTGGATGCGGGTGATGACAACCCCGGCGGAGGAGGATCGGCAGGAACGACGTCTTCCCAGCAAGGCCTTTGCTCCTCGGCGTCTCCGTGTCCTTCCGGGCAGTTCTGCTTCAATGGTCTTTGCGCCCTTGGGTGCCAGAACGACGATGACTGCGCGAGCGAGCAATATTGCGACACGAGTGAATTCGGCGATCGACTCTGTCACAACAAGGTCGTCGCGAGCTGCCCGGAGACGCCCTGTGCTGCCACGCAGGAGTGCATCAATGGGCTATGCAGCACGCCTCCGGGCGAGACGAAGTGCGACCCGGAACAAGTGGTGAACGGGCAGGACGGCTGTGACAGCCACGCGATCTGCCTTCAGGAGGAGGAGGGCGCCGCGGCCAAGTGCTACAGCTTCCCTCCGTGCGCGCAGGATGGTTCGTGCCCGACAGGGCTGTACGGCGCGGTGTGCAATGACGGGTACGTGCCGAACAAGGCGCGAATTTGCCTGACGAGCCTCTGTAGCGACGAGAGCAACTGCCCTGCGTCGTGGAAGTGCGTGAAGATCATGGCGGGCTCGGTGCTCGGGTCATGCAGCAATGGATCCACGGGCACGATGTGCTCCTCAGCCGAGGACTGTCTGAGCGCCAACTGCATGGGAGCGGGGATGGGAGTTCCGGGGATCTGCATGTAGCTAGACCCAAATCAAGCACTGTTCGAAGAACGTGCTTGGGTTTGGGGCTCGAACGGCTCGCGATCCCGCGGAGTGCCAATCGCCGATCGGCGCGAATCTAGCCGCATCACGCTGCACAGTTCCGGTTGGAGCACGAGTCGCATTTCCCTTCCCGGATACGTGGTCCATGTCCCCTGCGACTTCTCCGCTCCCGACTTCGACAAGGCGCTGGCCGAGGACCTGGCGCGCCGTGGCTTCTGGCTTGGCGGAGGATGCTTGTTCGTGTGGGAGGGGGTCATCGGCTACATCGATCACCCGACCATCGACCGCAGCCTCGCGTTCATGGCGCGCGCCGGAGGGTCCCGAAGCCGCCTTGCCTTCACCTTCGGCAGCATGACGTTCGACCCCGAATCCGCCGAGGTGAGGGCACGACGCGCAGGGTTCTCGTCGTGCGAGGAGCACGGGTTCGACGAGGTCTGGAAGCAATACCTGCCGGGGGTGCCCCATCCCAACGCATTCGTGGCAAGGATCGCCGTGGCATCGTTTCGTGAGTAGCTCGCACACGGTCCAGGAACAGGGCTTGAGCATCGTCGGCTCAGGCAGGGTGCGCACGAAGATTACATGGGAACCTCATGAAGGGGCGGTGGTCACCACGAAGAGGGCAGGTCGTGGGGCGAGGAGGCGATAGCCCCGCGACCCGGAGTCGGGTACTCTCGGCAGGTTGAAGGGCACGATGCTCGGAGCCCGGTTATTGCCTGATGTGGTCAAGGTGGGCAGTTTCCCTTCGGGCCTCGACCACCAAGAGTAGGTGAAACATGGGATGGTCTCTCTTCAAGCGTTCGGCAAAGGACAAGCTATTCGGGAGCACGAAGGACGACGCGCTGGGTGTGCAGAGGCTGGAGATGGCCGACGCCCGTCGGGGGGTGATCTACTTCCTGGGCAACACGCAGTCGGTGGTGGTGCCGAAGTTCGACGGGGGCATGTTCAGCTCATTCGTTGCTGACCCCACGTGCCTGTCGGATCTCAAGAAGGGCTCGGTGTTCATCCTCGAAAAGACGGGGCCTGGCAAGAAGCTCGTGGAGGGAGCCACCAAGGTGAAGGAAGCGATCACCGGTGCGCTGGCCCCGATCTACGAGACGATCAAGGGCTTCTTCAGCCACCTGTACAACAAGATCGTCGAACGCTTCGGCAACGATGCCGATGGGATCGAGGCGATCGGTGAGTACATCGTCTGGGCTGCGGCTGAGCTCTCGCAAGCGATGACGTCGCTGATTCCTGGGTGGGGCTACGTGCAGAGCGCGGCTGACATGTACAAGGGGGCGAGGCAAGCCGTCATCGCGGCCAAGGAGTTCGTCACCCAGCTGTACTCCGGCTACGGCGTGAAGCTTCTCGGCGGCCATCCGGCCATCATCGCGAACGCGTTGGCGCGCCATTCCCTCGCGCAATTCGGGGGTGGTCTGAAAGACGTCGCGGTCGGAGCGGGAAAGATTGCCCTGCAGGCCGGGGGCGACGCGTTGGCTGGCGTGGGAGCGCTGTTCAGCGCGCTGACGGGCGCCTTGCAGCGCATCGCGAACCTCGTGGACCGCTACATCCAGCGCTTTCAGGTGCAGAAGGTCCTGCGCCGGGCGAGGCAGGAGTGGACCATCCGGGACTCGGACGCCTCCTTGGTAGCGAGCCACAAGCACTTTTCCGAGTGGTTCCAGAGCGCGGTGATCCTGACCCCGGTGGTGGCGGCCATGGTGCTCGGTTCCGGCTTCGCGGCACACCCGTACCGGTTCCTGGCGCTGCTCAAGGTCGGGGACGAAGTCGTGTCGGGCTCGCAGTTTTCGGCCGGTGTCAAGCACATCGAGACGCTCAAGGGGATCTCGGGACGCTACGTGAGCAACTACATCGACAACTACAGGGTGAAGTTCGTCTCTGATGACAAGCTCATTCAGGCGAGGCTCAACGAGCTCCAGACAGGAATGCAGGTCGAGCACATCGACTGGCACACCAATCCCCTGTACACGGGGACATGACAGGCGCCCGGCCCTGCCGGGTTAGTGGCTGCGCAGTGACTGCATCCCCGATCGGGCTCGGGCTCGGGCTCGGGCTCGGGCTCGGGCTTGAGAAGAGGGTTCCTTTGCGCAGCTACTTAGTCCACGAAGTCTTTGCCTGGCCTGCCCTGTTTGGATTCGGCTCGTCCGGCGGCGAGGGTAGCGACCAACGGGAGCGTAGGGGCGACAGCCCCTGCACGGGCGCCCGGCCCTGCCGGGTTAGTGGCTGCGCAGTGACTCCATCCCCGATCGGGCTCGGGCTCGGGCTCGGGCTTGAGAAGAGGGTTCCCTTGTTGTTGCGCAGCTACTTAGTCCACGAAGTCTTTGCCTGGCCTGCCCTGTTTGGGTTCGGCTCGTCCGGCGGCGAGGGTAGCGACCAACGGGAGCGTAGGGGCGGCAGCCCCTGCATGGGCGCCCGGCCCTGCCGGGTCACGAAATCTTTGCCTGGCAAGAAAAGCGCGCGGCCAGGACCTGCCCTGTTTGGATTCGGCTCGTCCGGCGGCGAGGGTAGCGACCAACGGGAGCGTAGGGGCGGCAGCCCCTGCATGGGCGCCCGGCCCTGCCGGGCCACGAAATCTTTGCCTGGCCTGCAAGAAAAGCGCGCGGCCAGGACCTGCCCTGTTTGGATTCGGCTCGTCCGGCGGCGAGGGTAGCGACCAACGGGAGCGTAGGGGCGACAGCCCCTGCACTGGCGCCCGGCCCTGCCGGGTCTGGCAAACGAGGCCGGGGTGACTATGATCCGGTCGACGTGACCAAGCCTGCGCACATCTGGATCGATCGAAGGGAGATCGTCGACAGCGAGGATGATTCTTCGTTCGACCGTGTGGCGTTCGCGATGCGGGCGCTGCGTTTGGTGAAGCCGCCGAGGATGACGGTGGCGGTGTGCGAGGGGCGCAAGACGATCTGGACGGACCGGGGAAGAAACCTGCGCGCGGGACCTGATGCGAGTTGGGGCATCGTGAGCGTGCCCCCGCACGCCTCTCGTGCGGACATTGCCTTGGCGGTGGCCGCCCTCGCGGGAAAGGCGGGGGACCCGTACGTCCTCGACATGATCCTTCACCACGAGCCGAGCTGACCGAACCATGCTTGCACCTTTCGATCCGAACGACGCCACAGTGTACGACGGTATTTTTGGGCTCCCGCACACGGAGGAGGAAGCCCGGGTCGTGCTCGTCCCGGTTCCCTTTGACGCGACGACGTCCTATCGCAAGGGGGCTGCGGAGGGCCCCCAGACGGTGCTGGAGGCAAGCTGGCAGGTGGACCTGTGGGACGGGGAGACGGGGGATCCTTGGAAGGAAGGGATCGCGATGCTCGAGGAGCCCGAAGCCATCGTTCGGCTCAACGAGGCGGCGCAGGCGCTGGCGTCCCCGATCCAGCATCAGGAGGACGAAGCCCTGAGCCACGAGACGCTCGAGCGCGTCAACGCCATCGGGGAAGAGCTGATGGTCTGGGTGCGGGACGAGGTGCGGTCGTGGCTCGATCGAGGCAAGATCGTCGGCGTGGTCGGAGGGGACCATGCGAGCCCGCTCGGCGCGATCATGGCGGTGGCGGAGCGCCATCCCGGCCTCGGGGTGCTGCACATCGATGCCCATGCAGACCTGCGCGCGGCTTACCAGGGCTTCTCGCACTCCCACGCGAGCATCATGCACAACGTGCTCACGCGCGTCCCCGGCGTCGCACGCATCACGCAGGTCGGCCTGCGAGACTTGTGTGCGAACGAGATGCAGGTGATCCGGGGCGACGATCGTCTGCGGAGCTTTTTCGACCACGAGATGGCTCGCGCGCAGTTCGAGGGGCGGAGCTTCGCCTCGTTGACCCGGGAGATCGTGGCGACTTTGCCGAGGCAGGTCTACGTCTCGTTCGACATCGACGGGCTCGACCCCTCCTTGTGTCCTGGCACGGGCACACCCGTGCCCGGGGGCCTTTCCTTCCAGCAGGCCTCGTACCTGCTCGGGGAGGTGGCGCGGTCCGGCCGTCGGATCGTGGGGTTCGACCTGTGCGAGGTGGCTCCCGGCGCGGACCCTTCGAGCATCGACGGGATCGTCGGCGCGAGGATGCTCTACAAGCTCATCGGCTGGGCGCTTCGGTCCGCGGACGAGACAGGGAAGGCGTGAGGGTCGCGTTCTAGGGCGAAGAGCAATCGCACCGGCGCCTACATTGCGAGGTCGAGATGGGCGGCGACGTCGAAGCTTTGATGCGTGGGCTCATCGTGGTAGGGCGGGATCATGGCAACGGTGAAGGCTCTCTCGCAGTGGGCAACGGATGTCCGCGAGCGGAACGGGAAGCTGTTCGTCACCCTGCGCCGTGGTCTCGAGCTCGACGGGGTTCGGGCTCTGCTGCGTGTGCGGGACCTGACGAACGTGCATGGCTTGCGCATCCCGGGGTCCGTGGGGCTTGCGGGATTGCGGGCCCTGGTGACGGATGCGGGTTTGCCGAATCTCGTGTCGCTGTCGCTGTCCGGGTTCGAGGACGCGGACGACGCGGTGGATGAGGTCTTCGAGTCGCCGACGGTTCATCGCTTGCAGGTGCTCAAGGTGTGGGGCGTATCCGACACGATGCAAGCGCGCCTCGGCCGGGGTCGGGCAAAGAGGTTACGGCAGCTCGACATCCGCAGCAGTCCCGAGCTCACCACGCTGGACCGCTACTTCGAGAGCCCCCATGTCGCAAGCCTTCGGTTCCTCTCGATCGAACGATCTGCCCTGTCCGATGCGACCATGTTGTTCCACAACCCCGCGGCAGCGCAGCTTCGCTCGCTGAGCTTGGCCGCCTGCGAGTTCGATTCGGAGACCGTCGACCATCTGGTCTCGAGCCCGCACATGGGGGACCTGAAGAAGCTCGATCTATCACACAACACGCAGGACGACGTGGTCGCGTCGATCGAGGCGTTGCTGCGTGCCGGGCAGTTGCCGTCGCTCGAATCCCTGGCACTTCGGGGCTGCGAGCTTGGTGAGCTCGACTGGAGCCGGGCCCGCTTCCCGCGCTTGCGCACCCTCGACCTCCGAAACAACCCGCTGGGGCTCGACGAGCTTCTCGAGATTCTGCAGGCGCCTGGCCTCCGCTCGCTCGAGCGGCTGATCGCTCATTCGCCTGGGGAGTTCGTGCCCGTGGACATCGACCCGCGTCTGGTCATCGACGATCGCAAGACGCGGTCGTGACGCTGCACGCGCGCCTGTGCACCTGGCCGACCAAGACGCCCTGATCCGGAGCGAAGCGACGGACCGCGGGGGCAACCTCTGGATCTTGCTGTACGAATGGCAAGGCGGCTCGCCACCAACAAGGTGGGCGGCGCGTGAGAGGGCTCCTTCCCCCGAGGCGGGGGAAGGCTGGGATGGGGGCCCTAGCCGAGGCAGCACGGGGATTGTGGCTCGGGTAGCACGCTCCGCAACGCCCGG
>Ga0209575_10000679_pt1 | contig 17880 bp, 19 predicted proteins | sample Medcelwee11metaG_FD_187172 | JGI IMG/M metagenome (GOLD analysis project Ga0209575, IMG submission 187172) | Freshwater pond sediment microbial communities from the University of Edinburgh, under environmental carbon perturbations - Medium... | ecosystem: Environmental > Aquatic > Freshwater >...
AATCAGGATGCGGCTCTGAGATACCGGAGTATTATGACAATCGAGGATCTCCGCATTTCCGGCCTTGCTCTGGTGACCTGCCTTAATGCCGGACTGCTGTACCAGCATCGTGTACCAGACCTGCTCACCGGCGATATACGTATTGCGGTCACTGATGATCACCACTGATTCATACCCTTCAATAAGCGGATGTTGCCGGATATTGATAAGAGTATCAGCAGGATCAGCCATGCTTATGGCGGGGCCGGCTGATGAGAAAGGACCGGCCAGTGCCAGGATGGGGATTACCGTCAGAAGGTATTTATTTCGCAAAGCCTTCATCCCAGTAATCAGGTTTAACGTTAGATCCCATGTATGCACAATCGGTACACCCTATAATGGTGGTTATATCCCACCGTTTCGCTCCGGTATCCGGATCTTCGAACTCATTAAGAATAAAATATAAGGTACCCAGACCCGGCAGTGATGGATTTCTCCCAACCCTGTCCGTAACACATTTATCGGTGTAGTGATCAGGAGTAATAAGGCGATCCTTTATAAATATTCTTTTATAGCTTACTCCGGAGACGCTGAAAAAGCCAAGTACAACTTCTGAAGGGTCGGTTATGCACTGAATGTTCCCGGTCACTGACACCGGGGTGACATCATACAGGCCCCCGGTATTTTGCGACATGGTCCTGATCTTGTCCCAGAATTCATATTCTTCCCTGCTTAGTGAATACTGTTTCACAAGCATGCTGTACTTGTACATGCCCCTGTCGGTTGAATTATTATAAGTGGTCAGTACAAGGTCAGTGACCCTGTCTTCGGCGAGCGCTTCTGTATTGGCAATAAGTATATTATGAGACAGTTCGGACATCCAGCATATGCGTTTTTCCCTTGGCAGGTAGTTAAAGGGAAGATGAAATTCCCATGTCTCTTCAAATGCCCACCGGAAATAGTGGCAACTGCCTGTAGGATCCAGTGTGTTAAGAGTTACCCTGGTCGCCTTTTCCGTTTTACCCGAAGCATTGATCTCACGGTCAAATATTTCATGACCGAGGCTGTCGATCGGCGGTACTGGTTTCAGTGCGCTTAAAGAGGAAGAATACATATTTCCGTTGTATTCAATACTCAGAACATAGCTTCTTCCTGTCTGGGCTATGAATACCGTTGAGTCACTGATGTATTTTCCGGGACTCTTCTCCGTGAAATTATATGTATTGCCAAGGTCATCGCTGACAGAAACCATGGCCTTTACAGCCGGTTTGTCGGCAGATGTTTCATCAAGCGGATGTGAGATACCCAGAATTACACTGTAACATCTGTTTTCATCCGTTACAAGACCGTTGACAGTCAGGTAATCATTCTGTGAGACAATCTCCGGTGTGAACTGACTGATACAGGAAGCTACTGCTGCCGAAAGGAATAATATTATGATTTTACCGATCTTCATATTACGTTTTAAAAATCAATCCTGTAGGATACTGTAGGGATGGTTCTGCCGAATACCGACAGGCTGTAGCCCTGGATTTTTCCGTGTTCTATGCGGAAGTATACAGAATATATGTTCTCACGCCCGGTTACATTATATACTGAGATATTCCATGATGGCCGGAAAGTCTTAGAGGCCTTCAGGTTGCTGTACACATTCATCGAAATATCCCATCGGAAATATTCCGGGAGCCTGTACTGGTTCCGGTCAGAATAATGGATCACATTAACTCCGTCATGAAGATACCACGTAACCGGATAGGTAACCGGTCTTCCTGTGGTGTAAACAAAATTCATGCTCCAGTTAATTCTCCTTGAATAAAGGTAGCTGACCTGAAGATTCAGGTCATGGGGCCTGTCATAATTGGCAGGATACCAGGCTTTGGCGTTTATGATTTCCGAATCAAAGGAGCCGGTACTGCGGAGAAGGACACGTGACCACGTATAATTTAGTGTGGTTTTAAATTTGCCCCTGTTCTTTTTAAGCATGACTTCCACTCCGTAAGCCTTGCCTTCAGCCGGGATAAGATCCTGCTCTATGAGTTCATTCATTGTCAGGATTGCTCCACCCTTATAGTCAATAAGATTATGTAACCATTTATAATAGGCGTCGGCTGACAGTTCATAATCGTTATCGAGTATGTCAAGGTAAAAGCCTGCGGCTACCTGGTCACCGTATTGCGGCCTGGTATGATAATCGCTCATCTTCCATGTGTCGGTAGGAGATACAGAAATAGTGTTTGACAGCAGATGAAGGTACTGATAGGTTCTGTTATAGTTAACCTTGAGGGAGCTGCCGCCTGAAAGCCTGTAGTTCAGAGACAGTCTTGCTTCTGGTCCCGCATAGGCTTTGATGATGCTTCCCGGCCCGAAAATAATTGAGTCTGTCAAAGTATTCATCTCTTTTGAAAAGAGAGGATTATACAGGTAAACCGTCCGGGGGCCAAGGGCCAGGAATGATGACAGGCGGAACCCGGCCCTTGTGGTCAGGCGTCCACCCAGCTCAGCCTTATAGTCAGCATATAGTGCCGTTTCAAGTCCTGTTTCAGTATCAATTTTCTTCTTTTCAATTACTGAAAGGGGAGGTGCGGGTATCCGGGTTCCGGGGTTGATCAGATGAAGGCTTGTTTCTCCGCCGAACTGCATCTCATGACCGGAAGCCAGGTACCATGTTAAATTTGCCTTCCCGGATGTGGTATTCACTTTATGTGTCATTGAAGCAGCATATTCAGGGATACCTGAGTTTGACACCTCATACCTGAAGTTGCTGTTGTTAAGGCTGAAGACGGCAAAGAGCGACTGTGAGATGGTATGCCTGAACCGCGCTGCGATGATCAGGTTGTCATAGGTATATGTGGTATCGCTGTTAAACCTGAAGCTGTCGTGGCTTATATAAGCCGATAACTCGAGTTTACTGTTTTTGCCGATGTCTGTGATGACATGTCCGTTGATGTCATAAAAACCGGCCGCGCTGTTTCTCAGGGCAGCGTTTGGAAGGCGGCCCAGCATCCAGTTCGAGTAGGTGGTTCGTCCGGCAAGAATAAAAGATGATTTGTCCTTTATTATAGGTCCTTCAACCGTGGCATGGGCTGCAACCATGCTTATACCCACATTGCCCGAATATTTTTTATTATTACCGTCTTTCTCAGTGATCTCCATTATTGATGAGACCCGGCCTCCGTACTGGGCAGGTATCCCGCCTTTATACAGGGATATATCGTTTATCACCTCAGAGTTCACTGAAGAGAAAAAGCCGAAGAAATGTGATGAGTAGTACATAGGAGCACCGTAAAGGAGGATCAGGTTCTGGTCGGCTGAGCCGCCTCTCACATTAAATCCTGCCGCACCCTCACCAACGGACTGGACGCCCGGCATCAGCAGAACGCTTTTTATAAGGTCGGCCTCACCCAGTGAAGAGGGAGACAGTCTGATGGTCATAATATTCATTCTTGTCATGCCGCTCTCGAGCCTGTCAATCTTCTCCCTCCTGCTGGCCGTCACTACGGCTTCCTTAATGGCTATGATGCGTTCAGTGAGCGCAATACTTATCTTTCCGCTTGAATAAAGGTTTATATTCCTGTATGTGTCATATGATCCCAGCGACCTGTATTCTACTTTGTATGACCCCCTGGGTGCTGAAAGCGAATAATAGCCATCATGGTTGGTCATTGCACCAAGGCCCAGCTCCCTTATATAGACAGAGGCTCCGGGGATCGGCTCACCGGTGGCATCATTAGTGATATAGCCCGACAGGTAAGCCCTGTCTGCCCTGTTTTTATCTGCCGGCCGGCCAAAGGTAATCACATCACTCTCATTAACATTAAGTGGTGTTGTCTTTAAAGTATCTGTCATGTACATTACTGACTGTTCTGTTGTGTCATCGGAAAAGTCAGTCCTGACACTGTATGCTTTGGTGATGATGATATTTCCTGATCGGTCATCAAAGCAATACAATCCGCGTGGAGTAATGATCATATTGATGACCTCCGCCGGCGATACATTCTCCCAGGTGCCTGTTACAGTCAGCCCTTCAATCCATTCATCCTTATAGAATATGCGGGTACCGGTTTCCGATTCAAGCCTGACGACAAAGTCACTGAAAGGCACTCCGGCTGCCTGACCGCTGTAGAGCTTGCCTTTTTCCTGTGCAGGCAGCAATATGACCATCATTGACAGGATCAGTGTTACAGTCAGCCTCTTCATTCGGGCTTCGCTTTGACTGTGAGAGAATCGTAATAGGCGGCAGCATTAATAAATCCTTCCGGGGAAGTGGGGCTGAAATAAATATTCTTCTGCCTTATAAATTTTCTTACAGGGATTTCATATTCGCCCATCAGGTCAAGAAATGACGATCTGTTTTTAATCTGGAAGCAGTTTCCGTTCAGAACCAGATAGTATTTCGTTTCTTCCCTGAACTCCGCATAATTGGCGGCGGCAGGATTCTTCGAGACAACTTTTATATGTTTTGCGAGAACCGAACTGGTCTCCTGGTACATGATTTCTGCAAATCCCCGTATCCCGGAATATGTCTCCCTGAGATTAACGAATCTTCTTGTGATGCCGTTGTACACTACTGTAAACTCATCCACTTTTTTACTGTCGATGACTATCGGGGATCCGGTTTTCCACAGCACAATTATGCCATCATTGAAGATGTCATATTTCAGGCGGACATCCTTAAACGTTATTCCGTCGATTGTGACAGTACCGGTAAGGGCTTCAGATGTAAGGAAGAACTCATTTCCTGCCGCCATCTGCATCGCAGGACGCCATTCAACTCCGCTGTACAGGAGCTGGTCATACCAGGCATCGTCGGCACCCATGGGTGACATCTGGGGATTCTGGGCTTTCAATACAGAAATGCTCAGGATAAGAAAGAGGCAGCTAAGTATTTTTTTGTTCAAGGGCTGAACCTGAGTAAAAGGTAAATTTAATAATTTACATTATCACCGCAGAATCACCGGGAGAGAACTTTTTCCTGACCCCCCGGCGCATTAATTAACTTTGTTATTTTTGTATTATTAGAAAAGTAATGAAAGTACATCACGGCTATAAAAACCTGAGCTTCAGGAACCCGGTGATCACCATGGGTGTCTTTGATGGCGTACATCTTGGTCACAGGATGCTTCTCAGGCGTGTTGTTGAGGAGGCAGAAAAGAGTGGCTCAGACGCTGTCGCAGTCACCTTTGACCCTCATCCGCGCATCGTTCTGACGGGCGATCCGTCACACCTGCACTTTCTTACCGACATTGAAGAGCGCATTTATCTCCTGCGCCAAACAGGCATAGGTCATCTGGTGATCATCCCCTTTACGCCTGAGCTGAGCCGTATGACAGCATCGGAGTTCATTGATGAGATACTGTGCCGTCACCTGGGAGCAAGCCATCTGATTACCGGCTTCGATCATCATTTCGGCAGAAGGCATGAAGGTGACAGCAATACTATCCTCAACAGTTCCTCACGGATGGATTTCAGGGTCACGAAAGAAGAGGCATTCATGATCGACGGGAAAGCAGTAAGCTCGTCCTCCATAAGGGAACTCTTATTGGAAGGCAAGGTCAGAAAAGCGTCAGCCCTGCTGGGGTATGCTTATTTTCTAAGGGGAAAAGTCGTCTCCGGGAAAAGGATAGGGAGGAATTTAGGTTTTCCCACGGCAAACATTGAGCCTCTGTTTCCTTACAAGCTCATACCTTCCTATGGAGTTTATGCCGTCGAGGCTGAGGTGGGGGGAGATAAAAAGAAGCATATTGCCATGCTCAATATCGGAATAAATCCTACTATTGAAGGGAACGATGGAAAGCGAACGATAGAAGCACATATTATCGACTTTGAATCTGACCTTTACGGCAGGGATGTTACCGTCAGGTTTCACAGCAGGCTTCGTGATGAGATGAAATTTGAAAACGTCGATGCCCTTGCAGCCCAGATGGTGAAAGACCGTGAAATGACGATTGCTCTTCTGCAGAAGTGAACAAATAAGTCTGTTATTAGTTATCTTTGCAGACTTTTAAAACTGATATTATGTCATTCATTAACCAGGAACTTCCATACAAGGTAAAAGACATTGCGCTTGCTGAATCAGGCCGCAAGGGTATTGAAATAGCTGAAAAAGAGATGCCGGGACTTCTTTCTATAAGAAAGAAATATTCGGTTTCAAAACCGCTCAGTGGTGCAAGAATCACCGGATCGCTTCACATGACAATTGAGACAGCTGTTCTGATTGAGACCCTGCGTGAGCTCGGCGCTGACGTTCGCTGGGCTAGCTGCAATATCTTCTCAACACAGGATCATGCTGCTGCCGCTATCGCTGCCGCAGGCATCCCCGTATTTGCATGGAAGGGTGAGACACTCGAGGAATACTGGTGGTGCACTGCACAGGCTCTTTCGTTCTCCGGGGGAAAAGGACCGAACCTGATCGTTGATGACGGCGGAGACGCATCACTTCTTGTACATAAAGGATACAAAGCAGAAACTGATTCTTCAGTCCTTGATGTCAAACCTTCAAGCAGGGAAGAAAGTATCATACTTGATACGCTGAAAGTAATCCTTGCCGAGGATCCGGAGAAGTGGCACAGGACAGTGAAGGAAATGAAAGGCATATCGGAAGAGACCACCACCGGGGTGCACCGCCTGTACCAGATGATGGAAGCCGGCGAGCTGCTGGTACCTGCCATTAATGTGAATGACTCGGTAACAAAGAGCAAATTCGACAACCTCTATGGTTGCCGCGAATCACTTGCTGACGGTATCAAGAGAGCCACTGACGTGATGATCGCGGGCAAAGTGGTTGTGGTTTGCGGTTATGGTGATGTGGGCAAGGGCTCGGCACGCTCAATGAAGGCTTATGGTGCCAGGGTCATAGTTACGGAGATAGATCCTATATGTGCACTGCAGGCAGCGATGGAAGGCTTCGAAGTTAAAACGGTGGAGGAGACACTGCCTGAAGGTAATATTTATGTCACTGCCACCGGCAACCGTGACATCATTACCATAGAACATATGGAAAAAATGAAAGACCAGGCAATCATTTGCAATATTGGTCACTTTGACAACGAGATACAGGTGGATGTGCTGAATGATTATAAAGGAATCAGGAAGATAAACATCAAACCACAGGTTGATAAGTATGTATTTCCTGACGGTCATGCAATCTTCCTTCTTGCTGAAGGCAGGCTGGTCAACCTGGGTTGTGCCACCGGTCATCCCTCATTCGTGATGAGCAACTCCTTCAGCAATCAGACTCTGGCACAGATTGAACTATGGACAAAGGGTTATGAAACAGATGTTTACAGGCTGCCCAAGCATCTCGATGAGGAGGTAGCCCGCCTGCACCTGGCACAGCTGGGTGTAAACCTCACAAAACTTACCGGTGAACAGGCTGATTATATCGGCGTCGCGGCTGAAGGTCCTTACAAGCCGGATCACTACAGGTATTAGGAGCCAAGGGATCAGTAACTGTTCCAGACATGGAGGTACTGGCCTGAAAGGACTGCTTTATAGTTCTTAAGAGGGTACTGCCCGGGGCCTGAAGAAGGAGCTCCGTAACTGGGAAGGGCATAGTTGGTGCTGCACTGCGGACAGACAGCATAGATCCCGTCAATATTTACTGCCTTACTGAGGGAATTAACGACGAAGCAGTGCGGGCATGTCCGGTCGTAAGCATAATATTCATCAGGCAGTGAGTGATAAAGAATCAATCCGTTACCGTCATATCCTGCTGATTTTATTCCCCAGTTGTTTGTAGCTGAGGAGACATACACGCTGTTCCCGAGAGCTGAGGCAATGTCAAAAAAGTAGGGATCAGTGACCAGGTCGACATAGAAATCAGTATAAACATCAGGAATAACATCGTTTTTCTCCTTGTCACATGATACTGACAGGAAAAGGATCAGTGAAATGATTAAAAAAAATTTTAAATTTGAAACAGACATAAGATTCCTGCGTTTTTACAAAAGTAGATATTTCTTTACGCAAAAGACACATCAGACAAACGTAATGAAGGAGAAGTTAGTATTCCTGAGGTTTGCAGCTCTTATGTCAGTGTTCCTCTTCGTGCTTTCGACAGCTGACATTCAGGCTCAGAAGAACGCGAGCCGCAGGGCCGAGAAAGAGCTGTTCGGCAAGACGGGGAAGAGCAAGCCCATAGATGACAAAGTCAGGGCGAGGGGAGCAGCCGCCAAGGCGATGAAGGAGCAGGCGAAGAAGGAGGCCAGACGCGACAGGGAAGATGAGAAGAATATTGCGAAGCTGAGAAAGAGGCATATTGAGATACAGAGCACTGCCACACAGGAGAGAATGGCAAACAACGGGAAGAAGACAGAAGCAAATTACAAGGTAAAGAAGCAGAAACAACGGAAGGAGCAGGTAAAACCGGAGCTGAAACAGCCGGAGCAGCCAAAACCGCCTAAGGCTCAGGCAAAACCAAAACTGAAAAAGCCGGAGCAACCAAAACAGCCGAAGAGCCAGAAAAAGATAAAACAGGTTGATCCAAAGAAACAGCCTAAGCTAAAACAACATAAGATCAAAAAATACGGAAAATAATGGAAGACAACGGATTAGGCAGTGTCATATTTTATATTATTCTTGCTGTTATTGCCCTGGCCGGTTCATTCAAGCCAAAAAAGAAGCCTGTTCTGCCGAAGCAGTCGATGCCTCCCCGGCCTGTTCAAAGGACCAGGCCAGCGGATGTAAGACCGGCCCCCAAAGTGGTGCAACCATCCAGTCAGTCAGGTCAGTCCGCGATGCCACGCAGGCCGCAGTATATCCCTGCAGAACCGGTTGATGAAGGTAATTATGCTGAACCCATGGCCGGCACCTTTGCTTCGGAGGGGTCGCTTGAAGACATGCTGGCAGGCGCCTTTGCCACAGAAGGTTCAGTGAGCAAGGGCCTGGCAGAAAAATTTGCTGACGAAGGCTCCATGATCAATAAACTGGCTGCCTCCTTTGCCTCCGAAGGGGTATCGTCTTTACAAGGTTCAACGATAGTGGATTTTGTTCATGATGAGATCTCGGAAAGTGAAATAAGTGATGCTCCTGAATATGATTACAATGCCCATACGGGCCGTAAAATTCTGGCTGACGGATTCGATCTGAAAAAGGCTGTTATTTATTCTGCTGTGCTTGCCAGGAAAGAGTACTCGTATTGACTATCTGATAATTACAAAAAAGAAGGATTTGTTTTTTTATTAGGAATTTTGTATATTTGTTCTTTGAAGAGTTCCGGTAATGCCGGGATTCTTCTTATTTTTTAACCTATTACAAAAGAAATTATGTCGGAATTTGTCTATGTAACAGTTGAGGGTCTCCAGAAGATGAAGGAGGAACTTGATCTGCTCCGTAATGAAAGACCGGCTATGGCAAGGCAGATAGCTGAAGCGCGCGATAAGGGCGACCTTTCCGAGAACGCTGAGTATGCTGCAGCAAAAGAGTCACAGGGCATGCTTGAGATGAAGATTGCACGCCTTGAAGACACGGTAGCACGTTCACGTATTATTGACGGTTCAAGGATCAATACCTCCACCGTCCAGATCCTTAACAGGGTCAGGATTCGCAACAAGGGGAACGGAACGACCATGGAATACCAGCTTGTGCCTGAGAGTGAGGCTAACCTCAAGGAAGGCAAGATCGCTGCCACCTCGCCGATAGCACAGGGAATTATGGGCAGAAAAGTCGGCGATGTGGTTGAGGTCAGAGTGCCTGCCGGCCTCATGCATTTTGAGATAGTGGATATTTCAATCTAAAGCACTGTATAATGGCATCGATCTTCACACGTATAATCAATGGCGAGATACCATGTTACAAGGTGGCTGAGGATGACCGCTTCATTGCCTTTCTTGATGTGAGGCCGCTGAAGCCCGGTCATACGCTTGTCGTACCTAAAAAGGAAGTAGATTATATCTTTGACCTCGATGAAGAGACGCTGGCAGGCATGATGGTCTTTGCCCGCAAAATTGCCCTTGCAATGAAGGAGGTAATCGAGTGCAGGCGAATCGGTGTAGCTGTGCTGGGACTGGAGGTGCCGCATGCCCACATACACCTGATACCACTAACCAGGGAGACGGATATGCTCTTTACCAATCCGCGGGTCTCGGTCACTGATGAGGAAAACAAGCGCCTGGCCAAAGCCATTGGCGATCATGTGAGACTGTAATCTGAACTAATACAAAAAAAAAGCCCCGACCGCCAGCTGGCGGATCAGGGCTTTTTTATTATCAGTAATAATTACTTTTTGCTCGCGCAACAGGGAGCTGTTGTAGCTGCCGTGCCTTCAGCGGCCGGTACTACTTCACCCTTTTTCTCACCACATGCAGCTGCTGCAGGGCATTTTCCGCAATCTTTGGCTTCAGCAGCCTTGCATGCCTGCTTGCATTCTTCTGCAGTCTTTCCGCAGGTGTCGCACTTCCCGTTAGAGTCCTTGTCAACGAAAACGCACTCTTTCTTGTCCTGCTTTTTATCCTGGTCCGAAGTCTGAGCATAAACTCCTGCAGCTACAACCATCATAGCGATGAGTATCAGGCTGCCAATCATCCATTTCTTCATACTTGTATTCAATTGGTTTAATTAGTAAACAGCACAAATATAAAAATATTTCATTAATCTAAAAATGGATTGTGTCATTTATCATACCTTTGCAGAGGTTTCGCGCTGCAAAGTGTTGCATATTAATGATATCGGTGACGATTTCCTGAGTCTTTTCTTTCCCAGGCTGTGTCTTGCTTGCAGTGCACATCTGGTGAGGGGGGAGAAAGTGCTCTGCACCGGTTGTCTTCTTTCAATGGCCAGAACGGATTTTCACCTGAAGCGCAACAACACTCTTGAACAGGCTTTCTGGGGCAGATGCCTGGTTGAACGTGCTGCAGCCTTCTCGGTATATAACCGGGGAAGCAGGATCAGGAAGCTGATACATGCGCTGAAGTATAATGGACGGACGGAGGCGGGTAAGTCACTTGGAGAACTATATGGTAATATCCTGAAAGAGAGTGATTTCATGGGGGATATCGACATGATTGTGCCAGTGCCGCTGCACCCTGCCCGGCAGAGGAAGAGGGGCTACAACCAGAGTGACTTTATCGCAATTGGGTTATCGGAAGCCACAGGGGTGGCAGTGAAAAAAAACATCATCAGACGCACCGGTCAGACCGGATCACAGACGAAACGCGGCAGATACGAAAGATGGGAAAATGTTAAAAGTCTTTTTTTTGTCCCCGAGCCGGAGGCTGTCACAGGAAAGCATATCCTTGTAGTAGATGATGTCATCACCACGGGATCAACAATGGAAGCTTGCGTGAATGCCCTGCATGAGGCAGGTGAGGTGAAGGTGAGTCTTGTGGCGCTGGCAGCGGCGCAGAAGCTTACTCTTTGACCCTGGCGCTGTTGTTCCTGACAAATTCTTCCCAGCTCTTTGAACCCTTTGAGCCCTTTGTGCCCCCGGCGCCTCCGGCAGATCCAGGCTTGCCGCTCTGGTAGAAATGGCAGAGTGCAGCACCCAGTGCGTCGGTGGCATCGAGAAGGAGCTTCTTGTCATGGAATGCAAGTATGGTTCTCAGCATCGTTGCCACCTGCTCCTTACTGGCCTGACCGTGGCCGGTGATGGACATCTTTATCATTCTGGGCGCGTACTCAGCGACGGGGAGGTCACGGTAGAGAGCCGCCGAAATAGCCGCCCCCTGAGCCCTTCCCAGCTTAAGCATGCTCTGTATGTTCTTCCCGAAAAAGGGAGCCTCAATGGCAAACTCATCAGGATGGTAACGGTCAATGAGAGCCAGGGTCTCTTCAAAGACGGCACGTATCTTCTGAAAATGATCAGTCTTCTTTCTCAGGTCTATGATTCCCAGCGTAATAAGGGAAGGAGTCTTGCCGGTTACACTTATCAGGCCGTAGCCTGTGATGGTAGTCCCGGGATCGATGCCCAGGATGATCTTTTCACCCCTGACCTCTTTCACTTAACGAATGATTTCGGAGGGGCGAGGTAAAGAAAGTCAGGGAGTTTTTCGCCTTCACTGCGAATGATATTGCGCCTTAACGGTACTGCACTGCCGGCTTTTGTACCCTCAAGAACTGCTATCGCAGCTTTGAGTGAAAGCTCTTGCGGGTCTCCGAAGTCACGTGTGATGTCGTCATTTGCAAGTACATCAGGCACTATGCCATCGTAGAAACCTCCCTCGTCAGAAGCGTTGACAAACTCAAAAGTTATAGGGAGAAAGACATATTTATAGTCAGGATTAGGAAATCTGGTTGTGGGGAAGGGGAAGGCCCATACATTCATGCCGACAGGTTTCCCGTATGTTGTATCACCAACGAGTGCAACAGAGATGTACGGCTTCAGGCTGTTGATGACAACTTCGCTTGCCGATGCGGTACTTCGGGATGTTATAAAAACTGCGCGGTCAAGACCAAGAGGATTATTGGTCCTCGTGAATTTAGCGGTTTCGTTCCATTCGGCGCTGACCGTACTGTTATAATTAAGTTTGTAACATATTTTGGTAGTATCAGCCTTATTCATCACCAGGCTTGCAAGCTGCTGAGCAACAGCCATATCGCCACCACCATTATAGCGGAGGTCAATGATAAGGTCTGTAACATTATTGGTTTCGAAGAAAGCGAAGGCTTCATTAAGCTCATCTTTTGACGGTTCAATAAATGACTTAAAGCAGAGATAACCTGTCTTGCCTGATGGGAGGTCCAGAACATCATAGGCAGTGACAGAATTAACTGCAAAAGAACCTTTTGTGGAGGAATATGTCACCTCGGTACCGTCAGGTTTCTGAAACAGGAAGGTATTTGTCAAGCCAATTGTAGATGGTCCCATAAGATTATCATAAGCTGACCAGTCGCCTGTCGTGGCGGCATTAATGAATACAGGGGCCAGTTCAGTCCCGTTAACCTTTTTGACGATCCACCCCCTTCTTACACCCTTGGGCCACAAATCAGAGTTTTTATACAGGCTCACAACCCTCACCACATCAGCTGTATCAAGACTCATAGTGATACCATGTATGCCCTCAACAGTCCCCTGCATAAATGCCATGAAGTCGTCATAGGTCATGATGTAACTGTATTTGTCTTTTGGTCTGTATCTCAAAGCTTCCAGGATCTCTGCAGGCCCCGGGTAGTCTGAGACCTTGACAGTTGGCATTTTATCGTTCCACAGATAAGCAACCTGCATGAGTTCATACAGTCCGTCGCGGGCTCTCTCCTTCATTGATGGTGTATTTACCGGATCCGGATCTGGCTCAGGGTCTTTCTTGCATCCGCTCAACAAGGGAATAATAAGTGCGGTTATCAATAGTATTTTTTTCATTTTCAGTTCCATTTCTGCACAAAAGTAACAAAAAATGTGCCGTTAGTGTTCAGCTTTTCGTCCCCTGTTCTGGAACAGGACGCTTCCGATGATGATCATAAGACCTACGGGTGTGGTATAATAAACCGGTTCACCGATGATGAAATGCAACAGTATCAGTGAGATAAAAGGTGCGAAAAAGATCAGGTTACTTATTTTATCTGAAGTTGTTGCCAGCTGGAGTGCTCTGAGCCACAGCCAGAAGGTTATTCCCATTTCGAATATGCCTATGTAAACCGACGCAGCTGCTCCGCTGAAGCTTATTGCCTCATGAAACGATCCATTGAGGACCATGGCAATGATCATATAGGCAGAACCGAAGGCGAAGTTGGTGAAGAGCTTGACGGCCTCATCACGACTGTCACGTACGTTCAGGACGAAGTACAGGGCCCACAGTACGCCGCTGATCAGGGCCAGGGTCACTCCGAGTGCATCTGACCTGCCGGGACTCAGGGGAGCGCCCTGTGAAGCTATTATATATACCCCTGCCAGGCTGATTAAAAGCGCTGCAAAGCTCCTGGCAGGTATGCGCTGATGCAATATCGGCATCGACAGGAAGACGAGGATGACAGGCCAGATCATGTTCACGGGCTGGGCCACCTGTCCCGGCAGCCGGCTGTATGCCGTGAGAAGCATAAGGTAATAGAGGACTGGATTGATGAGCCCGAGGAGGGCTGACCAGAGTATCTCATTCCTGGTCATTTTCCCGAGAAACTTAATCTTTCCCGTGGCAGCCAGAATGTTGAAGAGCACAAGCATTGACACCAGCGTGGCAATGCCCAGCATGGTTACAATGCTTAATTCCGAAAGGGCTATCTTGAATGAAGTAGGAATGGTTCCCCACAGAATGACCGAAAGAGCCGCATAAATGTATGCCTGTGAGCTCTTCTTCATTCTCTCAGCTGATCAGCTCAAATCCGGTATACGGGATCAGTACTGCGGGCATCTTTATGCCCTCAGGTGTCTGGTTGTTCTCAAGCAGTGCAGCAACGATACGCGGCAGTGCCAGTGCGCTCCCGTTGAGAGTGTGGCAAAGGGTGGTCTGTTTTGCCCCTTTCTCGCGGAAACGGCATTTAAGCCTGTTAGCCTGAAAAGACTCGAAGTTCGATGTTGAGCTCACCTCCAGCCAGCGCTGCTGTGCTGCGGAATAAACCTCAAAGTCATATGTCATTGCCGAGGTGAATGACATATCACCTCCGCACAGTCTTACTATGCGGTATGGCAGTTCAAGCTTGACAAGGAGGTTCTCGACATGCTTAACCATATCTTCGAGAGAGTCATATGATGTATCGGGGTGAGCGATCTGTACGATTTCCACCTTGTCAAACTGATGCAGCCTGTTCAGCCCCCTGACATGTGCTCCCCACGAGCCTGCCTCACGGCGGAAACACGGGGTATATCCCACGTTACGTACCGGGAGGTCAGCAGCATCAAGGATCACGTCGCGGTAAATGTTTGTTATCGGGACTTCCGCTGTTGGTATCATATAAAGGTTGTCGATGCCCACATAATACATCTGCCCTTCTTTGTCAGGCAGCTGTCCGGTGCCGAAGCCGGAATCTTCATTTACCACTATCGGCGGTTCGATCTCGCGATAGCCTGCTTTGCCGGCTTCATCGAGGAAGAAGTTAATCAGTGCTCTCTGCAGTCTTGCGCCTTTGCCTTTATAGACCGGGAATCCGGCGCCTGTGATCTTTATGCCCAGGTCAAAGTCAATGATATCATATTTCTTTATCAGGTCCCAGTGAGGCAGTGCATCAGCCTGAAGCACAGGCAGGCTGCCTCCGCTGCGCACAATGACATTATCCTCAGCGCTTTTGCCCGGAGCGACCATGTGGTGGGGGAGGTTGGGGAGGCTGATGAGCTCCTTCTGCATCTCTTCGCTGACCTGATCGAGGGTTTCCGCAAGCTGTTTCTGCTTATCCTTCATAGCGCCGATGCCTTTCTTGGTGGCCTCAGCCTCTTCTTTTCTGCCTTCCTTCATCATTGATCCGATCTCTCTTGAGAGACTGTTAAGATCCGCCTGGATTGCATCACTTTCAGCCTGCAGCTCACGGCGGCGGCGGTCAAGATCAAGAACACGGTTAACAACCGCTGTTGCATCGAAGTTTTTGACTTTCAGCCTGTCGATGACAGTGGATGATTGTTCGCGAAGAAGGTTTATGTTGAGCATAAGAACAGTTTTATTACCGCAAAAGCGGGATAAAATTAAAATAAAAACTCCTGAAAAGATGCGCTTCAGCGTATATTTTCAGGAGTAATGATTTGAAGTGATTATCACTTATACTGCAACGGGTTTTACCGATACGTATGATTTGTTGTCACTTTTCTTTTTGAACTCGATGGTTCCGTCGACCAGTGCAAAAAGAGTATGATCTTTACCTATACCGACGTTCTCGCCCGGGTTGTGAACAGTACCGCGCTGGCGTATGATGATGCCGCCGGCCTTTACTTCCTGGCCGCCGAAGAGTTTGACTCCAAGTCGTTTGCTTTGTGATTCCCGGCCGTTATGAGAACTGCCGGCTCCTTTCTTGTGTGCCATATCCTGTTATTTTTACTTTTTAACGGTTATTTTTTTGCCGGTTTTTTTGGTTTTGCTGCCGGGGCTTTTTTCTCAGCTGCCTTTTTTACAACCGGTGCCTTTTTCTCAGCAGGCTTCTTTTCAGCAGCCTTTTTTACAGGAGCCTTCTTCGTTTCTGCCTTAGTCTCTTCAGCTGCAGGGGCTTCAACTACTTTCTTCTCCGGTTTCGGAGCGGCTTTCTTCCTGGGAGCGTCTTTAGGCCCGATAGATAAGATCTCGATTTCAGTAAAATCCTGACGGTGTCCTGATCTCTTCTGGTATCCTTTTCTCCTCTTCTTCTTGAAGATTATCACTTTGTCACCTCTTGCGTGCCCGAGAACGGTGGCTTCAACAACGGTGTCAGTAATGACAGGTTCACCTATGGAGATTGCTCCATCGTTATCAATAAGGAGAACCTTTTCAAATACAACATTCTCGCCTTCAGCTGCATCCATACGGTGAACGAAGATCTTCTTTCCTTCTTCCACCTTGAACTGCTGACCGGCAATTTCTACGATTGCGTACATTTTCAATCAATCTTATGTTACTCCGTGAGGCGGCCTTGCTCCTCTGTGCATGACACTTCTGCGGGCCCCGCCGGATCTTTGTTTTTCGGACTGCAAAGATATAAAAATTAACTTATTTACAAATCTATGATATGAATTTATCACCAATAAACTGTGGATAAAAATTTTCAACCTTGGAAAGATAAAGATTCATAATATATATATTTGTCTTATCGGCCTGTCGGGCAGAAAACCAGAGTTACTATGCAGAATAATCTTATTCGTCTGAAGGTCATAGGTATTTCGTACAGTCAGACACAGTCCGGGGCGTATGCTTTAATCCTGGCAGAAGAGAACGGTGAGCGCCGGGTACCAATAATCATCGGAGGTTTTGAGGCCCAGGCAATCGTGATCAAGCTTGAGAATCTCGAACCGCCGAGGCCTCTGACACATGATCTTTTCAAGACCTTTGCGGAAGCGTGCGGCGTGACGGTTGAACAGGTACTGATCAATAAATTGCGTGAGGGTATATTTTATTCCCAGATCATCTGCACTGACGGTGAGAAGCGTTTTCAGATTGATTCGCGCACATCCGATGCCGTTGCACTGGCCCTTAGATTTGAATGTCCTATATTCATTGATGCACAGATACTTAATGAAGCCGGCATTGTTATGAGCGCAACGACAGAGGAAGAGCAGAAGCAGAGCGGGTTGAATCCGCAGAAAAAGAGCCCGCCGGCCACAAGCGAGTACGGAGAGTTCACAGCGGAGGAGCTGAAAGATATGCTAACCGATGCCATTGCCCGTGAAGATTATGAGCAGGCTGCAGCCATACGTGATGAAATGGCCAGGAGAAAGGAAAAGGAATAAGACAATCATAAAGAATGAGGATTTTTAACATTTTACTGGTGACGGGGTTGATGATTTCGTACCCTGTTCTTTCAAAGGATTATACTGTCAAATCTCCGGATAACAGGATCATGCTTACAGTGCAGGCCGGTGATGAGGTAAGCATGAGTGTCAGTTTTGACAGGAAAACTCTTGTATCTAACCTTAAGCCAGCGTTGTTCGTTGACGGAGCTGAGCTTCCAGGACTGAAACCCGGTCAGCCCAAAGGTATACTTGTCAGCTTAACCGATTCGCTCAGGCCGGTAGTACCGCATAAAAACAAGATAATTGTTGACAAATACAACGGGCTCACTCTCCGCTTCAAAAACGGATGCTCACTTGTTTTCCGAGTATATGATGACGGTGTTGCCTACAGGTTCACCACTTCGCTGAAGGGCGACATAACCGTTGCAAATGAGCGGTTCGCATTCTCGTTGCCTGACGGCGCCACTTCATGGTATCCTCTTGAAAAAGGGTTTATGTCGCATAATGAGCAGAAACTCGCATTGGCATCATTGGACACCATAGGGCAGAAACATCTTGCCAGCCTGCCGGCGCTGTTTATGACAGGCGGCATCAACATCCTCCTTACCGAGGCTGACATTCGCGATTAC
>Ga0209575_10000680_pt1 | contig 17870 bp, 17 predicted proteins | sample Medcelwee11metaG_FD_187172 | JGI IMG/M metagenome (GOLD analysis project Ga0209575, IMG submission 187172) | Freshwater pond sediment microbial communities from the University of Edinburgh, under environmental carbon perturbations - Medium... | ecosystem: Environmental > Aquatic > Freshwater >...
AAAGCAGTAGATGAGGAGTTAATCGAATTCCCTGAAGGTATAAATTTGCATAATGACACTGGTTTTATCGGATACAAGCCATCGAATGTAAATATAATCCAGCCGACAAAAAAGCCAAAAGGTGGAATTTTGACCAATGAGCAAAAGGATGAAAATAGGTTGATTTCTGGTACTAGAGTTGTCATTGAACATATAATCAGTGGCATAAAGAGATTACACATAGTTAAACAAATTCTTAGAAACAAGAAAGATGGATTTAAAGATTTGGTTATGGAGATTGCTTGTGGACTACATAATTTTAGATGTGATTGTCGTATGACTTCATACTAGGATAATGCATTCTAATACATAATTACGCTATTACTCAGTTAAATTTCTATAACTCACTTTTTATATAAAAAAAGTATTACCTTCTCTTAATTTTTATTAGATAAAGTGAAATTGTGTATTTTTATATAAGATATTTTTATGCGTGCATAAACATATATTTTCCGATAAAGTCTAATTTATATGCTTGCATGTTTTTTCTCCGTGCTTAAAGCTCTTTTAACGCCCGCGCCGCCTTCTGCGCTCTCGCCGCATCCCCCACCATCTCATACAACGCATTGGCTTTCTCGAAATGCGCCCGCGCCTGCGCTGGGTCGCGGATGTTTTGCAGGTAGAGAATGCCCAGGTTGAAATAGGTATTGGCCGCGTTGTGGCGGTCGCCGATGCGTTCCAAAATATCCAACGACTTGCGGTAAAACTCCAGCGCCCGCGCCGTGTCGCCTTTTTGTTTGTAACAGATGGCGAGGTTGCCGTAGCGTTGCGCCACGCCCGGTTCGTCACCGATGCGCTGCATGATGCCCAGCGCCTTTTCGTATATGGCGATGGCTTGCTCCAGCGCGCCTTGCTCTGCGTAGACGTTGCCGAGGTTGCCGTAAGTGTTGGCGGAATTCGCCTCGTCGCCTAAGCGTTCGGTGATTTCCAGGCTCTTGCGGTACATCTCCAGCGCCCGGTCGTAGCGGCCTTGTTGCAGATAGACGCTGCCGAGGTTGCCGTAGGCTTGCGCTGCGCCGCGTTCATTGCCTGCTTTCAGGTTCAATGCCACAGATTTTTCCTGCGCCTCAATCGCCCGTGCGAAGTCGCCCTGTTGCTGATAGACGCTGCCGAGGTTGCCGTATACGGGGGCAGCGTTCTCATCAATCTCTTCCATGATTGCCACGCACTTCTTGTAATGCTCAATCGCCTGCGGGTATTGGCCTTGCATAAAGTAAGTCGAGCCGATTTGGTCGTAAATCACCCCTTGCAGTCGTCGGTCGTTGAGTCGTTCCGCCAACGTCAAAGCGCGTTGGGACAGTTGCATGGCTTGGAGGAACTCGCCGCGTTCACGGCACAGGCGGCCTAGTACTCCGGCAGCTTGACATTGCCCAGTCAAATCGCCGGTTTTATCGGCTTTTTCCAGTGCGGCGAAAAACCATTGTTCTGCCTCTTGCCAGTTGCCTTGATTCAGCAATTGCTCGCCGTGTACCACACAATCATTTGGTGACATGCTGTCCATGTCCGCCTCCTCCGGCGAGGTTTGTTGCTGCATGGCTTCTTCAACCATTTGCAGAATAATCTCGTCGGGCACGCCCTGGAGTTGCGGGTGCTGCTGGCGCAGTTGGGCGAGGAGTTGTTGCATTTCCGGGGGGATGTTCATGGGGATTCCTTTAGGCAAGCGGGTTTATCACGGTAATAGTCTCAATCCACTGGAAATCCACCGTGTTGACTGTCGCCAGCGGCATTCCGTGGACAACGGCGGTGGCGGCAATGATGGCATCTCCCAGCGACATTTTTCTTTGACGGCGCAACAGGACAGCGGTTTCAACAATTTCATCCGTTATCGGCAGACAGCTTGCAACCTCGAACAACAGTTCCAACTTTTTCCGGTTTTCCGCGCTGAGCTTGTGGTAGCCCAACACTTCGATTTTGCTCGCGGCGGACACATAAACCTCATGCGCGGCGATAAAGCGGCGTGCGGCTTCGTAGCCCGGTTCGGCGGCGTAAATCAGCACATTGCTGTCCAGCAGCATCTCAATCCTCCCGGAACGGCAGTGGCCGGTCACGGCGTGTCTCGCACTGCCAGGCCAGCGGGTCGGCAATCCCCAGCCCGCCACTGTCAGCGATGCTTTGCAGAATCTCCGCCATGCGCTTGCCGCGCTGCGCGGGCGCATTTTCCTCGGCTTTGAGAATAATCACCCGCACCGTGCCGGCCAAACGCTGGCGATAAATCTCTGGGATTTTGATATTGCCGTTTTCCGGCTTGGCTTCAAATTCAATCGCGTACATGATGATTCTCCTATAAATCTTTCAACGCCCGCGCCGCCTTCTGTGCATTCTCCGCATCTCCCACCATCTCAAACAACGCATTGGCTTTCTCGAAATATGCCCGCGCCTGCGCTGGGTCACGGATGTCGTCGCGGTAGAGAAGACCCAGGTTGAAATAGAAAATAGCCGAAGTATGGCGGTCGCCGACGTGTTCCAAAATCTCCAAAGCCTTGCGGTTAAACTCCAGCGCCCGCGCCGTGTCACCTTTTTGCCGGTAGCAGTTGGCGATATTGACGAATTGCCGCGCCACGCCCGGTTCGTCGCCGATGTGTTGCATGATGTCCAGCGCCTTTTCGTGCATGGCGATGGCCTGCTCCAATGCGCCTTGTTCCTGGTAGACGTTGCCGATGTTGTTGTAAGTATTGGCGGCACCTTGTTGGTCTCCAACACGCTCCTTGATTTCCAGACTCTTGTGGTACATCTCCACCGCCCGATCATAGCGGCTCTGTTGCGCATAGACGTTGCCGAGGCCGCTGTAGATTTGTGCCACCTGCCGTTCATTGCCTGCTTTCAGTCCCAATGCCAAAGATTTCTCATACGCCTCAATCGCCCGTGCGAGATCGCCCTGTTGCCGATAGACGCTGCCAAGGTTGCCGTATGTTGGGGCTGTATTCTCGCCAATAGACTCCATAATTTCCGCGCACTTCTTGTAATGCTCAATCGCCTGCGGGTATTGGCCTTGCCTCTGGTAAACGTCACCAATTTCGTTGTAAATCACCCCTTGCAGCCGCCGGTCGTTGAGCCGTTCCGCCAAAGCCAGAGTGCGTTGATACAGGTGCATGGCTTGGGGGAACTCGCCACGATCACGGCACAGTCTGCCCAAGTGCCGGAGTGTATATGCCTGCGCACTCACATCCATCGTTTGTTCAGCTTTTTCCAGTCCAGCAAATAAAAATTTTTCCGCTTCTTGCCAGCGGCCTTGATTCAGCAATTGCTCACCTTGCGCCTCGCATTGTCGCGCCGACATGCTGCCCATGTCCTTTGCGCCGGATGAGGATTGTTGCTGCATGGATTGTTCGACCATTTGCAGGAGGATGTCGTCGGGCAGTCCCTGGAGTTGCGGGTGCTGCTGGCGCAGTTGGGCGAGGAGTTGGGCTTGCATTTGTTTGGGGATGTTCATGGGGGTTCCTTTAGGCGGCGGTTTGGTGTTCACACGGCAGACTGTCCAAATACAGCGTTTCCGGCGCAAAATCAATCTCCGGCGGCCAAGTCACCGTGCCGTGCGCCGGGCGGGCGAGTTTGAACAGGGCGGAATTGCGCAAGGCTTGAAACACCGGGTAATCCAGATAAGGCCGCATGTCGAAGCGGCGGATTTCGCCGTTGCTGAAGGTCAGCGTCAGCGTGTAATCCTCATGGGCAATCACTTGGCGGACACGGGGAGTCATGGGGTTTTCTCCTTAACGCAGAGGTTCAATTTTAAAAATCGCTTCACCGCGCACCGCCAATGACCAAGCGGCCATCAATTCCTCCCGGTGCAATTCAATCCACGCTTGAATCAGGCGGGTCTGGCGGCGTGGCATGTCGCCATCCAGCAACTCGCCGTCTTCAATCGCAAACACCGCTTCATGCTCGGCGTATTCAGCGTGAATGTGTGGCAAGTTGTGTTGTTTGGTATCCAGCCAATACATGTACAGCAAGATACCGTAAAACGTGCTTAATAACGGCATAGCTTCTCCAGCGATTGAGGACTGGCAGTCCTTCAAGGACTGCCAGTCCTGATTCATCCTATTTAACCTTCACTTATCTTCTTTACAGTTTCCCATAGTTGGCTCAATTTATTTTGTGATTCCGCATATTGAATTAAATCCATGCAACGCTTAGCAAGCGCAACGTCGTCACGTTTGTGGCTGTGCGGAAAACCAAAAATAAACTCAATTTCCGCCAAAGATGGTTCCAGTAATTTTTTCAAAATCTCAAATAAAGCTATTCGCTGCTGCTGAATGTCAAGTGTTTCAAAATCTTGGATAGCCTTGCGCTTCTGCTGCTTTTCTATCTCCAATGCTTGCAGTTGCCGCTTTAATTGATCACGTTCAATTTCCGCTTTGGCGCGTTCTTGTTGTTCATTGCTCAACGCCTGGGCATTGGCAATCATCGCCGAGAACGCCGCGTTATTTCCCTCAAAAATGATATTCGCATTTTCCGGCGATACAAAACCATGCGCAAACGTCATGGCATTGTTGTAAATACACACCAGCGCCAAGCCAAAAGTTTCGTTACGCGGCATGTCGCGCAACTGGCGCATCAGCGGGTTTTTGGTATTGAGATGGAGAATGGTCTCTTCCCCGGCGGCGCGTTGCATTTTACCTTTTGAAATGTTGCCAAACATTTGCTTAATGGCGCTGGCGCTGATACCTGCTTGCGCACCGAGGCTACCTATTTCGTCCAGCATTTTATTGTCTTTATCCAATGGCCGCGCCACCAGCAACGCCGGAAAATGTTCCGGTTCAAACTCCACCGCCTTGGCCTCTTTGTTAATGCGCCGATAAAAATCCCGTTCTAATGCCTGCCATTTCTCATCTACCGTTTCCGGGATTTTGAAAATCGCGCCGGAACCGGCGGACAGGCGCTCGATTTTCACACCTTTGCGCTCGGCGTATTTTTCCAAAAACTCCTCTTCCACCCCCCAACTGGCATCAATCACCGGCAAGCCCTTGTGCGCGAATAAGACTTTGTGCTGCGTCCCGGAACCACGCTCGGCGAAGTAATAAATCACGTTGTTGGATTTTTCCAGGTATTCCCGAATGGTGATTATCCCCCGGTCGGTACTGACCCGCGCCAGGTCGCAAATGCGGTCGAAAAACTCATCGTCTTCCATTGCCCGCGCCTTGATGGTGTTGTTGTACGCGCCCACCAGCAGGGTCAGCTTGTCCGGGTCTTGCGCTTGCAGCATGTCCAGATAGCCGATGATGATCGCGCCCAGCACGGCTTGCACTAGCTGATAGGCCGCGTCGGTGATGATTTCGCCTCGGCTCAGCGTCGGCGTGAGCGCGGGGGTGTTGATGATGCCTTTGACAAAACTCGCCCAGCGCGGCAGCAGGTCTTTGTCGTTGGCTTTGATGAACATGCGCGAGATGTACACGTCCACTTCGCCGAAATTGCGCGTCAGTTCAAACGGAATCATGGGAATGAACAACAGGCCGGAGACTTTGGGCAAGTTGGCTTCCGGCATGTTCTCGGTGTTGAACGGGATAATGCCGAGAGGAAACAAGCCCCAGCGGGATTGAATGTATTCCGCCAAATCGGTGTTGCCGTTCTCCCACGGCGGGGTGCAGGCGTTGGCTTGAGTGCCATTGAGGAAAATCGGGATGGACAGAAAATCCGCGTATTTTTTAATCGCTTGACGCAAACGGGTTTCATCCAGCAATTCCAGCTTGCTGTCCAGCACATGCAGCACCACCCGCGTCCCGGCTTCTGGCTTGGCGCAGGTTTCCACCGTGTAGTGAATGTCGCCCTCGCACACCCAGCGGAACGCGGCGGCGCTTTGATGCGAGCGGGTGAGGATTTCCACCCGCTGGGAAATGGAAAACGCGGACAATAGCCCAATGCCGAATTGGCCGATCAGCAGCGCGGCCTCGCGGGCATCTTTTTCGCGCAATTGGTCTTTCTGGATGCGGGTGAAGCTTTCGCCGATGGTGGCGAGGCTGTGGTGCAAATCCTCCTCACTCATGCCCGCGCCGTTGTCGGCAATGCTCAGGGTTTGCGCGGCGCGGTCAAAGCTCAGGTCTATGCGCGGATTTGTGTAGCCGCTGTCGCGGGTGCCGCGAATGATGCAGGTGTCGTGGGCATTCTGAATCATCTCGCGGATGGCAACATCCGGCTCGGCGTAGATGTTTTCGCCCAACATGCGCAGCAGACCGGGGAGGTTGATTTTTATCTGGTGTTGTTGCGACATGGATGCTTCCTGGCAGAGGATGACTGGGCGGATTGTACTACTTTTCCTTTACCCCTCGCGCCTGCAAGGCACTCCCACAACACCAGGTTATCTGTGGGGGCGACGCGCAACTGTGATTCTTCCTTTTCTGCGGTGTCGCGTCGCGAGCATTCCCTTCGGCTCCGCTCAGGGAACGGCTAGAATTCCCATCGGCTCCGCTCAGGGAACGTTTACAACCTGACGGGTTTGACTTTTTTACTCACACAATTGGCCCATAGGCCAGCATGAACACCGTGATCGCCCGTTCGACTATCAACTTAATCTCTGCTTGGTCTCTGGTTTTCGTGAGATTGAATAAAAAATCATCCAGCAGTTCGGCTTCCAGTAAACCGCGTAGGTGATGAGCGGCGGTCAGTGCATCGGCGGGCCTGAGTTTGCCTGCTTGCATGGATAATTGAAGAAACTCTGCCATCCGCGCTGCGCCTTGCTGCGGGCCACGGGCATAGCACAATTGCCCCAGTGCGGAACGTCCCGACTCCGCCACCATCAGACGGCGTGCCGCTAAGACTGGGGGGGAGTAAAGCATGTTCAGCATCCGCTCGCCAAAGTTGCGCAGTGCCAGCGGCAGGTCGTCGATGGCGGGGTACAAGTTGCGGTAATTGCTGTCAAAATCTGCGTCCACCGACAGAAACATCACCTCGAAAAACAAGGCTTCTTTGGAAGGAAAATAGCTGTATAGGGTGGCTTTAGAGCCACCGCTACGTGCGCAAATTTCTGTCATGGTGGCGCGTTCAAAGCCCATTTCGCGGAACACTTGGGTTGCCACCGCTAAAATAGCCTGACGCCTGTGTTCACTTTTTTTTCGCATCATTCCTCCCAATTAACTAAACCAATGGGTACAGTTTAGTTTGACACGCTAAAAATCACAAACTAGACTGTACCGGACAGTTCAGTTATTAGCACAGGCTATTACCTCATGTTTTTGCTTAGCCCTCGGTTTGCCGTTTTGACCGCAATCCTGTTGGGCGGTTGCGCCCTCGCCCCGCTAGAACCAGCGCATCCGCGCCTAGATTTACCCTTGCCCACCGCTTGGTCTACTGGGTTAGACCCGCTTAAGCCCGCGTCCACCGCCGAGTTAGCCCAGTGGTGGCGACAGCTTGGCGACGCTCAGCTTGACCGGTTGATCGAGGAGGCATTGCGGGGCAGCTTGGATTTACGGGTGGCACAGGCCCGTTTGCGTCAGGCACGGGCCAGCCGGGCGCAGGCGGTGAGCGGCTGGTTTCCCAGTGTGTCGCTGTCTGGCGGTGTCAGCCGTAGCCAGCGTGAGGTCAGCAGCACGAATTATGACGTGGGTTTTGATGCGGCTTGGGAAATCGATATTTTTGGCGGCAAGCAACGCGGTATTGAGGCAGCGACGGCGGAGCTTGCCGCGACTGAGGCCAACTGGCAACAGGCCAGAGTCTCGTTGATCGCCGAAGTGGCGCAGAATTACATTGAAGTGCGTGCTTATCAGCGCCGAGCGGCACTGACTCGCGACAATTTAGCGAATCAAAGCGAAACTTTACAAATCACCACTTGGCGTTATCAAGCGGGCTTGGCCACCGCCAGCGAGGTAGAGCGGGCGCGGGCCAGTCGTGAACAAACCCGCGCCAGCTTGCCCGATTTGGAAGTGGGTTTGACCGAGGCCGAAAATCGGCTGGCGGTGTTGCTGGGCCGTCCGCCGGGCGGTATGCACGCGGCATTGGCACAACAGGCCGGTGTGTTACCCGCCTTGCCCGACGCAATTGCCAGCGGGATTCCGGCGGATGTGTTGCGCCAGCGTCCCGATTTGATTGCGGCTGAAGCCACGTTGGCGGCTGAAACGGCGCGGCTTGGGCAAAAACTGGCGCAGCGTTTTCCGAGCTTGAATCTGGGCGCTTCTTTCGGGTGGCAGGCTTATCAGCTTGCCGATCTGGGCGGCACTTTGACGCGGGCGGTCAGCGGCGTGTTGGCGGCTACGTTGTTTGACGGCGGCAAGCTGCGCAGTGCGGTGGAAATCCAAACGGCGGTGCAAGAACAGGCGTTGTTGGCTTATCAGCGCAGTGTGTTGCTGGCTTTGGAAGAAGTCGAAAATGCGTTGTTTGCCTATGCCGCTGGACGGGAGCGCGTCGCAGCACGGCGGGCGGCGGCTGCGGCTGCGGGCACTGCGGCACGTTTATCCAGTCAGTTGTATCAAGCGGGACTGACTGATTTTCAAACGATTTTAGAGACTGAACGCACCCGTTTAAGCGCCGAGGATGCGCTGGCCAGCGCCGAGGCCGGACTGTGCAGCAGTCTGATTAAACTGTACAAAGCGCTAGGCGGCGGCTGGGTAGCCGTGCCTGCGCCCACTCGCACCGAGGGCTTAACATGACAAATCCTGCGACCGACAATTCCCCTGATGCGTTGCTGCTATTGCTCAATAACGCCACTCAAAACGCGGCGCGTGCCCGGCGGCGGCGCTGGTGGTGGTTAAGCTTGCTGGCGCTGAGTCTGCTGGCAGCCTGGGGATATTTTTCTGCCAACCGCGAGACCCGTACTGGGCTGTATCTCAGCGAACCGGCACAGTTGGGCGATTTAACCGTCACCGTGTCGGCCAGTGGCACGTTGCAGCCGACCAGTTCGGTGGATGTGGGCAGCGAGCAATCCGGCACTCTCGCCAGCGTGTTGGTGCAGGAAAATGATTATGTGAAACAGGGCCAATTATTGGCGCAACTGAATACCGACAAGCTGAAAGATGCCGTGACCCGCTCGCGAGCGGCCTTGGCCTCGGCCAAAGCCGCCGTGGCGGTGGCACGCGCCACTGTGGCAGAAAGCAAAGCCTCGCTGGCGCGGATGCGTCAAGTGGCTAAACTCTCGGGCGGCAAAGTGCCTGCCGAGACCGAATTGGACGCGGCTGAAGCCGTCTGGCAACGGGCTTTGGCTAACGAAACCAGCACCCATGCCACGGTGACGCAGGCAGAAGCCGCCTTAAAAACCGATGAAACCAATTTATCGAAAGCCACCATCCGTTCGCCAGTAGACGGCGTGGTGTTGGCGCGCAAGGTAGAACCCGGACAAAGCGTGGTGGCCGCGATGAACATCCCGGTGTTGTTCACGCTGGCCGAAGACCTCGCGCAAATGGAATTGCAGGTCAAGGTGGACGAAGCCGATGTCGGCAACGTCAAACTGGGGCAGCCCGCAACCTTTACCGTGTCAGCTTGGCCGGGACGCGCTTTTCCCGCCACGATCCAGCGCGTGGGTCTCGGTTCGACTATCACCGACAATGTGGTGACTTACAAAACCGTGCTGACTGTGGCAAACCCGGATTTAGCCTTGCGTCCCGGCATGACGGCAACCGCTTCCATCGTCACCGCCCAGCGTGAAAAAGCCCTGTTGGTGCCGAATGCGGCCTTGCGTTTCAGCCCACCACAAGCGGCTGAAGCGGTGCCGGATGGCGGTTTTGTCGCCCGCTTGTTGCCGCGCTTACCGAGAACTCCGACGAAAAAGCAGCAGAACGCCACCCAATCAGGCACACTGCAAGTCTGGATACTCGACCCGCAACAACAACCACAGGCGATACCGGTGCAAATCGGGGTCAGCAATGGCCGTTTGACCGAGATAGTCGGCGGTGCTTTGCAAGCGGGCATGGCGGTGATCACCGAGTATCAGGAAGCTAAGCCATGAGCGGCGAACCCCAGCCGCTGATCGCGTTGCGCGGCATCACCAAAACCTATGGCGAGGGGCAGGCGGCGTTTCAGGCTTTGCGCGGGATTGATTTGGACATCGCCGCCGGGGAGTTTGTCGCGGTGATGGGACCAAGCGGTTCGGGTAAATCCACGGTGATGAATATCCTGGGCTGTTTGGACACGCCCAGCGGTGGTGCCTACCAGTTTCGTGGGATTCCAGTTGAACAACTCACCCGCAGTCAACGCGCCCTGCTGCGCCGTTATGCCTTGGGTTTCGTGTTTCAGGGGTTTAACCTGTTGGCGCGTACCAATGCGCTGGAAAATGTCGAATTACCTTTGCTTTACCGGGGCGAAGCCAGCGCCGCCCGCCACGCCGCTGCGCGGGCAGCGCTCGCCCGCGTCGGTCTGGACGGCTGGGAAACCCACACCCCGGCAGAGTTGTCCGGCGGTCAACAACAGCGGGTAGCCATCGCCCGCGCCATTGTCACTAATCCGCTGGTGCTGCTGGCCGACGAACCAACCGGCAACCTCGACAGTCAGCGCAGCCATGAAATCATGGCGTTGCTGACTGTGTTGAACCAAAGCCAAGGCATCACCGTGATCATGGTCACTCACGAACCGGAAATGGCCGCGTATGCCCGCCGCATCGTGCATTTTGTGGATGGTTTGGTCGCTAACGATGCCAGTCAGGAGACACCGCCATGCTGTTGAGCGCCTTACTGCTTGCCCTGCGGGAGATTCGCCGCAATCTGATGCGCTCTTTTCTCACCGTGCTGGGGATCGTCATCGGCGTGGCGGCGGTGATTACGATGGTCACGCTGGGCAATGGCGCGACGCAGATGGTGTCGGATCAGATTTCCAGTCTGGGCAGCAATTTACTGGTGTTGCGCCCCGGTCAACGACTTGGGCCAGGCCGCGACACGGCGGGTTCTCCTAAATTCAAGAAAGCCGATGCGGAAGCTATTTTTTCGCAAATCAATGGGTTGCTGGAAGTCGCGCCAGTGGTGGGCAGTTCAGCAACCTTGGTGGCGGGCAATCGCAACTGGTCTACTACCCTCAACGGCACCACCAACGCCTATCTGATCACGGGCAACTGGACTTTGGCAGCGGGACGGGCTTTTCTCGACGACGAAGAACGCGCTGGTAAAGCGGTGTGCATCATCGGCGCGACGGTGCGGAAAGAACTGTTCGGCAACCGCAATCCGCTGGGCGACCAAATCCGTGTCAAGACCTTCAGTTGCGAGGTGATCGGCTTGCTGGCCGCCAAAGGTCAAGGGGCGATGGGCATGAATCAAGACGACACGGTGCTGATGCCGCTCAATACCGTGCAGCGGCGGCTGACCGGTAATCTGGAAATTCCTAGCCTGATGATTTCGTTGAAAGACGGCGCGAACACCGTAGCGGTGATGGCACAAATCCGTTCCTTGCTGCGCGAGCGGCGCAAACTGGCGGAAGAAACGGCGGACGATTTCAACTTGATGGACACCAAACAGATTGCCGAAACCCTGTCCGGCACCATCCGCACTATGACCGGCCTGCTCGGCGCGGTGGCGGCGGTCAGCCTGTTGGTGGGCGGGATTGGCATCATGAACATCATGCTGGTGTCGGTGACTGAGCGCACCCGCGAAATCGGCATACGGCTTGCCATCGGTGCGCTGGAAAACGAGGTGTTGCTGCAATTTCTGATCGAAGCGGTGGTGCTGTCGGCTTTCGGTGGACTGGTTGGCATTGCGCTGGCGTTTGTGGCGTGCTTAGGCTTGTCTACGCTGATGCAGATGCCGTTTTTATTCAATCCCAGCATCAATCTGCTGGCCTTCCTGTTCTCAGCCGCTATCGGCGTGATTTTTGGCTACGTGCCAGCACAGCGGGCGGCGCGATTGAATCCTATCGAAGCTTTGCGGCATGAGTGACAGTAAACCTGCCAGGTTTTTGTGCGGGAAAAAAATCCTAGTGCTTTGTCAAACCTTAAAATTAGGCAACTCACCACTTAAAAATACAACACAAAAGTCACAAAAGACACGAAAGGCACAAACGTTTGTGTCCGTTTGTGCCACTTGTGTCGCTTGTGTTCTTTTAAGCCGTTTGCGGCTTTTGCGTTATTTTTGGTCGTCACGTAACGTCAGTTAGGAAAGTTTCACACGGGGACACGGAGAAAAATTTGAGTATTCTCCGTGCCTCCGTGTGAGACTCTATAGACCCTAATTGTTAATGTTGCCAATGCACTAGAGTCGTGGCAAACCGGTTAAATCCACCGCCGGTGCGCCGTCTGCCGAACCAATCCCAATCGCAGGACTGCCCGCTTGAATCCGAAAATCCCCGGCACTGGGATTAACAAACAAGGGATCACCCAGCACAAAATCAGTGCCGTTCTTCTCAGAGTTATACGTGCCTTGTGCTTTGACAAAAAGATTGTGATCAATTTGCACCGTGGCGGTGGTGGCAGGCACTGAAATCTGGATTTTTTCAACCGCCAGCAGATTATTACGAATCAGCACATTGCTGGCTTTACGATTGTTGACCACAATCGCGGCGGCTTTAGGAAAGCCACTGGTGTAAAAAGTATTATTGAAAATCTGAATATTCTCAGCCGGGGCATGATAACCACTGCCAATGTCTAGCGAATAGATTTCATTCTGGTAAAACAGATTATTGTAAATACGCACATTTCTCACCGTAGCACCCTGTTCAGAGGCGATGTGCATCCCATATTTACAATCGTGAATGATGTTTTGATAGAAATCGATATTTTCTGTCAAGGTGTCCCAGCCATCAATATACACACAGGGTTTCTCGGTGCTGTGAAAAATATTGTGGTGTACTTTGCCATTGCTGCTGCCATCCTTAATATCAATCCCATTAGCACCGCCGTTACTGCCGCTATGGTGGACATTGTTATAACGGATTTCAAAATATTGCATGTCCTGACCAATTGAAATATTTTCTTGGCCACAGCTGGTATTGGCCAGATTCACTTCATTGCCATCAATAATCACATAACGGCTGAACCAAGCTGCAATACCCGAACTACAGGTGTCATAAGTCAAGTTATCTTGAATGAGGATATTGTCACTGTTGTAGACCATGATTCCAATATTGTTAGAATGTTGTACCTTAAATCCCACCACCCACACATTGCTGCGCTCATTGATATGAATCACGCCATCAAACGGGGTGTTTTGCACCACGTATTTTTCTAAATTGAGACCCTGCGCTTCTAAAGTCACGGTTTCACCCGGAAAAGCCGCAAACACAATTGGCTGGGCGGGCGTGCCGCTGTGGGCGGGGGCCAGTTGTTCTTTATAAGTACCACCACGTACCCAGACAATATCGCCCGCTTGTGCGTTATCAGCGGCATATTTAATCGTGCCCCAAGGTTGCGCTTGGCTGCCGGAATTCGCATCATTGCCGCTCGGTGACACGTACAGCACCCGGTTGCCGGTACTGGGTATGCTCACCGTGACCCCGGCGTAACGCAAACTGGGGTTAAATCCCCCATCGGCAGGCGTATCCACCCCAAAATAAAAGCCGTACTGTCCGCTTTGTAAGGAGGTATTAAACACCGGCAGGCCCGCAAAATTAGCCAACGGGCCTTGTAAAGTGGGTTGCACGCCTGCGCTCCAGCCTGCTGCACCATAGTGTAATACCGTACTGCCGCCTGTCGATAACAGCCACCAATCGGCTTGCTGTCCGAGTTTTGCCCCGGCCTCTAAACCGATGTTAACGGTTAGCGCTTGGCCGGGATACAGCAGCGCATTATCGCTACGGCCATTCACCGTCAACATCGGCACGGGGTGAGCGGCATAGCTGTAGGCTCCTACATCCACAGCCTGTGCGCTGGGCACGGCGAATACACTGAAAAGAGCGACTGCCAGCGGGGCTGGCATAGACACGGGGTTTTTGACAAATGGGCGCATGTGATTGATTCCTGAGTGTGACAAGTAAACGGCGACATTATAAACAGTGTTACCACGTATCTGCTCATTGCAAAAGACCGTTGGTCACGTTGAACAGGCCAGTGGTGCTTGATTTGAGACTCGCACCAGCCGCAACAAAGTTTAAATATTTGCGCGAGAAACGGCATGTTACAATGCGCGTTTGTTTAACCGTCATAGGATTCACAGTCGTGAATGCAGACTTTATCGAACTCTCCATCGTGGTACCGATGCACAATGAAAGTGCCGGGATTGATGCTTTTTTTGCGCGTTTTGAGGCACTGTTTGCCACGTTCCCCCTGAACTACGAGATTATTTGTGTCAATGATGGCAGCCGGGATGACACGTTAGCCCGTTTGCTGGCCCACAATCAGCGTGATCCACGGATTAAGGTCATTGATTTATCCCGCAATTTTGGCAAAGAAACCGCGCTGACCGCAGGTCTGGATCACTGTCGAGGCGCGACCGTGGTGCCGATTGACGCCGACTTGCAAGACCCGCCTGAATTAATTCCTGAGATGTTGGCGAAATGGCGCGAAGGCTATGATGTGGTGTACGCCACGCGGCGCATTCGTCACGGAGAAACCGCCACCAAACGCGCCACTGCCGGGATGTTTTATCGGGTGCTGAATTGGATGAGCGAAATCGATATTCCGGCCAACACCGGGGATTTTCGCCTGATGGATCGGCGCGTGGTGGAGGCGTTGCGCCAACTCCCAGAACGCACGCGCTTCATGAAAGGCTTGTTCGCCTGGGTCGGTTTCAAGCAAACGGCGATCTATTACGACCGTGATCCGCGCTTTGCCGGGCAAAGCCAGTGGAGTTATTGGAAACTCTGGACTTTAGCGCTGGACGGTGTGATCGCTTTTAGCGTACTGCCACTGAAAGTCTGGGGTTATATCGGTCTGCTGTTATCGCTGGGAGCCTTAGTCTACGCGGGCTTATTGGTGCTGACGGTGTGGATGCGCGGCATTGATGTGCCAGGCTATGCCTCCATGATGGTGGTGGTGCTGTTCCTGGGCGGGGTGCAATTGATGAGCTTAGGCATTATCGGCGAATATTTGGCGCGCATTTACACCGAAGTGAAACGCCGCCCGCTCTACTTGATCCGAGGCGCTTATGGCGTGCGCAGTCAGCCGCACCCAGAACCCTGTCAAAATCCTTTTTCAACTCCGAGATAAAACCCGATGGATGCAGCCTTATATCCGCAAATGGCGGCGCTTGAACAACAGCATTGGTGGTTTGTGGCACGTCGCCAGATCATCGAACGCCGTTTACAACAGCTTCACTTACCCGCCAACGCGACGATTTTAGAAGCCGGTTGTGGCACGGGCGGTAATCTGGACATGTTGGCCCGACATGGGCAAGTGTGGGCGATGGAACTCAACGCCGAGGCGCGGGTGTTTGCCAGTCGTCATCAGGGTGCCACCGTCGCGGCAGGCGCGTTGCCGGATCAGATTCCGTTTGCTCCCCAACAATTTGATTTAATCGTGCTGCTGGATGTTCTCGAACACTTAGAAGACGATCAAGCCGCGCTGCTGGCCTTGCGACAACGGCTCAAACCGGGCGGTCGCTTGTTGCTCACCGTGCCCGCTTTCCCCTTGCTGTGGAGCGAACACGACACCCGCCATCACCATTATCGCCGTTATCGCCGTCCGCCCCTGCGCGATAGTTTGGTGCGGGCGGGTTTTCGACTCGACAAGCTGAGCTATTTCAATTTCTGGTTGTTTCCCGCCGTGCTGGCGGCCCGCCTGCTGCAACGCCTCTTGGGACGCACTGCGCAAGACGACCTAGCCTTGTCGCCGCCGTGGCTGAATGGCTTATTGCGCGGCCTGTTTGGATCAGAGCGCTATTTGCTCGATTATGTCTCGTTACCGGTAGGTGTCTCGCTGCTGGCCGTGGCCCAGCGCGTCGAGTAAATCCCCTGTGTTACTGCAACGTCTGCTTAAATTTGGGTTGACTGGTGGGCTGGCCACCGTCACCCATGTCTTGCTGGTTTGGATCGGCGTGGAATACTTAGGCTGGTCAGCCACCCTCGCCACCCTGCCCGCCTTTCTGATTGCCTTGCTGCTGTCTTATGCACTGAATCACCGCTGGACGTTTCAAGCCCAGGGCCGCCACGACCATTATTTCCCGCGTTTCGCCGCGATTGCCATCGGCGGCCTGATCCTCAACGGCCTGATCATGTACAGCCTCACCGAGCGCTTACACCTGCCCTATCCCTGGGCCTTGCTGGTGATTGTGCTGGTGATTCCGCTGTTTAGCTTCATACTGAATCACTACTGGACGTTTAATCCGCAGTCACAGTGAGCGGCTAACCCGCTCCGCTGGCTGAGCGGAGCCGAAGCCGAAGCCGAAGCCCCACTCTGCTGGCTTTGTAACTGACTGTGACAACTGATATTAAAGCTGGAAATAGGAGAATTGAACAATGGATACGGTAAAACAGGATGAAATCCGCCAAGCTGTGCGGCAGCAATATGCCCAAGTAGCCAACCGTGATGAGGCGGCGGGCTGCGGTTGTGGCCCAAGTTGTTGTGACGCGCCCACGCCGAGTGCGTCCAGCTTGTCGCAAGCGCTGGGCTACACGGCAGTTGAGGTGGGCATGGTGCCGTCAGGGGCAAACATGGGGCTGGGTTGTGGTAATCCGCAGACGATAGCGGCGCTTAAAGTCGGGGAAACTGTGCTGGATTTAGGCAGTGGTGGTGGCTTCGATTGCTTTCTGGCAGCGCGTCAAGTGGGCGAAACCGGTCAGGTGATCGGTGTGGATATGACCCCGGAGATGATCTCGAAAGCGCGGGGGAATGCGCAGCAAGCGGGTTACACTCAGGTTGAGTTTCGCCTTGGCGAAATCGAATCTTTGCCGGTGGCGGATGCCACGGTGGACGTGATTTTGTCTAATTGTGTGATCAATTTGTCGCCAGATAAGCGCCGCGTCTTTGCCGAGGCTTATCGCGTGCTGAAACCAGGCGGCAGATTGGCGATCTCGGATGTGGTGGCGCTGGCCGAATTACCCGCCGAGTTACAGGCCGACATGGCGCTGTACACCGGTTGTATGGCAGGCGCTTCGTTGGTGTCGGTCGTTGAAAGTATGCTGCGGGCGCAGGGATTTATAGAGATTCAGATCAGTCCCAAAGGTGACAGCAAAACCTTCATCCAGGATTGGGCACCAGGCACGCAGATCACGGATTATGTGGTGTCCGCCACGATAGAGGCACGTAAGCCCGCTACTTGAGTGAGCCAGATGCTTTATCCAAGCACCTGGTCTTCCAGTGCCGCAATCATTGCTTATTCCATTGGCGGGTAATAATCGTCACTCAAAATCTGCGCTTGAGAGTAAGGGCAAGAGGTCGGAAAAGGGTGTTGTTGAAAAACCACTCTTTAAGGGATGCTCCGATTTGATTGTAACTGACCTTACGCAGTCGCCCTGAGCAACTGAAGCTGTTCATAGGCGGAGCGCGATGCGTTGATGAGAAGTTTGAGCCTCATGGCAAAGGGGTTGAGCTTTGCTTTGATGCTCAGGCACTCGAGCTTGAACGTGGCGTAAATGGCCATGAATACGTGGTTGCTTTGGGTTCGTACCGTGTGCGTCGGTGACTTGGCCAAGTTGGCATTGGACTTCAAGGATTTGTGAAACACCTCCACGTGCCACCGTTTTTTGTAGGTTGTGGTGAGGGTGCAGTCCTGTCAAGGTGACATAAATTAATTGTAAAACAATCATTTAGCCGTATAGTCAACCAAATAACCTAAGGAATATGTCCCATGTTTGGCCCAATTTTGCAGAAATTTAGCGAGAAAAGTCCAGTTACCGCCAGTTACCGTGATGGTTCAAGGTTTGTTAGAACGCCTGCTTCATGCAGAAAAAATAGATGCCTGGTTTAAAGACATCAGTCAAGTTCAATACACGAAAAAATACTCTTTTCTTCACTTATCTCCATTATGCTAGATGTAGTCTGTCGAGTTAGGAATAATGTGTATTCAGCTTATTTACATTCAAATATAGATTCCAGTCGTCAAGCGGTCTATAACAAGCTA
>Ga0209575_10000681_pt1 | contig 17856 bp, 14 predicted proteins | sample Medcelwee11metaG_FD_187172 | JGI IMG/M metagenome (GOLD analysis project Ga0209575, IMG submission 187172) | Freshwater pond sediment microbial communities from the University of Edinburgh, under environmental carbon perturbations - Medium... | ecosystem: Environmental > Aquatic > Freshwater >...
GGCCGTACCTCATGGCGGCGCGATTGTCGAGCATTATATAATGGCAAATACCTGACCAGTAAAGGACGGGGGCCTATAAGGCTCATATCACCTTTCAATACATTGATCAGCTGTGGAAACTCGTCAAATGAAAGTGAACGCATGAACCGACCCAAAGGCGTTAAGCGCTCAGCATCAGGCAGCAGATTTCCATGCTCATCACGTTTATCATTCATGGTCTTGAACTTGATCAGCCTGAATATACGACCGTTCATGCCTGGACGTTCGTGTAAATAGATTGGTGAACTTCTACTAATTACAAAAAGAATTATCGTCAAAAAAACAAGAATGGGTGATATTACTACTAACCCTATAAAGGATAGCACAACATCAAGAATACGCTTAATATATCGTCGATATAATAACATCAGCTCAAAGAAAATAACTTTGATACCCATGATTTGATTGAATACTGTTCATACACTGTTCTTTTAACATCACAATACCTGCTCTCAAAAAAGCCAGGATCTATATATGGGCACTCTCTATCTATGATCATTATATTATTCGGATCATAAAAATCATAAGAAGCAATATTCTTATTTGTTGTAATAAGCTTACGCCTCGCTCCCAACACCTCAACAGGACGCAGTGTAAGTCCGCTCTGCCTGGGATGCTGAATATCCAACACCACTCTAGAACGTTCAACCAAGCGAGCCATCTCTGTTACGCCGATCATCTTGAAATGTATATTCCTATATCCCTCAGATCGAATAAGCGGTTGCTCGATATATTTTTTTATATAAAGCAATCGCGAAGGAAAATAATAATATGCATCGAACTTCCTGCCTATAACCTCAAGCCTCTTTTTTACTCGATCAATAACCTCATACCGATCAGAATGAACTGTTCCTGCAAAAAATAGATCTATTTCAGGGATATCCACATCTGACACATCCCGATATTGATCAAGATAAAACGTCGGACAATAACGCAGTCCTCTATGATCTGATACATCCATGGGATCATATGAGAATGCAACATCGAAAGAATCAACTATATCGCGCACGTCTGTATTAGCAAACGAGTCCCACAAATACAACATCATCATAGCACGAGGAAAAGCATGCCTCAATATCTTAACGCCTGATACTTTAAATGCTTCTGCACGAATAATCAATACATAATCATAGTCCACTCCAACGCGCTCACGCACGACGGACTCTAAGTATGCATTAAACGGTATGTCAGATATTTTTTTTGTTAACCTGGTAAATATCTTTCCAGCAGTACTTGAAAATGGTCGCTCATTATAAACATGAACGGATGCACCGCAACTCTCAATAGATTTTTTGATTTCCGTTCCGTATATACCGCAGCCGCCAGGAACAAACAACAAAACCTTCTTATTGGACAATAACATAACTATTATTGGACGAATTTTGGCCTTTCGGCATCACCTAAAACCCATTTATACAACTCTATTGTTTTTTCCGCCGCTCTATTCCAAGTATACTTTTCCAATACAAGCTGTCGTCCCTTCAAACCCATCTCTCTTAGTTCAAGATAATTTTTATTCATAATTTTCAGTAAGCCTTCTTTAATAGCATCCTGGTTATTATCCACACAATAACCACATCCGATTTCATTAACTAAATCCCAAGGCGTTCCTTTTGTCGTAAGAACTGGTTTCTGCCGTGACAAAGCCTCTGCAATCACAATACCGTAATTCTCATCATAAGAAGGAAGAACAAACACATCGCACCAATCATACATTTTTATTTTTTCTTCATCGTATTTCGATCCCACAAATTCAATTAACTCACCGATACCATACTCAGATACTATTTTATAAAGATGTTTTAGATATTTTTGTTCACCATAACCGCATATTCGTAGCACAAATTTTTTATCAATAGTTTTTTTTATATCCCTAATCACAGAGAACATGCGCTCCAATCCCTTTACAGGTATTATTTGAGATAAGAATAATAACTTTAAACTCTTTTCATCATATTCTCCCGCATTGAATGGAGCAGAAATAATGTCATCAGCAACTCCATTTTCTATTACTGCTACTGGTATTTTTGGAAACATCTGCTTTAGATACTCACCCTCCTCACCCGAGCATGCGACCAATGCATTAGCGGATATTATATTTCTCTTCTCATACAATAACAAAGATGCATGTTTTTTTAACCTTGAATGCCGCATTCTATATTTTGAGATATAACCATGCGGTTGAACCACTTTTGGTAATCCGCACTTCGTTCCGAACCAAACAGAAATAAGGCTATTAAAAGTCCACAATCCATGCTGATGCAGGACATCACCTTCCAATAATATCTCACGAATATCGTCAATAAATTGTCTCATTCGCAACAAACACATAATAGAACGTTTTTTTAAATAATAAACATTCCCTCTTTCCCCGAACCCAGCCTCATCGACAACGGGGGCAATAATCTTTACACCTATACCGAACTGGCTCTGTTTTTTTCTCAAATTATGAACCACTTCATACACTCCACCGCCACGTGATGGATTATATGTATTAGCCAAATGAATCACCTTCATATCCAGGCTCTACCTATAATTTTTAATATGACTATAATATATGCGTGCAATATTATCGAATGAATATTTTTCTCTGACAAATAAAGCATTTTCTCTCAATCGACTCATTAATTCTTTATTATTTATCAATAATCTTATTTTCTCCAACAAATCGAATGAATCAGCCTTATTGACTAACAACGCATTAACGCCATCCTCAACAATATCGTAAACCCCATCGTTATAACGGGTAGCTATACAAGCCATAGGCACAGACATAGCTTCCACCAACGCATTTGGAAACCCTTCTGTCAGTGAAGGCAATACAAATATCTGAGCCTGCGCCATAATATCTTCGAACTTTTTCAAGTGGCCCCAAAACACAACCTTTTTTCCCTGGCAAGAATTATGGGCCAATTTCTCTAATGATTCCCTTTCTGGCCCATCTCCAATTATATTCAACTCCCAAGCATTAGTATCAAGCATTGAAAACGCCTCAATGAGGTACCTGTGACCTTTTTCAATCGATAAGCGTCCAAGGGATACGATCATTCGCCTTTTTTCATTACTATACTGAGAATTAATTGAATTAACAGGATTCGGTATAATATGAATATTTTCTTTCCCGCAAAACATCGACACACTATCATACGCATATTTTGTTTGAACAAAAACGCCCGCAGACCTTGGATACAGAAGCCTCTTTAAATACTTATTTATTTTTGTCAACCTAATATCAGGGCTCATCCTATCAGAAACAAATACTGGTATTGACATACCTGATGATGCCAGCAAAACAAATGGATTATACCATTCATTAAAACTAATCACCACATCTGGGCTTATATCCTCCAACCTTTTTCTAATATAGAATAATGATCTCAATGCATATATATACTTATTACATTTATTATACTTCGGAAAAAAGCATGCGACACCACCTCTTAATTCATAAAATACGTCTGTCTTAAAAAGCATTAATAATGATACCCTTAGTCCATTATCAGAGAAATAATTCGCCATTCCAGTGATAGCACGCTCTATTCCGCCACCACTTAATCCTTGACCGATCAAACACACACTCAAACGGTCTTTCTTATTTTCTGCCTCAATATTTTGCATAACAAACCGAACCGCCTGATATGAATAAAAGTTTATAACCCATACCAACTAAATACCTCTTAACCGTATCAGAACCACCCTTATCATTATTATTCTCAAATACTATAGCATCAGGATCTAGAACATGTAAATCGACATTCATCAATACATCCTCATCAATACCCTCTATATCAATATTCAACAGATTAACCTTATTCATTGTACTAAAATAATCACAAACAGATATTTTTGGAACATGCTCAACCACATATTTTTCATTAATATTCTTGCTATATCTATCAGCAGTCTCTTTATCAACTGTATCTATTGAGGAATACGGACGCTTAAACTTATATACTATTTGAGTTTTACCATGATCAATCCCTTCAGCAACCAATGCAGCCCATTTTACCATGCATTTTGTTCCTCGCATCAACTTATAATACGCTATCTTGCGTTTATCGATATCTATAGCATAACCCAACCACCCTTTTTTATGAAATATATACGTATTAGATATCCACACCGGATGATAACACCCAATATCAACATAAATTCCTTTATTTATTTTTTTATATTTAAAATAATTATCCAAAATCAAATCCTCTCCATACTGTGCATATGACTTCTTGAATCTTGTCAAACCATACACAAAGCCAACAAAATAGACGACCCAATCCGGAAATAATTGCAATATCTTTTTAAATATATCCATTATCTGCGTTATTAATTATTAATATTGCGCATTACGCCTTACCCAGACCAAAACTTTTTATTATTTCATCTCCCAACTGAGTAGATGTCATAAATTCAACTGCAGGCCACTTTTTTATTATTCCATTAAGTAGCAGACTTAATTTCTCCAATCCCCCAGCCCTGTTTGATTCTTCCAATGCCCCAATATAGTTAACACGATGCGTGCTTATCACCGCAGGCTTATTCCAACGAAATGCCGTCTCTATTTCTTTTAGACATAAAGATACCCAGTCACTTCCTTGGCTATTTGGCTCAAAAAAACAATTTCGAGTGATGTAATATTGACCATAGCTATTCCTCTTACCGATCCACCTATAACTTTTTCTTCTCTCACCTAATGCGGACGGGTCACGATGGATCTTAGATGTCGACATAAATTTAACGCTTTTTTCAGCAGCAGTTGCTTCAAGGCAACTGCTGAATGGACCATTAGGAGGAACAAAAAAGGTTGCCTTGTAGCCATGCAACTGTTCAAAAAGGTTCAATCCCTCCATAATCACAGATTTCTGGTAAGAAATTTCATCCTTACTCACCAGATCGAAAGCCGCCTGTAAAGAAACTCTTTCCTCATCTGTGCCGAGATTAATTTCCCACAAACCTCGATCAAATGCACGATGAATTTGCTTATGACCTTTTTGCAGCAATCTCAGCCATTCATTCACATTAAGATGCTCTCGACCATGAAATTGCGGAACAAATAACCCTTTTTTTATACCCTCTTTCCATAATTCAAATGATCCCTGACATCCAGGATATCGTGTGAGCGTTTCAGTAAAAGGCTCATAATAGTATTCCTGATAGTTGCCACTTTTAATTTTTTCGAAGTCAGGATTTGCTACCACACTCAAAGCTGTAATTACTGGCGGCTTACCATCCGCTCCCTCGTACGAAGATAAAAGATCAAATAGCGCATTCAAGTCATCGACTGTAGCCAAGCTGTCATATCGATTAAATCGAGATCCTCCTCCAGACGCAATATTTATACCATGTGATTGTAGTTCATTGTAGACTTTCGTTGAAGGCATCCGAATACTCCCCCAGTCATCTGACTCTATAACCACAATTTTTTTTTTCGTACCCCAGCCCACAACATTGCTTAAATTTCTATAAAAATCTTTGGGCATACCCATACTGCAATAAATATTATATATTATACTGGATTAATCATAATAAACTCTCGACCATCCATGCGCATGGATCGAATGCGCCAGGAAACCACTTCATATCAGAATCCCAATACCCTACACAAGGATCATAACCTTCTTTAACAAATCCGTAACTAATCTCTACTAATAAAGGAGAGTTTTGCCTATAAAGAAAATCAAATGCAACACTCTGCGTTCCAAGCTTTTTTGCAAGCTCAAAAGACAATCGGATTAATTTTTCATCAAATATATTCTTATCATACAAGATGCAACCACTACCAGAGGCTCTAAAATCATTTTCACGAACCATTCTTTTTATTGCAAACGCCTTTTCATCAACAACCACAACACGAATATCATGATCGTTATCTGGAATATACTCCTGAAAATAAACATAACCTTTTTCTCTACCGGCAACTATCGAATACTTGGTAGGATAAATAAACCTCAGCACACCTTTAACAACATCAAATAGATCAGCATGACCAAGTCGACATTTTCTGATTCTTTCTTTTAAATTTGATAAAGCATTATATTGAGAGAAGCCTTTACCAAAGGACTTTTTTATTAAATATTTAGCTTCTCTAAAATTAGTGACCAATCTAACATTCGCAGAACCAGCCCCACCTCTTAATTTGAATACCTTTGGATATACCTGCGATTTAGCCCAGTTTAATGCATTAATCTTATCATAAAACACCCATGTCTTAACCAGTGGGGCATTAATAGCTTCAAGCAGATATTTCTGCCCAACCTTATCATCAAAATGCCACATAGTATTAAAATCAGGAAACACCTTTAACCCTGATTTTTGCACTGCATACATCAATTGCTTTGCGAAAAGCACATCTCCTGCTGATGCTTGATGAAAATGCCACATCAACGCATCACAATCGGCTATCTGACTTATTATATCTGAACTGTAACAGTTTACTATTTTATATTTGATATCTTTTTCTTTGCAGTATTTTATCCATCTTTCGCTAAAACCACCCTTTTTATGATGTATTGCAATACACATATCTTAGTTTTTTCTTTTTTGGCTCTTTAAAATAGTTTAGTGGTAACGCTCAGCAGATAGTACTGCATCAGGTAATCGTCATTTAGAGCTTGCCACAGAAAAACAGAATTCTTTTTCGGTAGCTTTTGAAGCCGTGAAATCCTCTTGCTGAAGCTTTATACAACTGGATCTTCCTGTTCAAGTCTTCAGAAACCGCATTGATGACCTCGTGTTTGAAATAGTTCAGGATGTTGTAGAAATACCGTCTCAACAGTTCCCTAACTGCTCAACCCGTTCAGACCTGTAGTCAAAAAAAAGCCGGCACGGTCTTGGCAACCCAGCCGCCAGAACTCCCGGAACATGTTCTTCATTGAGCAGGCCTTTCCTGTTTTCAACTCACAGGTCATCAACTAATCAAATCTCGTCCTCTGGCTTTGCGTCATGTTCCTTATATTACGCAGTCAGGTAAATTTAGAGCCAATCAGCATCCAATCCCCTGCATGATGAACTGACAACGAACCGTATCGACCGCTTCTTTCAGGTACTTGCTGATATGGAAACGGTCATGCACAATGTCAGCCTCCGGCAAATGCTTATTGGTAGCAATAGCATCATGATCTCATTGATTGCATGCCACGCCGCCTGAATGCTTGAGCAGCGCTGGAGGAAAGCAACGGCAACAGCTTCAAAGATCAGGGTGTAACGGGTATACTTTACTGCCCAAGGCACTCTGATCGTCTTGACGCCGTGGTCATTGCATTTTAATATAAATATTACTTAGCCCTAATGCATGTATATGCATCTATTTTATAATAATCTTTCCAAGCATATCAGACGAGATAAATATTACATCAGGCCACTTTTTCACTATTTCTTTTAATAGTCTTTTCAATAATCTTAGACTTCTCTCCCTGTTCTCCGGATAAAGATATCCCATAAAATTAACTCTATGGGAGCTTATTATTGCTGGTTTTAACAATCTGAAGGCAGTTTCTATTCTTTTCATACATTGGCCAACATGATCCATTCCATCATTAAAACAAGGCTCAAAATAGCAGTTTCTCGTCAAATATATCTGACCATTTCTGTTTCTTTGGCCTTGATAATGGTATATTTTTTCATACGTATTTTTGTTTTCATTTCTCGGCTTGTATTGAATAATTCCACTTTGTATTATTTTTACACCGTTTGAATGTAGTACATCCTCCACAAAATCATCCCAAATGTAACACGGTGCCATAGCAGAATATGAAGAATACCCTATTATGTCTTTAAATATTTTTAATCCATCTTCAATAATTTCTTTAAGTTTAAACTTATCAATATTATCACTTATACCATATGCATCTAAGAATACATCTTTACAACTTATATTTGTACCCGTATTTACACTGAACATCCCCCACTCAAACACATCTAAAACAATTTTATCTTTAGATCTTAACGCATTCATCCATCTATTTACATTTAAGTGCTCCCTTCCATGATACTGTGGCTTTATAACTTTTGCATGCATCCCCTGCTTATACAATTCATATACTTTGTCGCGTTCAGGATATCTTCCTAGTGTTTTTATAAAAGTTTCGTAATAATATTGCCTATAATCGTTATCTTTAATTTTATCAAAGTCTGGATTTGCGACAATGTTATTTATTGTTATTATGGCAGGATTTCCGTTTCTGTCTTTTACCGAATCCAGAACATCATATAATAGTTCAAGATCTTTATTTGATTCTATAGCATCATATTTATTATAAACCGATTTATCGACAGGTAATCCACTGGAAAGAAATGCTTTATAAGCATCTTTTGAAGTCATTCTGATACTACCCCAGTCATCTGACTCAAAAACCACTATCTTTTTACTCGTTATCCATCCCGGCATATTTATAAGATATCTATACGCAGAAGACTTTATTTTTTTTATATACATTTTATCTTACTAATTTCATTTCCAAGTTCTTCAGATGTCATATATTCTACATTTGGCCACTTATACATTATTTTTTCAGCAATTCAGATAATTTCTGCAGACCGTTTTTTCTATTGCTTTCACACAGGGGATTTCCACCCCCTTGAAAGGTGGCGGGAAATAGCTGCCGGAACTCATCCGGTTCTATAGCTTATACAGATTGTCCTTCAGGTTTTTCTCGAACTCCTGTATCGTTTCCCTGTCGATACCAGCGGCGCCTTTGTTGGCTTTCACCTGCTGATACGCTTTCCAGACGAGCTGTCTGGATATCTCATACGACTTTGTCATACCGACATATTCCTCCCGCTTTCGCAGTTGATACTACTGCATGACTGAATGATGCAGCCCGTTTGCTCCAGCCCCATTACAGGACCTTCAACGCTCTTACGAACTGTGCTCCATCCCTTGATGGCGCTTCGGTACTTTCGGCCTCGGGTGTTACTCTTGTGCCTTTTCCCTTACCATCGCCATCGAAGGTTCTCGTAGTTCAATACAAGTGCCCGAATCAGGATCACGCCGCCTTTATGCCGGACACCATCTGGACAGTAAGCAGGTTTCCTCCAGATTCATTCCGGGCCCTAAAAACTGCCCGGTTTTGATGTCGTCTTGGCACTATCGACACCGTTTATGACGGTTCACTGTTGTTCGTCTTCCTTGGCTCACACCTGACATCTTGAGGATATCCAGTATCGCTCACGACCATAGCTTTTGGCTACAGCCGCATACGGTGGTTTATACCCTGCTCCTGCAAGCCGAGTACGAGGGGCCTTACCCTCATCATTTGTACTGCTTCGCTACGACACACGTTTTAGATGTGCCCTATTATTGATTTTATAAAATTCATCATAGACAGTTCACTATCAGCAATTAATAATAGAAAAGGATTTCCGAATATTGTCATAAAGCCTATAGAATCAAATCCCCGCCATATTGATATTATAGAAAAAAAAAGTAAGGGTAGCAGCATTGTATTATTCACCTTTTCATTTATACCCCATTTTTTATCATTTAATATAGCTATAATCCCAAAATATATTATCGCTTGACCCAATACCATAAACCTCCCCATAGATGGGATACTTGATAAGTAATAAGTTAATGAATACATCAATAACCCAAAGGATATTATTTTTTCAACTCCACCACAACCAGTCAAAAGCCCCTGATCTTTTTTCTTAATTAGCATCAACGTAAAAAATATAAATAAGTCTAACGCATTTTCATAATATTTCATATACCAATTATATTCATTTTTACCAAATTCTATATATGATGCATAATCTTCATTAACATAATTATTGATAGGTTCTTGAAATTTATGTGGAATTGGGAGTGATGCTATATAATCAATTATAAGATTAATGTTTAATTTATTAAGAAATAATGATACAATATAAAAGTAAAATACATAATTAAATTTCACGCCGATAAACCTGTAGCCCAAAAACAACACAAATGGATATATATATGTATAATGCACCGTACAGCTGATAATTGCAAATAATATTCCTTTTTTATCCTCATAAAAGTACAATCTAATTAATCCATATAAAAATATATGTCCTGCCAGCCAGAATCTAACCCCCATTAACTCCCAAAATGGGACCACTAAGGCAAATGCCATAATAACAATTACATCAAAATAGGTCCATGGGTTATTATTTTTAATTTTTATGGCATAATAAATATTGTTTACATAAAAATACCCAAAGATTAGACCTATAATTGTATAAAATATATGATAATCACCTGTTACTCTTGTAACAAGATATATAATTATAGGCGAGAAATATTCATACATCATATCTCCGCCTCGCAAATCACTAGTAATAGCGATAATATCAGAAAATGATACTGTATAATTATTAAAATATCTTATTATTTCGCTCACACGGTATGAATCCATATCCATACTCGGAACTAATGTCATACCATAATATGCAATAAATAATAGAAATACGTTTTTTGACCAATTCTTTTTGTATTTTCCAATTGCATATATTGTTGTCAAAAAGGGCAAAAATAGAAACATAATGTAAACCCCGACACCATTCTCTTTTTTACCATATTTTTCTCGCATGATATCAGGTACTTTTTTCAGATAATCCAACAAACTTTCTTGCAATACTGTTTATATTATAATCCTCTATATTTTCAAGTGAATATGAACCGCTGTAATCACCATTTAAAAACTCCTCAATTATATTTACATCCAGCACATCGCTACTAATTGACAATACAGGTTTTCCCAATATTGCATAATCAATTAGCTTGCTTGATCGCTGAACTTTTGTTTTTACCTCAAAGTGAACCAGAAAATCCATACCGCTTAGCTCTTGCATCAACGCTTCTCTTTGAATATATGGCTTAAGCACAATCCTACCATTTGATAATTTATCATAGTTTTTTATCATATTTACTTGTCGTGTATAGATATAAAACAAATAATCGCAATCAAGTGACACAAGATATTGAAGAAATTTTTCAGGATCGCTCTGATACATAACAAAGCTTCCCGCATAAGCAAAAGTTGGTCTTTCATTTTTTTTATAGCGTCTCAATGAGTTTATGCTACTCATATCGAAACCTTGAGGAATAACCCTTATTTTTTTTCTAAATTCCGGATAGTATGCATTGATAGCATCACCTATTGGCACTGTTATATAATCAGCATATTTGCAAAATCTTTTTTCGAAGATAGAGAAATACGGCATTTTTTTAAAACTGTCTGTACCACAAAACATATATGGATCTCCACAATCAGCAATCCAACATCCTATTTTTTTCTTCAAGTTTCTCCCATACATAGATGCCCCCCAGTGAATAGCATGTGGTACCGCTATCGTAATCATAAGATTATATTCTTTTTCTCTTCTCAGCAAAATCCATACCTTATACATTAGCTCAATCGTTGGATATTCAAATAATTGCAAAAGTAATCTATTCAAAACTCTTTTTATTAATCCAAATACTCCACCTTCATCATTTCTAATGTTTTTTATATAAAATTTTCCATAGTCACCGACTTTTATACCATATTTATTTTCTATTCCCGTATAATCATACTCTTCCTTTTTAAAATATACTTTGACCTCATGCCCTTGTTTTACAAGTTCTTTTGCCAGTTCCGTGGCCCTGTATGATCGAGGTGAGATATTAGGATAAAATGAAGATGCAAGTATAAGTATTTTCATACACTGGTATCCGGTTAACGAAAATATAAATCCCTATAAGGTAATATGTATTCTTAAGTTTCTTACCTAACAATTATCTTGAAACAAACTGAACTTGCTATCTTTTTCTGGACACCAAAAGAAGGCATACCGTATAAGAAAAGGAGGTATGATCCATGTCCCAGTCAATGCACCGTCGCAAGTTCAGCAAGCAGTTCAAAATTGATGCCGTTGAACTGACGCTTAAAGAAGAAAAAACGGTCAAGGAGATCGCCGACGATCTCGGTATCAGAGTAGCATTATTGTATCGATGGCGACAAAACCATCTCACGGCCAAGGAGGATGCATTTCCGGGAACTGGCCATGCCAAAGATGCCGAATCGGAGAGAATCCGGCAACTTGAGCGCCAACTGCGTTTGGTCACCGAAGAGCGAGAAATCTTAAAAAAGCCTGTGCTGTGTTCATGAAAACTCCTTGAAATACAGGTTCATCAAGGATCATAAGCAGGTGTTTGCTGTCAGAACCCAGTGTCGGGTGCTCGATGTCTCTGTCAGCAGCTATTATGCATGGATACAGCGTTCTGAGAGTCCTCGCAAGCAAGAGAACCTGAAACTGATGGATGAGATCAAGTCTATCCACGAAGCCAGTCACCATACCTATGGCAGTCCCCGCATTGCCGATGCGTTGCAGAAAAAGGGGTTCCGGTGCAGCCGTCCGCGAACGGCGCGCCTGATGCGTTTTATGGGCATACGAGCCAGAACGGCCAGGAAGCTTCAAGGTCACGACTGACTCAAACCATCAGGAACCGATTGCACCAAACCTGTTTGGTGCAGGAGTTCAGGGTCGATGCGCCTTATGAGGTCTGGACGAGCGATATCACCTATCTGCGAACGGACAGTGGCTGGCAGTATCTGACCGTGATTATGGAACTGTTCAATCGGGAGATTATCGGTTACTCACTCAGCAATCGGTTGACGACGGAAACAACGGTGACCCCGGCTTTGGATATTGGCGGTTCTGCATCGCCAACCACCAGGAGGGGTTATTCTGCACTCGAATCGTGGCGTACAGTATGCCAGCAAGGAATTCAGAAAAAAACTCAAAAGGCACAACATGATCCAAAGCATGAGCGGCAAAGGCAATTGTTACGACAATGCCGTGACGGAGACTTTTTTCAAAACCCTGAAAACCGAATGGATTTACGGCAAAAAACTCCCGAACAAACAAAAGCTTCGCCAAAGCCTGTTTGCGTACATCGAGATCTTTTACAACCGGAAAAGGACTCTCTCGGCATTAGGCTATCTGTCGCCGGCTGAGTTTTTGAAGCTGCATTATCAACCGAAGGTTTTGGCTTCTTAACGTGTCCACTTTTTTGTTGGAAGTTCATTATAGCTTCCAATACGTTTGATCACTCCATCGGCTAATTCAACTATTTTTGTGCAATTCTTCAAAGTTGTTAAACGATGAGCAATAATTAAAACTGTAAGATTATCGCCGAGGCTTTCAATGGACTGCATTACCGCTTGTTCAGTCTCGTTGTCGAGGGCGCTGGTAGCTTCATCAAATATGATAACATCAGCCTGTTTATAGAGTGCGCGAGCTATGCCGATTCGTTGGCGTTGGCCGCCTGACAGGCGGATACCTCGTTCACCAACATAGGTCTGATATTTTTTTGGCCAAGTTTGTATGATATCGGCAATCTGTGCTTTTTCTGCAGCCAGCTTAACCCGATCGTGGTCAATCATTTCTTTAGGAATACCGAAAGCAATATTCTCTTCAATGGTGCTGTCGGCAAGGTATATTGCTTGAGGGACATGCGCTATATGAGCCTGCCATGCCCGATAGTTACTTGAAGTTATAAGCTGATCATCAATCTCAAGTCTCCCTTCTGTAGGAGTAAGAAGGCCCATGATAATATCAAGTAGAGTACTTTTACCGCTACCGGTCACGCCAATAAAACCTATTCTGCTTCCTTTCTCTATGGTTAGGTTAAGATTGTTCAGCACCCAAGGCGTTTCCTGCGTATAACGAAATGAGAGGTTTTTAAGACTGATCTTTTTTCTGAATGCTAATGGAATAGACTCTGGCTTGTCAATATAGTCTGGTAGAGATTGATCAAGCAGGTCAAGCGCATCACGTAACGATATTTGTCCACCTTGAATTGCTGACCATGCGCCGTATGCCTGCTGCAATACCGGCAACATCCGTTGAGCTCCGAGCGCCAGAGCTCCGAGGACAGGTATTGCCTTGACAATTCCATCCGGCTGTCTCGAAAGCACATAGGCCAATATTGCGATTAGCAACATCCCGAGAGCCTCCATACCGAAACGAGGACTTTGTCCAATAAAAAGACTGTTTCCCTGTGCTCGACGCAAGGGAAGGTCGGCCTGACGGTAGATCCGACAATATACAGCCTGACTTCCGTCGATAAGTACATCTCTAATGCCACCCAACCCTTCCTGCAAGGATTTGATTACCTGCGTTGATTCACGGGCTATGCAGCGGCTGTTTATAAGCATCCGGCTTCGTGTGAACCATATAATAAATCCGTAAATCAGACCAAACCCCCCAAAAGCAGAGAGAGCAACAAGTGGATCAATAGAAAAAAGTGCAGCCATAATGGCAAGCAACATGATCGTTGTGCTGATAAAGGTCATGATCGGAACAATGGTGCTGTAAATGACACTATTTGCTTTAGCGGAAATGCCGCTGATCACTTCGCTGCTGTTACGGGCGACATGCACTGCATAGGGCTGGTAAAGCGTTCGGCGATATATGCCGATGCTGAGATCGGCTCCTGTTGCAAAAGAAAGACGCGTACTTGCCCAGAGCAACAATAACCTCACGGCTCCTGCAAAGAGTGCAGCCATACCGAATGCGATAGTAAGAGGCAGCAGAAGCTGATTGAACGAGGTAATACCAAGTAATTTAATGATCGGTTGGGCTAATTGAAGCTGAAATATTCTCTCCGGAGCAGTGAGCACGGCAAGAAACGGAAGTATGGCTCCGATACTGACAATTTCTGCGAGTGAAGCGACAATCATCAGAATCAGCAAAAGGCCAAACTGACCACGACGGCGAGGGGTTATATGTTGCCAGAGACGCTTGAGAAGCGTTGGGATTGATTGGGGATGTGAGGCGTTGTTGGGCACGGTTGGGTAATGGGTATTAGGGATTGGGTAATGGGTAATAGGAAGCGAACGAATTAAGTGGATTGCTGTCGGCCTATTCAGCTATCAAGCCATCAAGCGGAAATACTATAACCTTCCTTCGATAACCGTTTGATCGAAAACACCTTTGACGTCGTATACCACCCCGAGCTCACCAGCAAGCAATGAACGAATATCAAGTTCTTTGAATTGATCGTGAGCAACGGCAAGCACTGCTGCATCGTAACGATGACCGTTCAATTCGTTGTAACAGGTTAACCCATACTCATGGTTAACCTCATCGGCATCTGCCCATGGATCGAAAATCTCAACCTCGGTACCGTACTCTTCAAGCTCTCGTACAATATCAACCACACGGGTGTTTCGAATATCCGGGCAATTCTCCTTGAATGTGATCCCCAGCATCAGTACCTTTGAACCCTTTACACAACAACTTCTTGAAATCATCAGCTTTATCACTTCTGAAGCTACATACCTGCCCATATTATCGTTCAGACGACGCCCCGCAAGAATAATTTCAGGATGATAGCCTACCTCCTGCGCCTTTTGGGCAAGGTAGTAGGGATCGACCCCTATGCAATGGCCGCCAACCAAGCCTGGCTTGAACTTCAGAAAGTTCCACTTGGTACCGGCAGCTTCGAGCACATCATTGGTGTCTATGCCCATTCGATTGAAAATCATGGCCAGTTCATTGACAAAAGCGATGTTGATGTCGCGCTGTGAGTTCTCGATGACTTTAGCCGCTTCGGCAACCCTTATGGATGGTGCGAGATGGGTCCCTGCGGTTATGATAGAGCAGTACAATGCGTCGACTTTTTGGGCGGCTTCAGGAGTGGAACCGGATGTAACCTTTTTGATTTTTGTGACGGTGTGCTCTTTATCGCCGGGGTTGATGCGTTCGGGGGAATAACCGACGAAGAACGTGTTACGTGTTACGTGCGAAGTATTACGATCAATATGGGAAATGTTGTTTCGGGATGAATGAGTTGTGGTGCCGTAGGTTAGGTTGGAAAATTTTTCGAGGACCGGGACGCAGTCTTCTTCTGTTGCTCCGGGATAAACTGTGGATTCGTAGATGACGATATCGTCTGGTTTAAGCACCTTGCCGACGGTTTCGCTTGCTTTGATGAGCGGAGTGAGGTCGGGGCGGTTGTTCTTGTCTGTTGGTGTTGGTACGGTTATGATATAGTAGTTCGCATCAGCAATATCGTTGCTGTCGCAACTTACATACAAACCCTGGGTTTCCCCGGCGACAAACGGATTATTGCTGCATAGAACACTGTTCAGATCGTCACGCTCTATTTCACGCGTCGCATCATGCCCGTTCTTCAGTTCGTCGATACGCATTTGTTTTATATCGAATCCAACTACGGGATATTTTTTAGCAAATTCAACGGCAAGGGGCAGGCCGACATAACCAAGGCCGATGATGGCGATTTTTAGCATTTTTTTAGGGGGAGGCTGGTTGGCTGGATAGCTTGATAGCAAGAGAGAATGGCTTGATGGCTGGATGGCTGGATGGCTTGTTAGCTTAATAGCAAAAAGGGATTTTGGCTACCTCGCTTTCCCGCTTTCCCGCTGCAAAGAAGCTTTTATACCATTCTATGAATTTGTTGATGCCTTCCTGGACTGTGGTTTCCGGTTTATAGTTGAGGTCTTCTACAAGATCCTGAACATCGGCATAGGTTGCAGGAACGTCGCCTGCCTGCAGGGGCAATAAGTTTTTCTCTATGTTTTTTCCAAGCGCCTGCTCGATTGCCCCGATATATTCCAGCAGCTGGACCGGATTGTTGTTGCCGATGTTATATATTTTATATGGGGCTGATGATGAACCGGGCTCAGGTTGCTTGCCTGTCCATGCTGCATTTGCTTTTGCAGGATGGTCTATAACCCTGGTAATACCTTCAACGATATCGTCTATATAGGTAAAATCACGCTGCATGTTCCCGTAGTTGAACACATCTATCGGTTTACCGGCTATAGCTGCTTTGGTGAAGAGAAAAAGCGCCATATCGGGTCGGCCCCATGGGCCGTACACGGTAAAGAAGCGCAGACCGGTTGTTGCAATCCCGTACAGATGGCTGTAGGTATGAGCCATAAGCTCATTTGTTTTTTTGCTGGCCGCATAGAGACTGATCGGGTGATCGACATTATGATGCACAGAGAACGGAAGTTCTTCGTTAAGGCCATAGACCGACGAACTCGATGCGTAACAGAGATTGTTCACTCCGTTATGGCGGCAGGCTTCAAGAATATTGATAAACCCGACAATGTTTGAGCTTATATATGCATCCGGATTGGTTATCGAGTATCTCACCCCTGCCTGAGCGGCAAGATTGCAGACTGCATCGAATTTCTCCTGCTCGAACAAGTTCATAAGATTCGGCTTGTCTTCAAGATCAAGCCTGATAAAGCTGTAATTCGGATACTTTGACGAAGTAATGGGCGTATTGTATGCAATGGCCTCTTCATTGATCCCTGCCATAGCGAGCCGGCCATACTTGACCCGCTGATCGTAATAGTCGTTGATATTATCAAGCCCGACAACTTCATCGCCACGCTCAAGCAGCCGCAACGCAAGGTGAGATCCGATAAAGCCGGCGGTACCGGTGATGAGAATTTTCATTTTTTGGGAAGGATTATTGGCTTGTTAGCTTAATAGCAAAAGATGATTTTGGCCATCCAGCCATCTCGCCATCCCGCTATTTTCACACGTTCTCCTCGTAGGCTCCGTAGCCGTAGCGCTTGGAGCCGTATTTGCCATAATCGTACCCGCGTTTTTCTTTTGAGCCGATTACGGCTATACCGATGATTGCGGAGCTGAGGAAGTGGTCTTTTGTGAATTCGAGTATCGGCTTCCGATTGGTATAGTGCAGGCGGCTGACGAGGATGATGCCGTCGATTGAGTGGGCAAGCTGGGCCGCATCGCTGAGGAAGAGCGGCGGGCTGTCGAAGAGCACTTTGTCGAACTGCTCTTCGAGAGTTTTGATCAGCTCGATCATTT
>Ga0209575_10000682_pt1 | contig 17836 bp, 19 predicted proteins | sample Medcelwee11metaG_FD_187172 | JGI IMG/M metagenome (GOLD analysis project Ga0209575, IMG submission 187172) | Freshwater pond sediment microbial communities from the University of Edinburgh, under environmental carbon perturbations - Medium... | ecosystem: Environmental > Aquatic > Freshwater >...
CAATTTGTTTCGTCGTCGAAATGGGCTGAATTTTTAAAAACAAAATCCACCCCATAAAATAAAGAATTATAAATTGAGATTTTAGAGCGTTAAAAATTTACTCATTCTGCGCCTAAGGAGAGTTAGTAAATTTAGCGAAAAAATCGAAAATTTATTTCTTTATTTTATTAGGGTGGCCGCTTTCTTTTGTTACTTTTCTTTGAGGCAAAGAAAAGTAAGTGGAGTGGACACGGCGCGTCTTTTTTTATATACTAAATATAGGTTAAATACTATAATATTATTATGAAAAAAAGAATCTTTTCCGGCATTCAGCCGTCAGGCAATCTTCATTTAGGTAACTATCTAGGCGCCATCCGTAACTGGGTCAAACTACAAGACGAGTATGATTCAATCTTTTGCGTGGTGGATATGCACGCCATCACAGTCCCCCAGGATCCCGCCGAGCTTCGTCGAAGAACCATCGAAGTCGCCAAGGTTTATTTAGCTTCTGGTATCGATCCAAAAAAATCAACTTTGTTTATTCAATCACAAGTCAGTGAACACGCTGAACTTTGCTGGATTCTAAACACTATCGCAAAAATTCCAGAATTGGAAAAGATGACGCAATTTAAAGATAAAACACAAAAAACTGGCAAAGAATCGTCGGCCGTTGGACTTTTCGATTATCCGGTCCTTATGGCCTCAGATATTATTCTCTACGACAGCGAACTTGTGCCAGTCGGCAAAGACCAAAAACAACATGTGGAGCTCACAAGAACTTTGGCCGAAAGATTCAACAAAAAATTCGGAGAAACTTTTGTCATCCCAAAAGCCTACACAACTGAAACAAGCGAAAACATTATGGGACTCGACGACCCAAGCAAAAAAATGTCCAAATCTGCTAAATCCGAATATAACTACATCGCCCTTAGTGACAATGAAGAAACTGTGCGAAGAAAAATTAAAAAAGCTGTGACAGATTCAGGCAGTGAAATTATTTACAGAGACGACAAGCCGGCGCTTAAGAATTTGATAAATATCTATTCCCTGCTTTCGGAAATTTCACCCAAAGAAATCGAAAAGAAATATGCCGGCAAAGGCTACGCCGATTTCAAAAACGATCTTGCTGATGTTGTCGTCAATTTTCTGACGCCTCTCCAACAAAAAATCGCCGACCTAACCGACGAAAAAGTTTTGAAAATTCTCGAAGACGGCGCCAAAAAAGTTCACCCGATTGCGAAGAAAAAATTGGAGGAAGTGAAGGAAAAGATTGGGTTTATAAATTAAAAATTATTCTAATTGACCTAATTTCTAATTGTTCTAAATAAATCCCAATTTCAAAAATTATTTTTTCTTAAGCTTATTATTAATAGCATTAAATATAAGATTCAATTCTTTTGCTTCTTTCCACAAAATTCTAGCTTCTTCTTTTATTTCAATTTCTGCTATAACTAGCATCCTTAGCCAATGTTTGCATTCTCTAGATTCTTTTTTGCATATACCTATTTTATGTTTAAAATCTTTCCCTGATTCGGCATCATCAGCTTCGCTATAATTAGCCCCAACGCTAGTACCAGCCCTAACAAGCTGTGAAATCATTGGATTAGTTATTATATTTCTGGGAATTTTTTTACAAAATATAATTACGTTCTCACCAAATTTAGCAGTTCTTTCCTCCAAATCATAAATCCTATTACTCATTTGTAGTTTTTAGACTAATTAGAAATTAGAATAATTAGAAATTATTTTCTTATTATCCCCAAAACTTCCTCTCTCTTCTCTTCCATCATCTCTTTTGTCTTCGCTTCAAGATTTAGGCGAAGCACTGGCTCGGTGTTAGAAGCGCGGACGCTAAACCACCAATCAGGAAAATCAATTCTAATCCCATCCATTTCATCCAATTGTCCATCCGCATATTTTTCTTTGAGTTTTTGCATCACTGCGTCTTTATCCCCTACTTCGGAATTTATCTCCCCAGAGTGAAAATATCTTTTGAGATCTGCCACAAGCTCTGACATTTTCTGGCCAGTTTCATTCATCAAATTTAACAGCATCAAAACTGCCAGCGTGGCCATTTCGGCTTTGGAATTCTCTTGGAAAAAATAGTGACCAGAAAGTTCACCGGCAAAAATTGCACCTTGCTCTCGCATTTGTTTTTTGATGAGAGAATGCCCTACCCGACAACGATTCACTTTTCCGCCCGCTTCTTCAATCACTTCTTTGACCGCATTGGAACTGCGAAGATCCATAAGAATGAGACTGCCAGGATTTTTTTTGAGAACTTCCTTAGCTAAAAGGGCAATCAGATAATCCATCGGCACTACATCCCCTTTTTCATCAACAAATCCCACGCGATCTGCATCACCGTCATAGGAAATTCCCAAATCAGCATTTTCGGAAATCACTTTTTTTTGCAAATCTGCCAATGTTTCAGTTTTAAGCGGATTGGCCTCATGATTAGGAAAATTTCCATCTAACTCATCGTAGAGATAACTCACTTCCAAAGAATCAGAAAGTTTTTCAAATATTTCTTTTTCTACTGCCCCCATACCATTGCCAAAATCAACCACGATTTTTTTTCCGCCCAAGGCGGATCCGCCTTGGGCGGACTTTTTCAAATCTTTGTTAAAAAATCCCGCCACATAATCAACATATTGATTCTTAATTTCAAAATTCTCTTCAACTTTTCCTTTTTCTTCAGCGTCAACAAATTCACCTTTTACAGCTAGCTCTTTTATCTCCTCCATTCCACTTCCCTCTCCAATCGGCACTGCATTTTTAAAACAGAATTTCATCCCATTATACTGCGCCGGATTATGCGAAGCTGTGATGATGACCGCCGCATCTACCTCCATCTTCCAAGAAGAAAAATAAATCATTGGTGTTGAGGTCAAACCAATCATCACCACATCCGCGCCCTGATCGGTTATTCCTTTTAACAATGACTCTTCCATTTCTGGTGAAGATACACGCATATCACGCCCTACGGCTATTTTTTTGGCCTTAGTAAACGTCACTAAAGCTCTTCCGATGCTATACGCCGTTTCACCATTTATTTCATCTGGATAGAGTCCTCTAATGTCATAGGCTTTAAAAATCTTGGGATTTATTGTTTTCATAATTATATATAATTTATACTATTTATGCCTATATAATAGCACATTTCAACCAAATCAAAAATCCCCTTGAAGGGATTTTTGATTCTGTCTGAATGAAAAAGTTATTTATTAGGATTTGTAGTGGAGTTAGAATCTTTTGGCATACTGCATGTTGGTGCCTGCATACATCCACATTCATCTTTTCCTCCTGGTATTATTTTTCCACTCTCACACCAGCCTAGTGGTGGAGCAGCGATATGAATACATATTTCACTGCACTTGCAAATTGGCTGCCGAGCACATCCACACTTATCTTTTCCTCCAGAAATTATTTGACCATTCTTACACCAATTAGCCGATGGGGAAGCAATTTGCTTGCATAACCCACATTTGTTTTTTAGAGATTTTTCACATTCTTTTTTATTTTCAAAAGTTTTCAAACCTTCATATTGATATTTTCCACAAAATTTACCCTGTAAGCATTCTGAACTTTGACTATTATGCCACCAATAATTTTGACATTTTTCTGTTTTGGAATTATTTGTTTTATTTTTAGCTATTTTCATCGCTCCCATTGCCATTATTCCACTCACACTTATCACGGCAATAGCAACTGCTACTAAAGTCCCAATTTTTATTCTTGTCTTGGTTTTTGTCAGTGTTTTTTTCATCTTTTTAAAATTAAATATTTTTACTTATTTCTAACTAAATTAATTATACCATAATTAACTAAAAAAGTTATCCACAGGCTATCTTTTCACCTCTCGATATTCTTTGGCAATTTGAGCCACATCTATCACTTTTACCTCTGGGGTAATTTTACATTTTTTTGATTTATTATTATTAACACATCCCATTCTGGCCTTGCTAGAAGCTTCGTCCATTAAATCTATTGCCTTATCCGGAAAAGATCGGCCGGGAAGCATTTTTTCTGATTGTTCTATGCAAGCCTTGATAACTTTTTCTGAAATTTTCACATTATGAAAAGATTCATATTTTGATTTTATGCCTTTGAGTATTTCCAATGTATCTTTTTTACTCGGTTCTTTCACAAAAATTGGTTGCATTCTTCTTTTAAAGGCTAGATCGGTATGAAAATATTGATCATATTCTTCTTTAGTTGTAGCACCAACTATCTGCAGTTCTCCTCTGGCCATTGCAGGTTTGAAAATATCCCCGACCGAAACGGATTCCCCTGAACTTTCCGCCTGAATAAGATTATGTATTTCATCGATGAACAAAATTATTTTTCTCTTTGAATTAGATATTTCATCAGTGAGTTTTCTGACTCTTTCTTCAAACTCACCGCGATATTTAGTTCCGGCCAAAAGAGCATTAAGATCAAGCATTAAAACTCTTTTTCCAAAAAGACTGGTTGGAACATTTTTTTGAGAAACATTATGTGCCAAACCCTCTACAATCGCAGTTTTTCCAACACCAGCATCCCCAATCAGCACAGCGTTATTCTTGGTTCTACGACTCAAAACCATAATCAGGTGATCTATTTCCTTTACTCGGCCAATGACCGGATCGAGTTGGTTTTTTCTAGCTAAATCAGTGATGTCTTTTGAAAAACTATTTATAACAGGCGTAGCTGTGAAAATTTTAACTGTCTTATTTTTTGAAAGTCTGAATAATAGATAGCCCAGAATAGCTATTGCTACTATAGCCATAGAAGGGATTGGGTTGTTGTATACAGAAAATATATTCATTTGTTATTTTGTTATTTTGTTTTTATTGTTTATTTTATCCTAATAATATTATATACTGAAATCACATATATGCAAACAATTTCATTCAAATACAACAAGGATATATCCATTTTAGCTCTCGGTGCCGAATCCGCTGGGAGTTTTTCGGTTTATACAGCTGGAAAAATATTTTTTTCGGAAGATTTTAGGGATTTATTAGAAGAAACTAATTGGGAAAAGTATCAAAAAGAAGTTTTGCAATATTTGAAAAAACATAAAATTAAACCAGAAATAATTCTCACCGACCTTCATCCTTTATACAAAACTACTATTTTTGGGGAAGAACTTGCTAGAAAATTTGGCACAAAATTAATTCAAGTTCAACATCACCACGCCCACATTTTTTCTGCAATCGGAGATAAAATTTTGCATAATACTTCCTACTTTCTACCTTCTACTTTCTACGGCATTGCTATGGATGGCACCGGCCTTGGAACAGATGAAAAAATTTGGGGGGGAGAGATATTTAGAGTCGAAAGTCGACAGTCGAAAGTCAAAAGCATTGAAAAAATTGGACACTTGGAAAATCAAGTTATGGTTGGTGGGGATTTGGCGGTTCGAGAGCCAGCTAGAATACTCATTGGGATTTTATATAAAATAAGTTGTCATCCTGAACTTGTTTCAGGATCTAAAAACAAAATAGAGATGCCGAAACAGGTTCGGCATGACAGAGAAAAAAAAGATTTTATTTATTCTTTCGTTAAAAAATTCTACACTAAGAATGAATTTGAACTTATATATAATCAGCTTCAACAAAGTTTTAACTGCTTAGAAACATCCAGCACTGGAAGAGTTTTGGATGCTGTTTCTATTCTATTGGGTTTTTGCAAAAATGAAAGAAGATATAAACATGAACCAATTGATAAGCTTGAAAAAAATTCTTCAAAACCATATACTGATTTAAAACCAAAAATAATTTTTGATAACAAAGAAAAAAAATATGTTCTTTTAATCACGCCACTTTTTGAATATCTAATAAAAAATATAAACAAGGATGGAAATTTATCCGCCGAAGAGGCGGGAAGATTAGCTGCCACCGCTCAACTCTATATCGCTCAAGGATTATGGGAAATTATAAACAAGGAACAAGGAATAAGGAACAAGGAACAAAATAAATTTTATATCGCTGGTGGAATAGCTAATAACAAAATAATCTCTTCCTTCTTTGAATCCAAAGGCACTTATTTATCTAAAAATATTCCCCTTGGTGATGCCGGACTATCTTTTGGGCAAATTATTTATTATCTTTTAAAAAAATAAAAGCCTCATACGATTTCGTAGAGGCTCCGGATTGTATTCGCCCAATCCGGTAGGCATTTGTGGCAAGTTTGCCACCTTCCATTGAAAAAACAACAATAATCAACTGAATTTGAATTAAGCTAATTTTAAATCATGGTTGGTCATAAGGCTTGTTAAAAATTCGGTAAACGCCTTACCAGACCCAACAGGATTACGAATAATCCTATACTGTATTTTTTCACTTTTAAAATCAATTTTTTCCCATTGGGTATTTTCAGCAATCAATCTTAGTATTCTATTTGACAATCTTATAGATCTCCCGCTTGAAAAAACTTTTTCCTTATTTTTTTGTTTTTCCTGCTTTATTTCTCTTTTTAACACAAATTCCGTAAATAATTTTCCTACAATTTCTAGATTTCTCTCTATGCTTTTGGAAATATTATTTAGGCCATATTGTTCTTCTAAATAATCCCAATCTGCATTAGTTCCAAGAGTACTCACAAGTGTATGCGACTGTCTCATCGTAATTTCCATAGCGATTCAGTTTCCTCCCAAATTCAATTCATTGTTATATTATTTATTTTCAATTTTGCCACAGCACAAAAAAAATCTTTGAGATTATCAAAGACACTTTTTATGTTGTGGTAAAATAGGTTTTATTTTATTTTTAAAGAACCATTACCTTAGCAAATTCGTGGAATCAATTTTCCTCTTGGTACTTCAATTTTTTTGACAGCGCCAATTTTGGTTTTCAACCAAACTTCTTTGCCGTTTTGCACTTCTCCTATAATTCTAGCAGATTTATTATATTTTTTTAAAATTTTAATAACTTTCTTAGAGTCTTTTTTCGCCACTGTCGCGACAAATCTTCCCTCTGATGGAAAAGAGAAAAAATCAATACCAAGTAGTTCTGAAATAGCAAGCGTTTCTTTTTTGAATGGCAAATTTTTTTCATCCAGAACGAATTTAGTTTTTGATTTTTCCGCCATTTCATTGAGAACTGCCGCCATGCCACCGCGCGTTGGGTCTTTGCAAGAAGTCAGATATTTAGCCACACTTTGAATTTCGGCAATGAGCGGTTGGCAATCGCTTTTTATTTTTGTTTGATAATTAAACCTCTTGGCCAAAAGCGCCACGGCATGCTCTCCAAGATCACCAGAAACGATTATATCATTTCCCGCTTTAGCGCCATCATTAGAAATTATTTTAGAAGCGAGTCCTACTCCTGAAGTGGTAATTTCAATTTTATCGATTTTTCCTTTTTCCGTCACTTTTGTGTCCCCCGTTACAATTGGCACTCCCGTACTTTTGGAAATTTTTTGAATTGAATTTATTATTTTTTTCAAATCACTTTCCAAGAATCCTTCTTCAATCACAATGCTAAGTGAAAGTCCGATTGGCTTAGCCCCCATCACCGACAAATCATTTAGCGTTCCACAAATCGCAATTTTTCCAATATCTCCTCCGGGGAAAAATAACGGATCGACAATAAAAGCATCAGTTGTAAAAACTAACTTATTACCCCCTTCTCCTTTATAAGGAGAAGGGTTGGGGATGAGGTAAACCGCGCCATCATCCTTAGTGTTTTCCCATTTTCCTTGTCCCTTCAAAATATTCCTTATGTTTCCAACGAGTTCTTCCGATTTTTTTCCTCCTCCGCCCATTTCAAGCTCAATTATTTTATTATTTTTCATATTATTTTATTCAGTGAAACGAAAATTAATATTACAACTCCCCTCCCTCGAAACCATGCAAGCGCCTTGGGGATTATCCGGTGTGCAAGATTTTCCAAATAATTTGCACTGCCTTGATTCAATCAATCCTTGCAAAACTTCTCCACAACGACAAACATTTTTTTTAGGCTTGATTTCTTTTTTTATTTTTTCAATTAAATCTCGATGAATAAATTCGGCGTCAAGATGGCGATATTTTTTTCGAATTTTTAATCCGGAATTTTTTATTTCTCCCAATCCCCGCCAAGAAGCGTTTCTTATTTCAAAAACTTCTGAAATTAATTTTCTCGCTTTTACATTACCCTCTTTTTTCACTAATCTCACATATTCATTTTCCACTTTTTTTTCTCCAGCTATAATTTGATCAAGGAGCATAGAAATCGCCGAAAGAACATCTTCTGCGCTAAATCCAGCAATCACCTGTGGGATTTGGAATTTTTCATAAACTTTCGTTCCTATTATCGCACTCACGTGTCCAGGATTGATAAAACCATCTATTCTAATTTTTTTATTAACCATCAAGACCTCCATGGCTGGCGGAAAAAATTTGTGAGAAGAAAAAACTTTTAGTCCCTGTTGAATCCCCCAAGCCGTCATTGAGGTGGTTGTTTCAAAACCAATTCCCCAAAAAACCAAATTGGGAATTTTTTTGGAAAGTTCCAGCGCTTCAGCTACATCATAAACAATGAAAACTTTTGCGCCATTTTGCCTAGCATTTTCCAAGCTTCCTAAACTTCCCGGAATATTAGTGGCGTCGCCATAACAGGCAATTGGAATTCCTGAAAGCGCTAGTTCAGTCACAATATCAATTTCACTTTGATCAGTAACGCAAACCGGACAACCCGGCCCCGTAATAAGTTTTATATTTTCCGGCAAAATATTTTTTATCCCGTGTTTCGCAATTGCCTCACTATGCGTCCCGCAAAGTTCCATAAATCGAAGTCGTCGATCAATTTTTTTTGCTTTTTCTTGAATGTTTTTTAAAATCTTTTTATAATTCATAGTCACAATAAATTAGTGTCATGCTGAATTTACCGTGCCTCGCCGGCTCGCCTCGCTGAAGCTATGGCGAAGCGGGCAGGCGGGTTTCAGCATCTGTTTTTTTATACATAGGATCCTGAAACGAGTTCAGGATGGCAAAAGATAAGATTCAATTTCCTTGACATTATCTTTTTCCATCTTCTCAATCGCAAAACCAGCGTGCACCATCACATAATCTCCAATCTTAACATCCACAATACTAATATTTATTTCTTTTTTGACGCCTTGAAAATCAACTTCGGCCAGTTGATTTTTTATCTTTGTAATTTTTCCAGGGATTGCCAAACACATGCCAATTTTGTCTGCGAGCAACGCGAGTAGCTACAAAATTGAGCACCCCTGCACCAGTTCGCAGAATTATCTTAATATTATTATATTATTAAAGCCGTTAGGCGACCACGCACACTAAACCAAATGTTATATCAAACTTTATTGGAAATGGTGCGGGGTTTTTTATATCCTAATTTTCCCTTCCTTTATCTTCTCCTTATCCCTCACTAACCTCGCCACTTCTCTCTCGCTTAACACATAATCTAAATATTTACCCAAATTTTTCTTTTTATATATTTTAGAGGAAATAAAAAATATAACAATATTATCTGGATTTATTTTTTCTTGTCTAGCATATTCATTTTTAATATTTTTTATTATTTCATCTTCTGAGTTTTCCTTCTCTAGTTTTATAATTTTCTCAAAACCTAAATTGATTAGCAATTTATTTAAATCTTTCTCTGCGCTTATTTTCCTTATCACCTTTAATATTTTTTCTTTTATGTCAAAATCTAAAACTGCCACCGAAAATTTTTCAAGATTATCTAAATCATTAATTATTTTCACATAATTATTTTGGTCTGTGAGTGCTCCCGTCGGACAAACTTCGATACATTTTCCGCAAAAACTACAATCTAAAACTTTTTCATAAGGTGTCCCAACAACCACCGCCCCTCCCCTATGATTAAACCCGAACTTTTTTTCCGGACAGACATTGATACATCTTCGACATTCGATGCAAAGTTCGCTATTTCTGGAAATGCAAGGATTTTTATTTTCCACTACCACCCGCGACCAATTATCTTTGATCAAATCCAATTCTTCTTGTCCGGTTATTTCTCCTTTTCTTGGCACAAAATGAAAATTTTCAATTTTATATTCCAACGCCAAATTTTGCAATTCACACATCTGATTTTTTTTGCAAGTGGCACATTTTCCCGCATGATCCGCCCAAAGCAATTCCAGATTAATCCGCCGTGCTTTTTCTATTTTTTCGCTCTCAGTTACAATTTCCATTCCTTCTTTAACTTTTAAAACACAAGACGGCTGTAAATTTGTACGGACAGGTTTTAAACCTGTCCCTCCATTTTTTATTTCCACCAAACACAATCGACAAACCGCGCCTCGCAAAAGATCTTCAAAGGCGCAAAGCGTAGGAATTCTAATTCCATTTTTTCGACACACATCCAAAATAGTTTCACTTTTCTTAGCTTCGTAAGTTTTATTGTTTATTTTTATATTCATAAATCATATTAGCATATTAACATACTAATATTTTAACAAATTTGACACTAAAAAATATTGTCATTTGTTAATATGCTAAAATGTTAAAATGTTTTTTGTTATTGCATCCCGAAACGCTGTGCCGGCAAATTTACCTAGTGGGCAAAAAGTCGTATTGTCGAGCGTCCAGAGGATATCTTCGACCGCTGTTTTGTCACGATCGGAAATTTTTCCGTCACGAAATCTTTTGGCGATTTCCCACAGCCGGAAAGTCCCCTCTCGACACGGGACGCATTTTCCGCAAGATTCTCGCCGAAAAAAATCTGTCCAGGAAATTAAAAGGTCATGAATATTGACACTTTTGTCAACCACTAAAATTGAGCCTGAACCCATTTGTACGGACAGGTCGCGACCTGTCCCTACGCAAAATTCCATTTTTACTTTTAATTCTTTTTCTAATAATAATTTTCCACAAGCCCCACCCAATTGTGCAAACCAAAACTCTTTGCCGTTTTTTATCCCCCCAGCATAATCATCAATTAATTTTTTAACAGTGATCCCTGTTGGTGCTTCATATATCCCTGGTTTTTTCACGGCGCCACTCAAAATGAAAAGTTTTGTTCCAGGGGAATTTTTTGATCCAATGCGTGCATATTTTTCTCCACCATTAGAAATTATCCAAGGAATATTGGAAATTGTTTCTGCATTGCTCACGGCAGTTGGAAAGCCAAAAAGCCCAGCTTCCGTTGGAAAGGGCGGACGAATTTTTGGCTCTCCGCGATTGCCTTCGATGGAGTTTGTAAGCGCCGTCTCTTCTCCGCAAATATAGGCACCTGCACCAGAATATATTTCAATTTCCAAATTGTAAGCTGAACCAAGGATATTTTCTCCCCAATATTTTTTTTCTTTCGCTTGTGAAATTGCAATTTCTAAAATTTCTTTTTGCTTCTCATAGTTTCCATTGATATAGATGTAAGCATATTTCGCACCAATCGAAAGCGCAGAAATTATTATCCCCTCCAAAAGCAAGTGCGGATTATTGTCCACTATCAATCTATCTTTATATGTCCCTGGTTCTGATTCTTCCAAATTACAGATAAAATATTTCTCCCCAGTTTTTTTTGCTACCATTTCCAACTTATCACCAGTTGGAAATCCCGCACCTCCCCGCCCGCGAAGTCCAGACTTTTGAATTTCTTCAATTGCCTTTTCTGGATTAATTTTCAAAACAAATTTTTCCAAGGCTTCATATCCGCCAACCTTAATATAGTCCTCTATTTTCAAAGGATTAATCTTGCCCCAGTAATTTGTTAACACTTTTAAATTATCAGTCACTAATTTTCAATTACCAATTTTCAATTTACATTAAATTTTCAATTATCAATTTTCATTGGAAATTTAGTCATTGAAAATTGATTGAAAATTAGAAATTGAAAATTAGAAATTTATTAGATATATTCCTTCAAAATCCCATGCACCGAACTTTTCGTCACTCGCTCGTAAATTTTTCCATTGACCACTATAATCGGACCCTCAGCGCAACGGCCGAGACAACTAATTTCTTCCACTTTTATTTTAAATGAATTTTCAATTTCTCGAATTATTTCAAAAGAATTATTTACTGTGCAGTTAGCTGAATTGCAAATTTGAATTAAAACTTCCGGCTGTTTTTCAGTTTTGATTTCATCATAAAAACTAGCAGTTTCGAAAATCTTTTTTTCTGAAACGTCAAAATATTCAGCTATTATTTTAGTTTCCCTTCCTCCCACAAAACCAAAAATGGCGTTAATTTTTTTTAACGCCGGAAGAAGGTTTTCAATTTTAGGTTCAAATTCTAGAAGAATTTTTTGTATTGTTTCATTCATCCTGTTGTCATTCCCGCGCAGGCGGGAATCTAGTCTTAAATCTTAATTTATTACAAAGACTTACTTATTTTACAAAATTTATTCACTGGATTCCCGTTTTCACGGGAATGACACTATGCCTTCCCTTCACTCCCAAAATATTTTATTTTTTGTTTAACTACTTCTTTGGCCGACTCTCTAGCCGCTTCTAAAATTTTTCTCACATCAAAACTTAAACTCCCTCCTTTCAAGGAATTAATCAAACTACTAACAAATGCTACTCGGATAGCGGTATCAACATTAAAACAAGATATTCCATTTTTAATAGCTTCCGCAACTTTTCCATTTTCCCAATCTGACGCGCCATGAAGAATAAGTGGAATATTGCAAAGTTCATTTATCTTCCCCAATCTTTCAAAATCCGGGGTTGGTCTTTCCTTTAGAAATCCGTGTGAATTGCCAATCGCCACCGCCAATGCATCCACCCCAGTCTTCTCGACAAATTCAATCGCTTTTTGTGGATCAGTCATGAAATCATCCCAATTAATTTCTCCGCCTTCTGTTTCGCCAATGTAGAGAACGCTGCCCAATTCGCCCTGAACATCCATTCCTTTTGTATGACAATATTCCACCACCTTTTTTGTGTTTCTTATGTTATCTTCAAATTTTGTTCTTGAGCCATCATACATTACTGAACCAAAGCCAATTTCCGCACAACGCTCGATAATTTCAAGGCTCTTACCATGATCAAGATGAATCCCCACAGAAATTTCCGGCGCATAAAATTCCACATCATTTTTCACGATATTATAAATCATTCGACCTCCGGCATATTCCATCGTCTTTTCCGTAATTTGAATAATCACCGGCGAACGCATTTCCTTGGCGGCGTCTACAATCGCCCTTGTTGTCTCCAAATTAACCGTGTTAAATGCTCCAACTGCATATCCCCCTTCCCTAGCTTTGGTTAGAATTTCTTTGACGCTTACTATCATAAGAATTTTTAATTTTTGTAATTTTTAATTTTTAAATAATTTTTAATTTCCAAATATATTAAACATTAAAAATTTGGATTTATTTAAAAAATTATAAAATTAAAAATTATAAAATTTTATCAATTATACTCGCTATTTTCATGAATTCATACGGAGTCAAACTTTCTCTGCCGATTAATGCTCCGTCCATTCCTGGATCAAGACAAACTTGTTTAACAGTACTGCTAGAAACTGATCCGCCATAAATTATTTTTACTTTCTGGGCATATTTAGAACCAAAAAGTCCGGTCAGAATTTTGAAAATCAAAACCCTAGCTTCCATTACCTCATTTGATTTTGGAATTTCATCCGTACCAACTGACCAAATCGGCTCATAAGCAATAACTAAATTTTCTGCTTTTGTTCGACTGACTTTTTCCAAAGCAGATTTTACTTGTCGAGTAATAACGCTCAATGTTTGATTATTTTCTTTTTCGACTTTAGATTCTCCTACGCAAAGAACTGGCTTCAAACCATTTTTTAGAGCTGAAATAACTTTCAGATTCACTTCTTCATCCCTCTCGCAAAAATATCTTCTTCTTTCACTGTGTCCCACTATTACATATTCACAACCAAAATTCTTGAGCATTGTCGGAGAAATTTCTCCGGTAAATGACCCCTTGTTTTCCCAAAACATATTTTGTGCTCCAAGAACTATTTTTTTTATCTTGGCTTTTTGAAACCCATCCAGATGAATAGTCGGTGGGCAAAGAATGAGCTCACAATTATTCATCTTTTTGCCAGTCAATTCTTTTTTGAACAAACTTAAATATTGCTCTTGTTCTGAAAGAGATTGCAGATTCATTTTGAGATTTCCGATAATTAATTTGCTCATATTTTTATAATTTTCTCTTTTTTAACTTTTCTTTAACTAATTTGAATATTCCCGGAAAAATTGAAATAGCAATTATTCCCATAATAACTATAGAAAAATTATCTCTTATTATCGGAATATTACCGAAAAAATATCCGGCAAAAACAAAGAGAGAAACCCAGGTAAACCCACCAACAATACTATAGGAAACAAATTTACTATAATCCATCTTTCCAATTCCTGCCACAAATGGCGCAAAAGTTCGAATAATCGGCATAAAGCGAGCTAAGAAAATAGTTTTTCCTCCGTGTCGCTGATAAAACTCTTGAGTCTTGTCAATATGCTTTTGGTTAATTGGCACATACTTATTATTCACTATTTTTTGACCAAAAAAATGTCCTACCCAATAATTAATATTGTCTCCTAAAAAAGCGGCTGTCCAAAGAAGCATCGCCAAAAAAATTACATTGAACGAGCCAGTTGCAGAAAACATCCCAGCCGCAAAAAGCAATGAATCTCCCGGAAGAAACGGGGTAAAAACAAAACCCGTTTCGGCAAAAATAATTAGAAATAAAATGGCATAAGTCATTCTTCCATAACTGGCAATAATTTCCCCTAAATGAACATCAATGTTGAGTATGAAATCTATAATTATCATAAAAGTAATTCTGGTTTATTAATTATGAGCCTTTGCCTTTCTATTCTCTATAAAATTTTTTATCCTCTCCGCCATTTCTTGCGGAATTGTTTCTGATTTAATGATATACTGTTCAGCTCCCAATTTTTCTGCGCGATCTTTGTATTCTTTTTTATCAGTATTAGTAAAAACAAAAATTGGAATATCCTTTGTCTCTTTTCTTTGCTTTAACTTTTCCATAACATCCAAGCCATTTTCATTTTTTAGCATCACATCCAGCAAGATAATATCAGGATTGTCTTTCAGCGCCAGCTCCAAAGCTTCTACGCCATCGGTAGCGGCGATTGTCAAAAGCCCTCTCACGTCAAAAACTTTCCCAAAAAGAAATATCTGATCTGGATCATCTTCAATAAACAAAACTCTAATTAGATTATTCATAATAATTATCTTTAATTTTTTTACATTTTTATATTTGCTCTCTCCTTAATATATTCCTTTACATCCACTTTGCCAATAGGCTTAATCGGCAATTTCACAAAAAATTCCGAACCTTTGCCAATTTCGGATTTCACCCAAACTTTTCCACCATGACCTTCCACAATTTCTTTTATGATAAAAAGTCCCAGTCCTGTGCCGTCAGTGTACATATCCAAGGCATTTTTAGCGCGAGAAAACTTTTTGAATAATTCCGGCATGGCTTCCACTGGAATTCCGATACCATTATCCCTAACAGAAAAAATAATATTATCCCCGTCTTTTTTACTACTGATTATTATTTCGGCTTTTCCGTTCCGCGTGCCTCGAACATCTACAGTTTTTTTCGGTGAAGGAGTATATTTTATAGCGTTGGTTATCAAGTTAGAAAAAACTTCTTCCAAATATTGTTTTTGTCCAAAAATTTTCGGAACATTTTCATCCAATTTTTCAATTCGCAAATCAAGTTCTCTTTCCATCGTCTCTGGTCGAAATTCTTCAACCATTTTTTCCAAAAATTCCTTAATGTTTATTTCTTCCATTTCTCTGTCCATAACACTGAATTTTTTGTTCGTAAGCGAGGTAGCATTTAGAATGTCATTTATTATATCTTCCAGTTTCTTGCATTTAAATTGAGCGCCGTCATAAAATTTCTTCTTAGTTTCAGCGTCAAACTCATCCATTGTTCCATCTCGAAGCATTGAAATTGTGCCTTTGATGACAGTCACAGGAGTTCGCAGTTGATGCGAAGCGATATTGATGAATTCATTCTTGGCTTGATCGGCTTTTTCGAGGGCAATGTTAGCTTTTTCCAATTCTTCTTTTTGTTCATTTTCTTTTTTGACCGATCTCACCAGCCACCAACCAAAGACAGAAACTATTGACAGAGTTATGGCAGTAAGAATTTTATTGGTTGGATTTTGGATAAAAGCGAATTGAGAAGCAATGAGAATAATTATTCCGGCTACTAGAGCTTGGGCTTTTAGGAGCTTAATGTTGAAGGCGTCATATTGAATGATTAGATAAGCGAGAAAAGCCATGAAGATTGGCATACCAAACAATCCGTATTGAGTTATTTTCCAATCTGTCGTTATATTGCCTATTATGTTTGCCCAAGAGAAAGCCAGTAAAAATGAGAGGATTCCCAATCCAAAATAAAGAATTTGTTTTTTGAAATCTTTTTCTGCTTTACGATAATTTTTAACTAAAACTGCAATAATCCAAGCTGAAAATAATATTTCGATAAAATATAAATAGTAATATATTCTTTCTCCTTGCACAGCCTCACAATTTGCGATATTAAATTCATTAACATTAAAAACGGTAGGAGTTAATATTATAAAAGGTAAAAATAAAATTCCAATTATAATATTTTTGCTAAATAAAACTTTATTTTCAGTAAAATAGTAAGTAAAATATAAAGCGATAATAAATATCAATCCTTCAAATAAATACATCAATGCCCAAACAAAAGAAGTTATCCTGCTGTCAGTACTAAACCACGTAATTAAGTCAAATAAACACCATACGGAAAATGCAACAGAAAGAGAAAATAGTATCTTAGAAAGTAGGAATTTTCGATTCTTTATAAAAACGAACAATCCAACAAGAAGAGCTACGAGAATAGCTGGCATATGAGAATAGTAAAGGAGGCTATTGTTTCTTGCTGGATCATTCCAAGCAAAATCATAACAAGTTTTTAGATTAGAAATTAAATTAAAATCCATATTTTTTGTTTAAATTTTATTTTTTATTTGAAAAAATTTTTCTTCAATTTCTTTTTCATAGCATCTCCAGAAAATATGCTCAGCATCATCATCGTTAATTATTGGGACTATCAATGGTTTTAGGTTGAATTCTTTTTCTATTTTTCTAAAAGCAGGCAAGACTATATTTTCAGTAAATTTACCTTCATTTTTATTTAATGTAAAATTTTCAAAAAGTATTCCGTTGCAGATAAACCACGCCAAAAAATTACTATAATATTTTTCAGCTTTTCCCCCATTTAACTTACACCAGCTTGACAAGTCAATTATATCATTTAAATTAAAATCAGGAAATTTAAACAATAACATTTTATGATGAAAATCAACAAGATTTTCGCCCCAAATTGTTTTTATATTTTCAAATTTTTTATTTTCTGAATTATCTATATTAATAATTCTTTCATTTCTTACTATCTGACATCTATTTTTATCTATTTTTTCAAAAAAAGAAAGCTTTCCGAGACTAAATTTATAAGAATTTATGGAAACAAATTTATCTTTTATGTATTCACTCAGCAACGGTTTTAATCCGGTGCATTTTGCAAGCTCAAAAAAACAATCTAGCTCTATATTTGGACTTACGATTTGCCTCACAATAACCGCTTTCGGCTCTTCCTTTAAGAATTCCGGCACATCCCCACCCAGAAAATCCTCCACCTTTTTTCGTAGTGCTTTGTCATTCCATCTTTTCCAGATTTCTTTCTTTGCCACAGACAAAGGCGTATAAATATCCTTAATATCAAATTCTTCTTCCTTTTTTGGCATATATTTCTCCTAACCTCCCCATAGCCTTATCTTACCACATATTTTAAAAAAGAAAAACAAGTCTTTGGATTTAAAAAAGCCGCTCGGAATACCGAACGGCTGTAGAAGATTTGGAAGAAATTTTTCATTAAGGCACAATCCAGCCGATACTTGCCTGAGTACAAGCA
>Ga0209575_10000683_pt1 | contig 17797 bp, 12 predicted proteins | sample Medcelwee11metaG_FD_187172 | JGI IMG/M metagenome (GOLD analysis project Ga0209575, IMG submission 187172) | Freshwater pond sediment microbial communities from the University of Edinburgh, under environmental carbon perturbations - Medium... | ecosystem: Environmental > Aquatic > Freshwater >...
CGTCGAGTGGACTGCCTGACGAGTGGGCGAGTTACCGAACACATCTCCTGGCTGGCCCCGGCTTCGCGGCTGACCCGCCGGCTGTGCACCTGGATCGAAAGCCTGCTGCAGCTGCTGCCCATCAGCCGTACTCACCTCACAGGTTTCTTCCCCGGAGATGTTAAGTACGGCGCCGGCTATCGATAAAGGCCAGAAAATCGCATGGGCTTATGAGCTGTATTCATGAAATGACGGTGTGACTATCGTCGACGTGCAACTCGGATGCAGCGGAGAGAAAGACGTTAAGGGCGATAACGCAGCATCTCTGCCACCAAGGTCAAAGCCCGCGAAGTTTGACGGCGGCTTGGTAGAAAACATGGAGTCCTGGGCTGGCAAGCCTCAAGACGACACCAGGTCATGTTCAGAGCGAGGCCTATGGTCACGTTGTTGTCGCAATAGTCGCCCAGAATATGACGCCGGTCATTCACCGGCTGACGCTGCCTTGCCAAACTGATCCAGCAGCAATCAAATGATAATAATTATTATTTATCTTTACGGGAAAGTAAGGGATTGCTACTCTCAATACGCAGTAAGGGAGCGAACCTATCTATGTATTTACGGGCACCGACATCAAGGACTTTCGGCCTCTGGCTCATGACTTTCCTTGCCGGCACTGCAGCCTCCACAAGCTGGGCAGATGAAGTATTCCAGCCTCCTGTCGTAGAGTTGACCCAAGTCGACCTCAGCAAGGCCGATCTGCTGAAACAAGATCTTGTTCTGCATTTCCGGATCAGCAACCCTAACGAGAGCAAGCTATCGGTCTACGGTTTAGCCTACAAGGTGCATCTGGGCGATATCGAGCTGGTGAGCGATGGTGAATCGAGACAATCGTTTACCGTTTCGGCCCGCAGCCACCAAGAATTCGAGGTGCCAGTCACGACCAACCTCTGGCGGCGCCTGAAGCCCCTCGTCAAGCTGTTGAAGAAAGCCGAAGACTCCATCCCCTATCGAGTGAGCGGAGAGATCAAGACCGGACGCCTGTTCGGACGCAAAATGCCGTTTTTCCATAGCGGCGAGCTAACCAATGGCGAGATGCTCGCCAGCAATCCTTGAGTGACTGGAATCGGACGTGCGCCGGCTGCGAACGGCAAGCGGCGCTCATGCGGGCCTGTACCCATGCGCAGTACCAAACCCGGCTGCTGTTTGGGGCGGAAGGTCCATAACGCGATGGCCCTGGCCGCTCGTCCGACCTATCGCCGTCGATCATAGATAGAAAAACGAAATCACCCCGACAAGTTCAATCGATTAGAAAAATTCTCCCTCCCATCGTAAGGTTGCACCCATCAAAGTTCTTCACCCCCATCGAGGAGTCGAAACCCATGTTGGACGCCAACCTTAAGACCCAGCTGCAGGCCTACCTGGAGCGCGTCACCCTACCCTTCGAGATCGTCGCTACCCTCGACGGGAGCGACAAATCCCAGGAGATGCTCGGTCTGCTGCAGGACATCCAGGGGCTGTGCGACAAGATAACCCTGCGCACCGACGGTCAGGATGCGCGCGTCCCGTCCTTCTCCCTCGAGCGCCCGGGTGCGGACATCGCCCTGCGCTTCGCCGGCATCCCCATGGGCCACGAGTTCACCTCGCTGGTGCTGGCCCTGCTGCAGGTCGGCGGCTATCCGTCCAAGGCCAGCGAGGAAGCCATCGCCCAGATCAAGGCCCTCGACGGCGAATACCGCTTCGAGACCTACTTCTCGCTGTCCTGCCAGAACTGCCCGGACATCGTCCAGGCACTGAACCTGATGGCGGTGCTCAACCCCCGGATCAGCCACGTCGCCATCGACGGCGCGTTGTTCCAGGACGAGGTCGAGAAGCGCCAGATCATGGCCGTGCCGACCATCTACCTGAACGGCGAGCCGTTCGGCCAGGGCCGCATGGAGCTCGAGCAAATCCTCGCCAAGCTCGACACCGGGGCAGCCGCCCGCGACGCCGAGAAACTCAACGCCAAGGAGGCTTTCGACGTGCTGGTGATCGGCGGCGGCCCGGCCGGCGCCTCGGCGGCCATCTACGCGGCGCGCAAGGGCATCCGCACCGGCGTGGCGGCCGAGCGCTTCGGCGGCCAGGTGCTGGACACCATGGCGATCGAGAACTTCATCTCCGTGCAGGAGACCGAAGGCCCGAAACTCGCCCGCGCCCTGGAAGAACACGTCCGCCAGTACGAAGTCGACATCATGAACCTGCAGCGCGCGGTCAGGCTGGTCCCGGCCGCCGCCAAGGGCGGCCTGCACGAGGTGCGCTTCGAATCCGGCGCAGCGCTCAAGGCCAAGGCCGTGATCCTCGCCACCGGCGCCCGCTACCGGGCACTGGGCGTGCCCGGCGAGCAGGAATACCGCGCCAAGGGCGTGGCCTACTGCCCGCACTGCGACGGCCCGCTGTTCAAGGGCAAGCGCGTGGCGGTGATCGGCGGCGGCAACTCCGGGGTCGAGGCGGCCATCGACCTGGCCGGCATCGTCGCCCACGTCACCCTCCTGACCCACGGCGAGAAGCTGCGCGCCGACGCGGTGCTGCAGCGCAAGCTGCACAGCCTTCCGAACGTCACCATGCTGCTCAACGCACCGATCGCCGAGGTCGTCGGCGACGGCCAGAAGGTCAACGGCCTGGTCTACAAGGAGCGCCTCAGCGGCGAGGCGCACCGCATCGAGCTGGAGGGCGTCTTCGTCCAGATCGGCCTGCTGCCGAACACCGAGTGGCTGAAGGGCAGCATCGAACTCACCGAGCGCGGCGAGATCATCACCGACGCCCACGGCAGCACCACGGTTCCCGGCGTGTTCGCCGCCGGCGACGTCACCACGGTGCCCTACAAGCAGATCGTCATCGCCGTGGGCGAAGGCGCCAAGGCTTCCCTGGGCGCCTTCGACCACCTGATCCGCAGCTCGGCGCCGGCCTGACGGTCGGCCCCTCGGGGGCCCGGAAAACGAAAAACCGCCGGCCGCAAGGCAGGCGGTTTTTTCATGGGCGATGGTTTTGCAGGTCCGGCCCCGTGCGTTCTACCGTCCGTCGGCAAACACCCGGGAGCCGCCCGCACGTGCGCCATATCCTTTCGAACGCTCGTCTGCCCTTATTGGGCCAGGTGCTCCAGCGCGGCGCTGGCCAGGTCGCTCCACAGCGGGCTGGGCCAGTCCTGCAGGTAACGCCGGAACTGGCGACGTGCCGAAACCAGCGGCTGGGCATTGGTCACGCTCCGTTCCCTCAAGGCCTTGCAGTTCAAGACCAGTTGGCCCTTCAGCGCCTCACCGGAAGCAGCTCCGGCATAGACGCTCCCCAGCAGATCCAGCTCGGCCTGCGTGCTATACGCATAAGCCTGTTCGCGTCCCGACAAATTGCATATGCGCCAGTCGACCACCTGACGAACCGCCTGCCAGATCACACCGTAGTCGGCCGCCAGTTGCCTGGCTTCCTGCTCGATCCTGTCCGTCGGGCGGCCCTCTTCATCTTCCCGCAGCGCCAGGATGGCCCGTATCGCCAGACACTGGGTGATGACCCAGTGGTTGCAGGGATCGAGCTTCCAGGCCTGAAAATAAAAATCCCGGCAGGCTTCATACGCCCGCTGCTCTGCCGACTCGTCTATCTGGTTGAAGGCGATGCCCAGGCGCTTTTCGCAGGCGCCACTGATGCCGAAACGGTAGGCCATTTCCGTATTGCCCGGCGTCAGGCATCCCGATTCGGCCCGCCAGCTTTCCAGGTCCGCCCGGATGGCCGCCGAAAGCGGTGTCAGCTCCTGCTTCTGCCTCTCCGTCAGGCTCGGACGCTCGATGCCGGACTCGTTGTTCGCTCCGACCAACTCGTCGATCCGGTCGAACTTGACCTCGATCCGCCGCCGCGTCTGCTGGTCGCGAAACTGACCGACCTGCTGCTCGAAATCCCTGGATACAGTCGAATAGGCCACGATGCTGGCCCAGTCATGGGTTTCCGGAACATCCGTGCGCAGACGCTGGCGCAGTTCATACAGTACCCAGCGTGGATCCGTTCCCTTCAGGAGTCCGGAATACAGCTCCCTGACCGCAACGGCCGAAGCCTTCATCCACAGCGGAAACTGGGAAGCGATGACCCAGGGAATGCCCGCGGCATGCAGCTCGTGGGCGATGCTGCCCCCCGGGGTCAGGGGGGAATCGATGTTGCCGGAATCGCAGGTCGCCAGGCTGACCAGCGTCGGGCGATGGCTGTGACCCAGCGGATCGCTGGCAATCAAGGCGATGGCCAGCCGCTCGCCGTCCACGACGTCGACAGCCGTACCGCCTTCGGCGCACAGGGCCAGGCCATAGCGCTCCTCCCCGCAATGCCGGAAGGATTTGCCGTGGGCCAGGATGTGCACATGGGTGAACTCGCCCGAGGCACAGAGCGTCCGGATTTGCTCCAGGGAAGCATTGGGCAGCACCGTCAGATGCTTTTTGACTTCCTCGATGCGGGCCTTGGGGTCTTCCTCGACTCTGACCCAGGGATCGATGGCTTCCCGCAAGGCTTGCAAATGGCTCTCGGCCGGCACATACAACCCATCCGGAGCCGCAAAGGCAAAGAGTATGCGAGGCTCGCGGTTCCATTCGATCGGCAGGGGACGGCCACGGCGGAATTCACGCGTAACGCAAATCGGCATGCGCGTCTGCAGGAACAGGGGGGACCCCGCTCCGGGAAAGCCCTCCGCCGCGATCGCGGTTTCGAAAGGCACCATGCCCAGTTCGAAGGCGGACATCACCAGCCGCAGATGAACGAGCCGACCGTTGGTGGAGCTGGCACTGCCCAGCTCGGACAACAGGCCGGGTACCAGCCCCAGCACCTTGCCGATCACCTCGCCCAGGTCACGCAGTTCCGACTGGCGCTGATCTTCGGACGTCTGCGACCTGTCCATCTGATAGCGCAGGCGTTGCAACCGGCTCAGCAACTGGCGCTGCTCGAAGGGCATGTTCAGCGTTACCGGCCCATCGGAACCGCACAGCGCAATGTAGGAGGTCAGGGGAGAAAGCAGCTGGTTATGGGCCGGCCCGCTCCGTAACAGCTCCAGCTTGACACTGGAAATGGCGGAAGCTTCGCGCATGTTCAGGACCTCGCGAACCGCTGGATTTCTTCGGGAGTCCCCGTACCGTCGCCCAGTACATGGTAGAGGCGGCCTACGACCTGCCCTCCTTCCCGGCGGATGGACACGGCGCTGGTCTGGTTCATGACGAAGGAAGCGTTTCCGAATGTCGCCCTGTCGATGCTGTCCATGCGTCCGTCCATCAGGACGTCGTAGACGGGCTTGAAGGAGGCCTGATCCTTGAGCACGGCCTGGTCGAAGCGCAATAGGCGAATCCAGGTGCCGCAGTTGAAGTAGTAACGGCCGCCGCCCATGTCGATCGCCCGCTCCAGATGGGTGTGCCCCGTCACGATGAAGCTGACCGACTGTCCGACATTGGCCGTGACCGCCTTGAAGGTGTCGTCCCGATCCTGCAGATCGAAGCTCTTGTCGTCGGCCAGCCAGTCCTTCAAGGCCCGGCGCAGGGCTTCGTCCTTGGTGATATTGCGCATCCAGCCGGTCAGGCGGTCCAGGATCAACTGGCCGGTTCCCAGCTGGCCATCCTGCTCCGCCAACTGGGACAGAGGCTTGCCGAGATTTTTTTCGGCCTGAAGCAGCAGGCTGTCCACATCGGCAGTCGCCTGCACCGAGGAGGCCTCTCCCAGGTTCGGCCCCAGCCACGGCTCCTTGACCGGCATGGCGGCGCCGAGCGGAGCCGGGGCCCCGGAGACTGGCTCATCGGCGGAAAGGCGCTGGTTCATGTCCTTCTCACTGAGCACCTTTTCCCCGAAGATGGATAACAGATCGCCAACCTTCTTCGCCTGGGCAGGATCGAGCACCACCAGCGTGCCGACGGCCGCCTGGGTTTCCGGCTTCAGCAGATCGATCCATTTGTAGCGTTCCTTGACGCTGTTCATGACCTCCTTGACCATCCGCGTCCCGGCATTGGGACGCCACTCGGCCAGATCGAAACCGAGGCCGGCATTCAGCCGCCGTCCGACCCTGGCCAGGCTCTCGTAATGGTTGTAGTTCCAGGCATCCACCTCGTTGCCGTGGGTGCAGTAGACCCTGGCGCCGCCGACCGTGCAGCTGTAGCCGGCGCCCACGGTGGAAAATTCGATCCGTCCCCGCTTCAGCGGATCGTCTCCCGCCAGCCGGTTGAGAAGCAGCCGCTGCACGCCGGTAAAGGACATCTCGATATCGTGGTTGCCGATGGCGAAAACCAGCGTCCGCCCTTCCAGCGCCACGAAGCGCGCCAGCGCATCCCAGATGCCGCTGAAGGAGGGATCGCCCATGATGCGGCCGACGACCTCCACGGCCCGCTCGATGGCGATGTAGCCGGTGGAGCGCTCGGCCAGAGTGTCGAACACATCGCCATTGAGTACCAGCGCCACCCGTCCCTCGGGACACTGCTGGCCCACCCAGCCGATATAACCGGCGAGTCGCCCGGTTTCCCGGAGAATCTGGAAGTCGTGGGTTTCACCGCCCATGTGAATGTCCGAAATCACATGGATCTCATCGTATTCGGGAAAATGTTCCATAAAGAATCCAGTCCTGATGCGGCCAATGTTCGGCGCGCAGACGTTGCTCGATTGCCCCGGGCACGGTCAGAGTGCCGGCAGACGCCCCGTCTGCCAGCCAAGTACCTGTCTTCCCTGCCCGGATACCTTGAAAAGCAGCTTTTCTCAGAGATCCGCCGTGGGGCGAATACCAGTAATGCCCTCGGCCACCCGCTCGGAAAGCGCACTGATGGTTGCCACCGGATTTGCCCCCACTGCGCTAGGCAGCAAGGCGCCATCGGCCACATAGAGCCCCTGATAGCCGAACACCTGGCCAAAGGTCTCCGGCGCCGCACTGGTCACGCCCCGCTGCGGGCTGTCAGCCAGACGGCATCCGCCCAGCGCATGCACGGTCACGTTACGCTTCATGGGCCATAGCCAGTTCGGCAGGGGCACGAAGACCTTGGCGCCAGTCCAGTCCCGGAAGCGCTTGCCCATGCGTTCGATGGCGTCGTAGAGGCCCCTGTTGTCCCGGTAGGGCCACTTCACGTGGATGAAGCCTTCCTTGCAAAGACTCATCACACCGTTGCCTTTGTCGATCCCCATGCACAACAGCACGATGCTGGTGTAGGAAAGGCTCCCCTTGAGCAATTCATTGAAGGCATAGCCGATATGCCCGCTACCGAGGCCCTGCAGGAAACGCGAGACCATCAGCCGCACGGTGCGCACGAAGGCATGGAAGTGCGAAAGTCCAGGCCGGATGCCCTCGGTATACCAGGCGGCGAAGTTCGGATAACTGGCATCCTCGAGGATGAAGGCATGCTTGCGGTCGAAATCCTTGAGCAGGTTGTAGTCCGTCCCCTGGGTGATGACCGGGCCATAGTTCGGATTGGCCGGTTTCTTTCCGTCGACCACGAAGGAGAGAAAATCCCCGTTGGCGGAGAAGTGCTGCCCCAGTTGCTGGCTGATAGCGGGCAGCGTCTTGTGAAGATCCCGGCAGCGCATCAGCAGTTCGGTGGAACCGAGCGTACCGGCGGACACCACCACCCGACGGCTCAGGGCGCTGCACTCGACATGGCCGTTCTTGAGGTCGAGCCAGTAGACCCGGTAGCCATGCTCCCCGGTTGCCGCCGGATCCTCCTCGCCCCGCTCGTTCAGGGGAACGATTTTCTGCCCGAGCGCTTCGGTCTCGATGCGGGCCGCATAGCGCTGCTCGGCGACATGCAGGTAGTTGAGATCCAGGGAGTTCTTGGAGTGCGTATTGCAGCCCAGGTCGCACTCCGCACAGTACACGCAGGAAGTCTGCACCGCGCCGTAGCGGTTCTTCTCCTGAAGGCCGATGGCGGTCGGATTCTCGAAGTCGTTGCCGAAGAAGACATTGATGTCCAGCAGCTTCGACTCGCGCCCCTCGGATTGCGCAAACGCCTGGAACAGCTCGGTGCGAATGACCTTGCGCCGCGGATCGCTGCTCTGCGGTACCGGCCGCGCGCCCAATACCTCCTTGCTGACCGCATAGTAGGGCTGCAAGGCCTCTTTCCTGGCTGCGGCAGGCCAGTTGTCGTCGAATACCTCCTCGGGAGGCTCCAGGAACACGTTGGCGTAGATCAGCGAGCCGCCGCCCAATCCGGCGCTGACCACCGCATCGATGTGGTCGAAGTTTCTGATGTCGAACAGGCCGCGAGCCTCTTGGCCGGCAATGGCGCTCGGCCGTTGCCTCTGCTCGGGAAGCAGGTTCCAGAAGCTGTTCGCTACGTCGTGGGGGGAGCGCGGAAACGAGCCCATGGGATAGCGCCTGCCGCGCTCCAGCAGCAGGACCGCTCCCGGCCAGCGCTTGGCCAGGCGGCAGGTATTGATCGAGCCGCCGAAACCGCTGCCGATCACGACAGCTTCATAGTCGTACGCGATGCTCATCTTATTCTTGCGATCCCTTGACAGGGTTTTCGGAGAGTCCCTTCACAGGCGCTGCCGGTTTCCGGGTATGGCTTACGTAGGTATCCCAGAGCGACCGGGTAAAGAAGGTGAAAAAGCTGCACAGGGTTTTCAGGCGTGCCGACAGGCCATTCGCCCCGCTCACGCGGACGGTCGACATCAGCTTCAGCAGATCCGCCACGCCGAGGCTCAGCGTCCCGGCACCGACGACCGGACCGCTCGCGTCCGTGCCCTCGTGGAGACGGGTGTAAAGGGTGGTGGTTTCCGGCCACAGCCTGAAGACCGGGCCGTTGCGCACCTCCTTGCGACCGGCCAGATAGTAATCCTTGCCTTCGTGCCGGAAGCCCAGTTCATACACCATGAAGGTCATGCCGGGGTCACCGGTGGGCTTGAACAGGTTGAATACGCCAGTGGTCGCCTTCATGCCCACGCCCAGCGGAGCGAAGTCGATGCTTCCCGTCAGCCGTCCCCTGTGCTCGGGGTCGTTGACGAAGGCGCTCATGTCATCGATGCCCACTTCCGCGTGCATGACCAGTTGCTGGTTCTGCTGTGTGCCGTTGGCCAGCCCTTGCACCGCCTCGGTAACGCCCAGGGCAAAGCCGCCTGCCATGGTTTCCTTGAACTGCAAGCCGGGATTCCGTGTTGTCATTTTCAATGTCTCAGGTTCGAGTGGAACGCCTTCCGGGACCATGCCGGCGAAATAGTCGCGCGCATCGGCCCGTCCCCTTTCGATCAGTTCGTCATGGCTGATGGCGCCGGTATAAAGGGCCAGATCCAGAGGCAGAGGGTGTTTGGGTTTGATCAGATGCAGCCGAATGGGCTGCCGGTGGCCATAAGGCTGCTCGCCACGGGCAATGTGCTCGTTTATCTCGTGGATGTGCCGCATATCCTTGATGAGAGCGCTGTTTGCGCTCATTTCCAGCATCTGCACATAGGCGTTCAGCGGGCCGCTGCGGTAGTGCGGGACATTGCCCATCACCCAGATGAGCCAGAGCTCGCTGGCGCCCCGCCGCACGGCCTCCATCAGGTTGGCGTCCTGGATGAACCCCGAGTCCAGATAGAGAACGCCCCCGACCTCGACGGGTGGCAGGGTTGCCGGCAGCGACATGCCGGCAACCAGGAGGTCCTCCGTCATCTCCCGATGGGGGACGACCCGGTTCGTCTTGGTCGAGAAATCGCAGAGATTGAAGGTTCCCTGAATGCCCTCCACGGCTCTGATGCTTTCGAAGTCGATGCCCAGATGCGGATAAACCTTCCTGCGAAAGGCCTTGGAAGCGCTGGCGGCCACGAATCTCGAAGGCAGGAGATAATTGGCCAGCGGCATCGGGGAGAAGGTGTCCCGCATGCGCAGCGTCCGCCAGCGCCGACAGATTTCCTCGATATCCAGCCCCGAAAACAGCATGGCCAGATTGAGCGCCCCACCGGAGGTGGCGTCCATGTGCTGGAAGGTGAGTCCGCGGGCAAAGATCTCCGACAAGGCACCCGCCGCATAGGAAAGGCGCAATCCGCCTCCGGGCAGGATCAGGGCTCTTCGGGGTCCATCGGCGTCCGGCGCTGCCGCCCCCTGCGGCAACGAATTGGCAGGCTTGGACATGGCCTAGCACCTGCCGTCTGCATGCGGGGGAATCGGAGCGGAAGGCGGAGAGAGCCACTCTTCGCTCAGGCTCAGGCCGACAACCGACTCCATCCCCTCCGGAGCCTTCTCCGGTAGCTGATCGGAATCCAGAAACCAGCTTTCGACGTGATCATCCAGGGTCCCGGTGATCGAGGGCAGAAATACGGTGGCGATGGCCTCGCCAATCTCCAGCTCTTTCATGGCCTGCAGACGCGGGTGATCGCCGATTACAAAGCGGGCCTTGACATTGCGGAACAGGCGAATGCCACAGCGGGCATCGAGAAAGATGTCTGACTTCATCAGCATGCCGCGGAACGAGCAGTAGTTGGACGCCTTGGTCCGCACGGGAATGCAGGTCTTTTTCGGAGGCTCGATCTCGACATAGGCAACCAGCTTCCCATCCAGGTCATACTGGCTGCTGATGCGCTCTTCCGAGATATTGAAATTCAGATGCCCCTGGTGCTTCGGCATGCCCCATATGCCTTTTCCGCCCTTCACGGAAATTTCCGAAGAGACCGGAAGGTCCACCACATACTGCCCGGCCTTGAAGAAATCCATGAACAGTGCCGGCAGCAACCGAGGAGCAGGCTTTTTGCCATGAGTGCAGGCAATGGCGATGCTGTACTCGACATACTTGCCGATGGGCGTTTCCCTGTAATCGATGACCGTCACGATCAGCAGGGCTTTCCTCCACAGGCGCAACGGATGTATGCCCTTGGGCAAAAATGCCCTGGCCTTCTCCGCATCGATTGGAAATATGGCCATCAAGGCCGGAGAATGGGTGGCCGCCACCGGCAACTTGAACGGAACGCCATCAACCAGCGAAAAGCGGCCAGCGTAGTCTTTTATGCGCTCCGGAATTTTGTCGAACAACGAGTCTCTCCTTAGTCCTTGATCGTGAAGTACGGGAGCAAGTGCCGTCACTGCCTTTCGAGCTCATGAATCATTACCGGGAATATGTCACGGGCCGCGTTTTTCCCCATGAACACATCCAGATGGCCGTAATCGGGCAACAAATGTAATGCGTGGTAATCCGGGCGCCACCTGGAAAAGTATTCATGACTCTTAACCTGGCTTTCCGGCAGGAAACAAAGATTCTTTTCACCGGCGAAAAAGGCAAACCGGGCCTCGGTCCTGGGCTCGAAGGATGCAAAATCCTCGGGAAGTTCCGGAAATCCCTCGACAGATACCAGATTGCCCCGGCTGGTGCAGCGAACTATCTGCTCGAAGAAGCGCAGCGGTACGGCGCCGAACTCGGACTTAATCCACTCATGGGTCTCGTCATCGAGATTCTCATGCCGCCAGAGTGCCGGAAATCCGCTTCCATAGGTAAAACTGACCTGCTTGCAGACGGGATTGTCACACTCGTGATGGGTCATGTTCACCATCAGGGTGATCAGCTTGGCTGCCAGCGTGGGAGACTCTATTCCCCAGTGAGGATTGAGGTATTGAGTCATCAGTTTGACCAGCGGCAACATCCGGTTCAGTTTGAAGGATGACCACCTGGGCACCACCGGATGCAGCGAGACGGCGTTGCTGACGATGACTGAAACCTGAGGCAGCAGCCCGGCAATAGCCGACATGGTGAAACTGGTCGATCCCTGGCAGTGAATGACGGCCTTTACCGTTTCGGCCCCGGTTTCGGCGATGATCGTGCGCACTGCCGCCGGATGATCGAACAAGGCGGCCTGGTCAAGGGTCCAGAGGTTGGCTTCGAAATCGATGCTGGCACGCCAGTTTTCCAGCCAGACATCGTATCCGCTGGCTATCAGTACATCCACGATGTCCATCTCCACGGGTGCCTGATATATCGAAGCCCGGACACCAGCCCCATGCACCAGGATCACGGGACCTTTGTCGGGCATCCTTTCGGAAGATCTTATATTGACGAGATTCAGCGAACGGCTATCACCGGCGACAAAGGGAACAACGCGCCTTGTATAAATACCACCCTCGACAAAGGCAGTTGAAGACATGATGCTGGCATCCTTGAAAAGTTTGACCCTTGTTTATAGTTATACACTTATTTCAAAAAGCGACTTCAAGGCGACCACAAACCCCCGTGCACAACCCCAATCGCTCCGGCAAAGCCCGCCCCTGAAAAAGCTCCGACTTTTGCTCTTGCTCTGCACATCAAGTATCAGTCCGGCTTTGCGTACAAGAGCCAAGTTGGCGCGAAAGAGAGAGCCCGACATCTTTCACTCGGCCCTCCAGTCAGAGTTCCACCACCTATTTGCCGAAGGGATCTGCCGTGGAGAAGGTGCAGACAATATGGAGAACGCGATCGCTACCGGCCAAAAGTTTTTCCGGATCCAGGTTGCAGCCGCCCATCTCCTGAGTCGCGATCCACTCCATGGAGTCATGCGCAATCTGGAATAGAACGGAACCACCTTGGGGATGCGGCCTGCCGTCCATGGGGAGTAAGACAATCGCCGAGTAATTCCCGAAGGCCGGCGAGTTATCGCATGACTGGGGCCATGCGCTCCGGGCGCTCGATGCTGCAGCGTTTGCACCAGGCGCGAGTATCGTCATCCCTTGCTCCTCCCCGATTGATCCATTTATCACACCCTACAGGAAGGCAAAACGGTATCAAAATTCCCATACTAATTAAAAGGATTAAATAGTCGCCGCAGGAGTGATTGTCTTCGTGCGGATACCATGCCCAGCTATCCGGATGCGGCGATGCCGTCAGGGTGGCCGGCGAGGTTTCCGGAGGGTGTCGGGCGAGGCAGAGTGCGCCAGGCGCAAGAGTTCGGGCAGGTGCTGCCTTCGCCCTGACAATCGGTGCCACCCGGGGCGGCAGGCTTATCCCGGCCGCACCGCCGGCCAGGGCAGCCGCCCGCTGCCCCCTTTTCGCGCCGCTTCACCCAAGGGCGGCGTAAGATCGGCACAGATACACCAGCTACCGGCAATCTCACCGCAGCGTTTGCCGTTTCACCCCGCCGCTGGAGAAAATGCCCACTGCGCGCGACCGCGTTCGACGCTCACCATCCCGATGCGACCGGCCTTGCGGCCGCCGGCATCGTTCACAGGGGACCGAAAATGGACTCAAGACATAGAATCAACGCTTCGGTAAGCCCCAAGGGCAGCCTGGAAACGCTGTCCCAGCGCGAAGTCCAGCAACTGAGCGAAGTCGGGGCGGGCAGCCTCTACACGCTGTTCCGCCAGTGCGCCCTGGCGATCCTCAACACCGGCGCCCGCACCGACAACGCCAAGACCATCCTCGAGTCCTACCAGGACTTCGAGGTGCGCCTCCATCAGCAGGATCGCGGCGTCCGCCTGGAGCTGCTCAACGCGCCGGCGGACGCCTTCGTCGACGGCGAGATGATCGCCAGCACCCGCGAGATGCTGTTCAGCGCCCTGCGCGACATCGTCTACACTCAGAGCGAGCTGGACAGCCTGCGCATCGACCTGAGCAGTTCCCAGGGCATCACCGACTACCTCTTCCACCTGCTGCGCAACGCCCGCACCCTGCGCCCCGGCGTGGAGCCGAAGATGGTGGTGTGCTGGGGCGGCCACTCGATCAGCGTCGAGGAGTACAAGTACACCAAAAAGGTCGGTCACGAGCTGGGCCTGCGCAAACTGGACATCTGTACCGGCTGCGGGCCTGGCGTGATGAAGGGGCCGATGAAGGGCGCCACCATCGCCCACTCCAAGCAGCGGCTCGTCGGCGGCCGCTACCTGGGCCTGAGCGAACCGGGGATCATCGCCGCCGAGACGCCCAACCCGATCGTCAACGAACTGGTGATCCTCCCGGACATCGAGAAGCGCCTGGAGGCCTTCGTGCGCGTCGGCCACGGCATCGTCATCTTCCCCGGCGGCGCCGGCACCGCCGAGGAGTTCCTCTACCTGCTCGGCATCCTGATGCACCCGGACAACAAGGAGCTGCCGTTTCCGGTGATCCTCACCGGCCCGAGGAGCGCGGCGCCCTACCTGGAGCAACTGCACGCGTTCGTCGGCGCCACGCTGGGAGAGGCCGCACAGAGCCACTACCGGATCATCATCGACGATCCCGTCGAAGTGGCCAGGCAGATGACCCACGGGCTGAAGGAAGTCAGGCAGTTCCGCCGGGAACGCCACGACGCCTTCCATTTCAACTGGCTGCTGCGGATCGAGGAAAGCTTCCAGCGCCCGTTCGACCCGACCCACGCCAACATGGCCAGCCTACAGCTGAGCCGCGACCTGCCGCCTCATCAGCTGGCGGCCAACCTGCGCCGCGCCTTCTCCGGCATCGTCGCCGGCAACGTCAAGGACAAGGGCATCCGCCTGATCGAGCAGTACGGCCCCTACGAGATCCACGGCGAAGCGTCGGTGATGCGACCGCTGGACGACCTGCTGCAGGCCTTCGTCGATCAGCACCGGATGAAGCTGCCGGGCGGCACGCCCTATGTGCCCTGCTATCGGCTGGTGACCTGACGGGCAGAACCCGGCCTGTCTCGTCGCCGTCTCCAGGCGTCGAGCGCAGGCCGAAAGGCCGGGGCCGTCGTGGTATAGTCCGCGGCTTTTTCCGCACCACCACGTCGGCCCTCCGACCCAACGCATAGGTATCCCCGCTTGGAGCACAAACCTCCCGTCGAGCGTTTGTGGGGCATCGCTCGCACCCACAGTTTTGCCGCTTTCGAATCCTGCCTGCACGAAGCCTGCCCCGATGGCTCGCTCAAGGCGTTGACCAGCACCCTGCGCTATCTGGCCAGCGCCAGCCAGCACGCGCTTGCACAGGAGTTGCTGAGCGAATCCCTCGAGAACCATGTCGCCTCGCCGCAAATCCTCTGGCGTCTGGAGATGGTCCTGCTGCTCGGACAACCCGGGACGGGCAAGGACAGGGGTGGCGTTCAGGATCTCGCCACGCTTGAAAACACCGTGAAGGAACTGGTCCTGGCTGACCGGCTGGACGACGCGATCGAGCGTGTCAGCGAGGCCGCCAAAGCCAGCGCAGCCCCGGAGCTGTACGAGCTGCTGGGCCGCCTGTACCTGCGCCGCAGCGCCAGCCAAAGAGCCGCCAAGCCGGCGCTCAACGCCGTGCAGCCCGAGGCAGCCACACCCGCAGCGCCGCCACTGCAAGCGGCCGTTGTGCCGACAGGCGCAGCGCGTGCCGAGGCGCAAGCGGACACCTCGCCCAGGCTACAGGAGGCGGCCGTCCGTATAGAGCCCCGTCCTCTGCCTGAGAAAGCCGGACAAGCGGCAGAAGCCCCGCGTGCGGCGGCAGCAGCCGAGGTGCCGGCCGCGAAGGTCGAGACGGCCCGCCCTGCTGCCCCCTCGGCCGTATCCGCCGGCGCCGGCCTGGCTGCCGCCCGCGCCGGGGACCTGCGGTCAAGCGCAGCACCCATGCCGTCGGCAGAAGCCGCCGAGAAGGCCCAGAGCGAGACCTCGGCGCCACCGAACTGGGTGGCCGAAGAGCTGCTCAAGGCGTGTGCCAGAGCGCAGGAGACCATGCAGAAGCGTGCCGAGGCCAAGGCCGATGCCGCGCCCATCGCAAAGCCGGCAATAACTGCCGTCGCCTCTCCCGCGGCCAGGCCCGAGCCGGCGCCTGTCGAGATACCGGATCCGGACGAACCCAAGGAACAGGTGTTCGCCCGCTTGCGTGAAGCCTTCACCAAGCTCAACAAGACCGAACGCAAGCTGCTGGCCTGGGTCATGGCCAACCCTAACCAGAATGCCACCCAGATCGCCAAGAACACTCAACTGAGCAGCACGGACGTCGCCACCGCGCTCAAGGGCCTGACCGGACTCTGGTTCGATCCCTTCACCTTCGCCGGCTACACCGTGCGGGACTATGTGATGGAATGCATGTCCATGGGCAAACAGGCACCGACCGGAGCCAGCCCGTCCAGCCGTGCGACAGGGCAAACCTCCATCCGGGGCGCCGAAGCGCCGCGGACGCCCAGCCCGGCACCGAGGGCGGCGGCCACCGCGGCCTCGGCGAAACCGGCCAGACCCGCCGCCACTTCGCCCGCGCTGTCCGGCCTGAGCGGGCTGGACAGGCAGGTACTGGAATACATCCGCGACCATCCGGGCTGCTCGCCGGACGAGGTGATGGATGCGATGGGGCCGGACGAGCCGTCCTCGGTGTCGCTGGTCACGCTGCGCCGGGAGTGGCTGGACCGTGACGCACAGGGCTGCTACACCATCAAGCCGGGAATGCTCGACCGGATATCGACCGGCAATCAGCCGGAGGCCCCTGCTGGCCAGGCAGCCGAGACGGAATACGACGAGATCGCGGAGACGCCCCGTCCGAGCAGGCCGCGCATGATGGAGAGGACGTCGGTCTCGCCGCTCGCTGGCAGCCCCAGCGCACCCACGCCGTCCCAGAAAGAGGAAGTCCGGTTGGCCAAACTGCCCAAGGGGCAGCGTCAGATCCTGCAGTTCCTGTATGACAACGGCCAGGCACGCACCAAGGACATCGCGCGTGCCCTCGACCAGGACGCGGCCAAGGTCAACAGCGCCCTCCTCGGCCCGCTCGCCGGCTTCGTGTCGGTGATGCACAGCTTCTGGCGGCTGAGCGACGAGATCCGGCCGGCACTGGCCCCAACCGACGAACTCCCCGAAGCAGCCGAAGCCTGACTCGGGCGCGACATCGGAAACCGCCAGCCGCGAGGCCGGCGGTTTTTTTATGGACGCCGGATGGCCGGAGCGGTGGGAACGGTCTTGGCCACGACGCCGGCAAAGGCGGAACCGGACGGCGCGGCGGCGACCCCGTGAAAAGCTTGCAAGTCATACGATGTCAGACCTAAAGTAACCACTCACGCAAAGTCCCTGCAAAGGCAAAAACGAATCTGGAGAGACGTGTCGGCGTGAACTTGCGCCGAGCGGCCACGTTCGGGCCGCTCGGGCGTGCAACAGGGAAATGTCCTGGGCAACTCATGCCTCTCGCTGGATTCGGCGAGTTCGTGCACTTGCGCTTCTATCGATAAAAAAACAAGCAAATGGAGCCAGTTCAATGTCATACAATCGAAATCCCGGCACGCCTGGACTTTCTCAGGAAAACGCTCGCCGACGCTTCCTGAAAAACTCGCTGCTGCTATCTGCCGCGGGCGTATCCATGGGTAGCCTGGGTTTTGCCAATCTCGCCAGAGCGGAACCGCTGAACCTCAAATATCCGGACCCGCTGGTTCAGGCCCTCGACGAAAGTTTCCTGAAATACCGCATATTCAATGCCAGTGTCGAACGACTGGCCACCGGCATGCGCTGGGCGGAAGGCCCGACCTGGATCGGCGATGGCCGTTATGTTCTGCTCAGCGATGTTCCCAGCAACAGGATCATGCGTTGGGACGAGATAACCGACACCTTCAGCGTATACCGCGAACAGTCCAACTTCGCGAATGGCCTGTGCCGCGATCGCCAGGGCCGCCTGCTTGCCTGCGAAGGATCGACGACGGCGACCGAGGGCCGCCGCATCACACGCACGGAACACAGCGGAAAAATCACGGTTCTTGCCGACAACTTCGAAGGCAAGCGCTTCAACTCGCCGAACGATATCGTGGTGAAGAGCGATGACTCGATCTGGTTTACCGATCCCCCTTTCCAGGCGGACAGCAACTACGAAGGCCACCGGGTTCAAACCGAGCTGCCGCACGGCGTTTATCGTATCGACGCGGGAACGGGACAGGTAAGTTGCTATACAAAATTAATCCGATATTTTTCACCATAACCCGACAGCACCTGGAGCACATGACTGGTGAGTGACGGGAAGCTCTGGTAAGCCGTTACAGGCAGCCATTCATACTTGATTTT
>Ga0209575_10000684_pt1 | contig 17789 bp, 31 predicted proteins | sample Medcelwee11metaG_FD_187172 | JGI IMG/M metagenome (GOLD analysis project Ga0209575, IMG submission 187172) | Freshwater pond sediment microbial communities from the University of Edinburgh, under environmental carbon perturbations - Medium... | ecosystem: Environmental > Aquatic > Freshwater >...
GGTACCGATGGCCCGATGCCTCAGACTCGCGAGCACATCCTGCTTGCCCGTCAGGTGAACGTTCCCGCGCTGGTCGTCTTCCTGAACAAGGTTGACATCGCCGATCCGGAACTCCTCGAGCTGGTCGAAATGGAGCTCCGCGAGCTTCTCACCGAGTACGGTTTCCCTGGCGACGATATTCCGATCGTCAAAGGTTCCGCGCTGAAAGCCCTCGAAGGCGATGCGGAAGGCGAAAAAGCCATCATGGAGCTTATGGATGCCGTTGACAACTACATTCCGCAGCCTGTCCGCGACGTTGACAAGCCGTTCCTGATGCCGGTCGAAGACGTTTTCTCCATCTCCGGTCGCGGTACCGTCGGTACCGGCAGGATCGAGAGGGGCCACGTCAAGGTTGGTGAGGAAGTCGAGATCGTCGGTATCAAACCGACCCGTAAATCGGTTGTCACCGGTATCGAAATGTTCAACAAGCTCCTCGACGAAGGCCAGGCAGGCGACAACGCCGGTCTGCTTCTGCGTGGCGTTGACAAGAACGAACTCGAGCGCGGCATGGTTATCTCCAAGCCCGGCAGCATCACTCCGCACACCAAGTTCAAGGCCGAGGTTTATATTCTGAAGAAAGAAGAGGGCGGTCGTCACACGCCGTTCTTCAACGGCTATCGCCCGCAGTTCTACTTCAGAACCACCGATGTCACCGGTTCGGTGACGCTTCCCGAAGGCGTCGAGATGGTTATGCCAGGCGACAACCTCTCGGTCGATGTAGAGCTGATCGCTCCTATCGCCATGGAGGAGAGCCTCAGGTTCGCTATCCGCGAGGGCGGCCGTACGGTTGGTGCCGGTTCGGTAACCAAGATCGTCGAGTAAATCGATTGATTGTTATCCCGGGGCGAGCTATCGCACTCGCCCCATTTTTATTGAAACCATCGAAACAGGGATAGACCAGTGGCTGTTCAGCAAAAGATCAGGATCAAGCTCAAGTCGTACGACCATAGCCTCGTTGATAAATGGGCTTTGAAGATTATCGATGTGGTCAAGCAGACGGATGCCATCATTTTTGGCCCCATTCCGCTGCCCACGAAAACTCATGTTTATACGGTCAACCGTTCACCTCATGTGGACAAGAAATCCCGTGAGCAGTTCGCATTTTCATCGCACAAGAGGTTGATCGAGATTGTCAACCCGACGGCCAGAACGATTGATATGCTCATGAAGCTTGAGCTTCCGAGCGGCGTTGATGTGGAAATCAAGTCATAAAGTGTTTTAAAGTAAATAGAAAAGCTAATCGGATATGGGTGCGATTCTCGGGAAAAAAATCGGCATGACCCGTTTATACAATGATAAACGCGAAGCTGTTCCCTGCACGGTGATTCAGGCCGGACCGTGTTATGTAACTCAGGTAAAGAGCACGGCGAAAGATGGCTACGATGCCTATCAGCTCGGCTTTGGCGAGCGTGATGAAAAAAAGGTCTCCAAGCCTCTGGCGGGCCACTATAAAAAAGCTGGCAAGAATCCCGGATACATTCTCTCCGAAGTCAGCAAGAGCCTGATCCCGGAAGAGCTTGCTGCTGGCGCTACCGTGCCAGTCGATATCTTCAAGGAGGGGGACAAGATCGATGTGCTCGGCGTCACCAAGGGTAAAGGTTTTGCCGGTGTCGTCAAGCGTCACAACTTCGGCGGCGGTTCGAGAACGCACGGTCAGTCCGACAGGCTCAGAGCCCCGGGTTCGGTTGGCGGCTCCTCCGATCCTTCGAGAACCTTCAAAGGTACCAGGATGGCCGGCAGAATGGGCGGCGAGAACAAGACGGTTCAGAATCTCGTGATCGTCAAGGTCATGCCCGAATCGAATATCATCGTCGTCAAAGGCGCTGTGCCCGGCCCGAAGAACTCCTATGTCAAGATTGTTTCAACAACCAAGTAAACGGTGAGTGCAGAGAACAATGGAATTAAAAGTGCTCAATATAAAAGGCGCAGAAACCGGTGAAGTGGTTACGCTGAACGATGAGATTTTCGCCGTTGAAGTTTCTGAACACGCCATGTACCTGGATGTGAAGGCAATTCTTGCCAATCGCCGCCAGGGTACCCATAAAGCAAAGACCCGCGCTGAAGTTCGCGGCGGCGGCAGGAAGCCGTTCCGCCAGAAAGGCACCGGCAATGCTCGCCAGGGTTCTACCCGTTCGGGAACAATGGTTGGTGGCGGCACGATCTTTGGCCCAGTGCCCCGCTCATACGAGCAGAAGGTCAACCGCAAGGTCAAGCAGCTTGCCCGCCGTTCGGCGTTGAGCGCCAAGGCTGCTGCCGGTCAGATTGTCGTGGTCGAGGATTTCAGCTTCGACGCGATCAAGACCCGTCCGGTTGCAGACATGCTCAAGAGTCTCGGTCTCGTCGAAAAGAAGACGCTGCTCATGATGCCGTTTTACGACAACGTGGTCAGCACCTCCGGCAGGAACATCGAGAAGCTGAACGTCATGATCGCCGACCAGGCTTCGACCTACGATATCCTCAACAGCCAGGCCGTGCTTTTCCAGAAGGCCGCCCTGCAGAAAATAGAAGAAACATTAGGGTAATTACCGTTTGCCAGTAAAAAGGAGAAGATTGCAATGAAAAACCCGTTGTTGCGGCCGTGGCTGACCGAAAAGAGCACAAAACTCACCGAGCAGAAAGGCCAGTATATGTTCCAGGTCAAGATGGACGCCGATAAGTTCGATATCAAGAAAGCGGTCGAAGAAAAGTTCGGTGTCGATGTCGTTTCCATCCGCACCATCAACTGCCTCGGCAAGTCAAAGCGGCAACATACCCGCAAAGGCATCATCGCCGGCAAGAAGAACGACTGGAAGAAAGCCGTCGTGACCCTCGGCGAAGGCCAGGTGATCGACTACTATGCCAAGCCGGCGGAAAAGAGCGAGAAATAAGATTAACAACCGGATAGATAAACAGTACGATGCCAGTCAGGAAATTAGCTCCGAACACTCCGGGCACAAGGTTCGCTTCATACGCAAGTTTCGAGGAGATCACCAAGAGTGAGCCGGAAAAAAGTCTTCTCGTACCGCTCAAGAAAAGCGGTGGCCGCAACACCAACGGACGGATTACCTCGCGACACATGGGCGGAGGTCACAAGAGGTTCTACCGTATTGTCGATTTCAAGCGCAACAAGGACAACGTTCCGGCAAAAGTCGCTGCTATCGAATATGACCCGAACCGTTCGTCGAGGATTGCACTTCTTCATTATGTTGACGGAGAAAAACGTTATATTCTCGCTCCAAAAAATCTGAAGGTCGGCGACCGCATCGAAAGCGGCGAAAAGGTGGATATCAGGGTTGGCAATACCATGCCGCTGAAGAACATCCCGATCGGTTCCAATGTGCACAATATTGAGCTGAGAGCCGGAAAAGGCGGTCAGATGGCAAGGTCAGCCGGCGCATACGCCGTGCTTGCCGCTCGCGAAGGCAACTACGCAACTCTGAAGATGCCGTCAGGCGAAATCAGAAAAGTCCGTATCGAGTGCCGCGCGACTATCGGCGTCATCGGCAACGCGGAGCACGAAAACATCAGTCTCGGCAAAGCGGGACGCAGCCGCTGGCTCGGTATTCGCCCCCAGACTCGCGGTATGGCCATGAACCCGGTCGATCACCCGATGGGCGGTGGTGAAGGCAAGTCCAAATCAGGCGGTGGTCGCAAGCATCCAAAGTCGCCATGGGGTCAGCTTGCCAAAGGTCTGAAGACCAGGAACAAGAAAAAAGCCTCGACGAAGTTGATCGTCCGCGGCAGAAAAGCCAAGTAACATAGCGGTAATTAACAACAAGCAGAGAGAATTATGCCAAGATCACTGAAAAAGGGCCCGTTCATCGATTTCAAGCTGGAAAGGCGGATCCTTGATATGAACAGCAAAGGTGAGAAGAAGGTGGTGAAAACCTGGTCGAGAAGTTCGATGATCTCTCCTGACTTTGTCGGTCATACCGTAGCGGTTCATAACGGCAAGAGCCATGTGCCGGTTTACGTCAGCGAAAACATGGTTGGCCACAAACTTGGTGAATTCGCTCCGACCAGGATGTTCCGCGGCCATGCGGGCGGCAAGGCTGAAAAGGGCGGTTCGGCACCCAGGAAAAAATAAACTGAATAACGCGGAAAGGTAAGAGATATCATGCAAGCTAAAGCAATTTTACGGCATACACCGACGTCGCCCAGAAAAATGCGGCTCGTGGCCGGCCTTGTTCGTGGCAAGCAGGTCGATCAGGCGAAAGCCATCCTGCACAACTCCACCAAAAGTGCTTCCCGTAACGTGATGGTTACGCTCAAATCGGCTGTTGCGAACTGGTCACAGCTCAATCCCGACGAAAGGGCGAGCGATAACGAGCTGTTCGTCAAGGCGATCTTTGTCGATGAAGGTTCTTCGCTCAAGAGGCTCCTTCCTGCTCCGATGGGTCGGGCCTACAGGATTCGCAAGCGTTCGAATCACCTGACCATCGTCGTCGATAAGGTTGAGAACAAGGTAACCAAATAAACAAGGAGATAACATTGGGTCAGAAAGTAAATCCAACCGGATTCAGGCTGGGAATCATCAAAGACTGGACTTCCCGCTGGTACGATGACGGACCGGTTATCGCCGACAAGATCAAGCAGGATCAGGTTATCCGCAACTACGTTCAGGCAAGGCTGAAAAAAGAGAAGGCCGGTATTGCCAAAATTGTTATCGAGCGCACGACCAAGCATATCAAGATCAATATCTACTCCGCTCGTCCCGGAGCTGTCGTTGGTCGCAAGGGTGAGGAGATCAACAATCTCTCGCAGGAGCTGACCCGCATCACCGGCAAAGAGGTCAAGATCGACGTGGTCGAGGTGATCAAGCCGGAAATCGAAGCACAGCTCATCGGCGAGAACATCGCTTATCAGCTCGAAAACCGCGTCTCTTTCCGTCGCGCCATGAAGATGGCGATCCAGCAGGCCATGAGGGCCGGAGCCGAGGGCGTCAGGATTCGCTGCGCAGGCCGTCTCGGCGGCGCTGAAATCGCCCGCGCCGAGCAGTACAAAGAGGGCAAGATTCCGCTTCACACGATTCGCGCCAACGTCGATTACGCCAGCGTGACCGCACATACCATTGCCGGAGCTATCGGCATCAAGGTCTGGGTCTATAAAGGCGAGGTGCTCATTCAGAGGCTCGACGCCATCGAAGAGGAAGAGATGAAGAAAATGCAGGATCGCCGTAACGATTCGCGCAACAGGGGAGGCCGTGGCGATGCCCGTGGCGCCAAGCGCCGCCGCCGTCCGCAGAAGAAGGCCTGATCGCGCTCAAGTACTATATAATCTGAAAAGAATGGAGTTGCTGGTATGTTAATGCCAAAGAGGGTTCAATATAGAAAGTCACAGCGGGGCCGGATGAAGGGGAACGCGCAGCGCGGAACGGCGGTGTCGTTCGGTACTTTCGGACTCAAAGCGCTCGAACCGGCCTGGATCACCAGTCGGCAGATCGAGGCTGCACGCGTCGCCATGAACCGCTACATGAAGCGAGACGGAAAAATCTGGATCAGGATTTTCCCTGACAAGCCGGTTTCAAAGAAGCCTGCGGAAACCCGAATGGGTTCCGGTAAAGGTTCGCCGGAGTTCTGGGTTGCCGTCGTCAAGCCGGGCCGCGTGATGTTCGAAGCCGACGGTGTGTCGCGCGAGATCGCCGCGGAAGCGTTCAGGCTCGCCGCAAAGAAGCTGCCGATCAAGACCAAATTCATCGTCAGGCCAGATTACGAAGGATAACGTGCAATCTAACCGCCAGGAAAGCATATAATGAAAAACTATGAAATAGCGGCCTTGGGCAAAACAGAGCTCCTCGCAAAGATCGAAGAGCTGGAAAACAGGCTGGCCGATATCAACTTTTACAAAGCGATTGAACCGCCACAGAACCCGATGGTGTTCCGTAATTCCAAGCGTGATATCGCCCGGATGAAAACCCGGCTCACCCAGATCGAGATGCAGGAAAAGAGCAACGCCTGAAAACTGGGTGCGACAGTAAACATTAAACGGTTTCAACAGGAAGAATAACAAATGGACAACGCAGCAATGTCAAGTGTAGCTGAAACGAGAGCCAAAAAAAAGAGCTGGTTGGGCAAGGTTGTAAGCGACAGCATGGATAAAGGTATCGTCGTTGCCGTCGAGCGCAGGGTTCAGCATCCGGTCTACAAGAAGTACTTCAAGAAGACTACCCGCCTGATGGCTCACGACGAAAAGAACGAGGCGGGCATCGGCGATCTGGTGAAAATCACCGAGTGCAGGCCGCTCAGCAAAAACAAAAGCTGTCGGCTTGTTGAAATCGTCGAAAAGGCCAAGTAACGGATTTACTATCATTTAACAGGGGTTAATGCAGGATGATCCAGAAAGAGACTAATCTGGTTGTCGCCGATAATAGCGGAGCGAAAAAAGTACGGTGTATTCATGTTTTCGGTGGAACCGGCAGGCGCTATGCCGCGCTCGGTGACCAGATCATGGTATCGGTCAAGGCTGCGGTTCCTGGCGGCGTCGTCAAGAAGAAAGATGTCTGCAAGGCAGTCGTTGTCCGTTGCGTCAAGGAGCAGAAGAGAAAAGATGGCTCCTATATCAGATTCGACGAGAATGCCGTCGTGCTGCTCAACGCGCAGGGCGAACCGAGAGGCACCCGTATTTTCGGGCCAGTCGCACGCGAACTTCGCGATAAAAGATATATGAAGATCGTATCTTTGGCTCCAGAGGTTCTCTGAGAGCCGATCAGCGGGAGTAACTCAGCTGGTAGAGTCACAGCCTTCCAAGCTGTTGGTCGCGGGTTCGAGTCCCGTCTCCCGCTCACGTTTATGAATTACTATCATACAAGTCAATCATGAAAACTGGTATTAAAAAGGTCAAGCTCCACGTCAGGAAGAACGATGAGGTCACCGTCATCGCCGGCAACGACAAGGGAAAATCGGGCAAAGTCCTGAAAGTGTTCCCCCAGAAGGGCCGCGTGATCGTCGAAGGCGTCAACATCAGGAAGCGCCACATGCGCCCCACCCAGGGTGTGCCTCAGGGCTCGATCATCGAGCGCGAGTTTCCGATTCATGCCTCCAACGTGAAAAAGAGCTGACAGAGATTTCGTTAAATGACAGGATGACCAAGACCATCCTGTGAAAAGGTAAAAGAAAAGATGTCCAAAAAAGAGAGTGTAGAGCAGGAAGTTGCAATGCCTGCCCGCCTTGAGGTTTACTACCGCGAGACTGTCGTTCCGAAACTGATGGAGCGATTCAAGTACAAGAGCATCATGATGGTGCCCCGCCTCGAAAAGATTTCGGTGAACATCGGCGTCGGCGAAGCCGCGCAGGAGCCGAAGCTGCTCGAAACCGCAATGCAGGAACTCGGTCAGATCACCGGACAGAAGCCGCAGGTTCGCAAAGCAAAGAAAGCGATCTCGAACTTCAAGCTCCGCGAGGGTCAGGCCATCGGTTGCCGCGTCACCCTTCGCCGCAAGATCATGTTCGAATTCCTTGACCGCTTCATTTCGGTCGCCGTGCCGAGGATTCGCGATTTCCGTGGTTTGAGCGACACGAGCTTCGATGGCCGTGGAAATTATAACGCAGGTATCCGCGAACAGATTATCTTCCCTGAAATCGACATCGACAAGGTGCCGAGAATCAATGGCATGGATATCAGTTTCGTCACCTCCGCCAAAACGGACGAAGAGGCTTACGAGCTGCTTACCCTGCTTGGCATGCCGTTCAAGAAAAAGAACCAATAAATCATAGCCCTGTACCAAGATGGCAAGGAAAAGCATCATTGCGCGAAACGAAAAGAGGAAGAAGCTCGTCGAAAAGTATGCGGCTAAACGTGAGGAGCTGAAAGCGGCAGGCGATTACCAGGCTCTGAGCCAGCTTCCGAGAGACAGTTCAGCCACTCGGGTTCGCACCCGTTGCGTCCTGACCGGACGTGGCCGTGGTAACTACAAGAAGTTCGGGCTTTGCCGCCACATGTTCCGCAAGCTGGCTCTCGAAGGAAAGCTTCCCGGCGTCAGAAAAGCGAGCTGGTAAGCGCGCCTCTGCGGAGATCAAGAGAAAGATGTCTGTTCATTTACGAATGTAACCAACTGTTAGAGCCATGCCCGTAACGGATTCCATAGCCGATTTTATCACCCGGATCAGAAACGCCGGTAGTGCAAAAAACAAGACGACCGATATTCCTTATACCAGAGTCAGGGAGAATCTCTCGAAGCTTCTTGTGGAAAAAGGATACATCAAGAACTACACGGTAATCAGCACCGAGCAGTTTCCTTTCATCCGCGTCGAGCTGAAATACATTCAGGATGGCCGACACGCCATCAAGGAGATTTCACGGGTCAGCAAGCCCGGTCGCAGGGTCTATCAGGGCAAGGATATCAAGCGATACCTCGGCGGGCTTGGTCTGTTTATCCTTTCGACCTCGAAAGGCATCCTGACCGACAAGGAAGCGCGCGAGCAGAACGTCGGTGGCGAGGTGCTGTTCCGTATTTATTAATTTCACAAGCCAAAGAGCATCAGTTTACCATGTCAAGAATAGGAAAAATGCCGATCAAGCTTGCCGATCAGGCTCAGGTCGAGGTCAAGGACAATATGATCAACGTCACCGGACCGAAGGGCGCGCTCTGTCAGGCACTGGTCGATGAGGTGAGCGTTTCGGTTGCCGACGGCGCCGTGAGCGTCCTGAGAAAGGACGACAGCAAGCGCGCGCGGGCCATGCACGGCTTGTACCGGATGCTGGTCAGCAACATGGTCGAGGGCGTAACCAAAGGGTTCACCCGCAAGCTCGAAATGTCCGGCGTCGGTTATCGCGCCGAACTCAAGGGCGACATGCTGGCGCTGACCCTCGGATACTCGCACATGATCTACTTCCAGGCTCCCTCCGAGATCAAAATCGAGGTTCCGGATCCGACCACCGTTCTTGTCAGCGGTATCGACAAGGCTCTGGTAGGCCAGATCGCCGCCAAGATTCGCTCCTTCAGGAAGCCGGAACCGTATCGCGGCAAGGGTATCAAATACGAAGGCGAGGTTGTCCGCCGCAAGGAAGGCAAGGCTGCCGGCAAGTAAGCCGTGCCGCTTCGCGATCCAAACAAGTAAGGTAAAAAACATTTATACGGTTAGAGATAATGAGCCAAATCGATAAAGCTGCCCGCAGGCAGAAAATCAAGGCAAGAAGCAGGGCCACGGTGTACGGTACGCCTGAAAGGCCAAGACTGTGCGTGTTCAGGAGTCTTTCAGAGATCTACGCGCAACTCATCGACGACCAGAGCGGCAAGACCCTCATGGCGGTATCGACCATGTCGAAAGAGAATGCCGGGCTTTCCGGCACCAAATCCGAGCTGAGCGCCGCCGTCGGCAGGCAGCTTGCCGACAAGGCCCTTGCGCAGGGCATTTCCAGCGTCGTCTTCGACAGGAACGGATTCCGGTATCACGGTCGCATCAAGGCTCTGGCCGACGGCGCTCGTGAAGCTGGCCTGATCTTTTAAAACTTTTCAAAGAGAACGTACATGTCGAAAAAATCTGCCAGGAGTATAAAGCCCGGTGAGTTGAATCTGAAAGAGAAGCTGGTGCACATCAACAGGACCGCCAAGGTGGTCAAGGGTGGCAAGCGCTTCGGTTTCAACGCTATTGTGGTTGTCGGTGACAAGGAAGGTCATGTTGGATACGGACTCGGAAAAGCGAACGAAGTTCAGGACGCCATCGCCAAAGGCGTTGAAGATGGCAAGAAGAATGTCATCAAGGTGCCGATCGTGAAGGGAACCATCCCCCACCAGATCGTCGCCAAATACGGTTCGGCAAAAGTGCTGATGAAGCCGGCTACTCCCGGTACCGGTCTTATCGCCGGCGGTGCGGTCAGGGCTGTGCTTGAAATGGCCGGCATACATGACATCCTGACCAAGTCTCTCGGTTCTTCAAATCCACACAACGTGGTGAAGGCGGCTATCAAAGGCCTTCAGAGCATCTCTGACGCCAATGATGTTGCAGAGCGCCGTTCGAAGAGCCTGAAAGAGGTATTTGAAAGCTAAACAGGAAACAAGGCGACCATGAACGAGAAAATGATAAAGGTTACCCAGGTGCGCAGCGTTATCGGTGGCACCAAGAAGCAGAAAGACACGATCAAGGCTCTCGGTCTGGGAAGGCCGAACCACAAGGTCGAAATAAAGGACAACGCCTGTACCAGAGGTCAGATTCGCGTCGTCCAGCACCTTGTCAAGGTTGAAGAGCTTTAACAGAATCAATAAAGAAAGTCGGGAATCACAGCAATGGATTTAAGTTCACTCAGCCCTGCCAAAGGTGCAGTAAAGTCAAGAAAGAGGGTCGGCCGCGGCCCTGGTTCAGGTAATGGTACGACAGCGGGCAAGGGCAACAAGGGTCAGCAGGCAAGAAGCGGCTACCAGCGTCCGGTCATCGAGGGTGGTCAGATGCCGATCTACCGCAGACTTCCGAAATTCGGTTTCACTCCGCCCAACAGAAAGGCTGTGGCTTGCGTCAACGTCGCCCAGATCCAGATGTGGATCGAGAAGGGCCTGATCGGCGAAGAGATCAGTGTGCTCGATCTCAAGCACCTGTGCAACGCCAGCAACCAGGAGTATTTCAAGGTGCTCGGCGACGGTGAACTTACCTCCGCGGTGACCATCACGGCTCACTTCTTCAGCAAGAGCGCAGAAGAGAAGATCACAAATGCCGGCGGAAAGATCGTTAAAGCCTACCGCACCCTCGAAGAGGCTGCCAAGGTCAACGGTCTGCCGTTCGACGAGGCTCTTTTGACTCCGAAAGCAAAAGTGGTAAAGGTCAAGAAAGCAAAAAAATCGGTCAAGTCTTGAACCAGGGAATGAGCTGCCATGAAGCTTACTGAGAGTATCAGGAATATCAATAAAATCCCGGAGTTAAGGCAGCGTATCGTCTATACCCTCCTGCTTCTGTTCGTTTACAGGCTGGGATCGCATATCACCATTCCAGGGGTTGACGCCGCTGCGGTAGCGAGCGCGACAACTTCTCACTCCAACGACCTGTTCGGTCTGTTCGATCTGTTTGTCGGAGGCGCGTTCGCTCGCGCCTCGATCTTTTCTCTCGGCATCATGCCCTATATCTCGGCCTCCATCATCATCCAGTTGCTTGGAGCGGTGACGCCCTATGTGCAGAAGCTCCAGAAAGAGGGTGAGGAGGGACGCCAGAAAATCAATCAGTACACGCGCTATGGCACGATACTCATATCGTTGTTGCAGGCGTGGGGCGTGAGCGTGAACCTGTCAAGCCCGTCATCGTTCGGCAAGGTGGTTGTTCCTGAGCCGGGCTTTTTCTTTGCCATCACCGCGATCGTCATTCTCACCGCCAGTACGGTCTTTGTCATGTGGCTCGGCGAGTTGATCACTGAGCGCGGCATCGGCAATGGTATATCGCTCATCATCATGATCGGTATCCTGGCAAGGTTTCCGGCCTCGCTGATGGCTGAAGTTCAGTCGGTCTCGCTCGGCAGCAAGAACTGGATTGTCGAGATCGTCATCATGGCGCTCATGGCCGGCATTGTCGCGCTCGTCGTACTTCTGACTGTCGCCACGAGAAGGATTCCGGTTCAGCACGCCAAGCGCGTCGTTGGCCGCAAGGTTTACGGCGGCGGTACGCAGTACATTCCGATGAAGATCAACACGGCTGGCGTCATGCCGATCATCTTCGCCCAGTCGATCATGTTTTTGCCCAGCACGTTTCTGTCTTTCTTTCCCGAAAGCGAGGCAATGCAGAAAGTCGCAGCGGCATTCGCCTACGACTCTTGGTGGTATGCGCTCATTTTTGGCTTGATGATCGTTTTCTTCACCTATTTCTATACGGCTATCGCCTTCAATCCGAAAGAGGTTGCAGATACCATGCGCCGTCAGGGTGGATTCATCCCTGGTGTCCGCCCCGGTAAAAGCACTGAGGAGTTTATCGACAACATCCTCACGAGGATCACTCTGCCGGGAGCGATCACGCTTGCCCTGATTGCGATTTTACCGACATTCCTCACCAAGTTCGCTAACGTCACGCCTGGATTCGCCCAGTTTTTTGGCGGCACCAGCCTGCTCATTGTTGTCAGCGTTGGACTCGATACGCTTCAGCAGGTCGAGAGCCACTTGATGATGCGTCACTATGACGGGTTCATGAAGACGGCCAAGGCGAAAGGTCGCCGATAAGCGAGGCCAGGTCATGATCACCATAAAAAGCGAACGGGAAATTGAGCTGATGCGGGAGGCCGGTGGACTGGTCGGACGCGTACTCGACATGCTCGAGCAGGAGATTGCTCCAGGCATGTCAACCAAACGCCTCGACGAGCTTGCCGAGCAGTTCATCAGAGACCACGGCGCCGTACCGAGTTTTCTGAATTACGTTCCGAAAGGCGAGCCAGGCGTGACTCCCTATCCGGCGACACTCTGTGTTTCGATCGATGAGGAGGTGGTTCACGGAGTGCCGAGCGCCAAGCGAATCATTCACGAAGGCGAAATCGTTTCGGTTGATTGCGGAGTCTATAAGAGCGGATATCATGGAGATGCCGCGCGGACGTACATCGTCGGCGAGGTTGATCCCGCCGTCCGGCAACTGGTTCATGTTACTCGCGAGAGTCTTATGCTTGGCATCGAACAGGCCGTCGAAGGCAACCGCCTGCACGACATTTCGGCAGCTATCGAAAAGCACGCACGCTCATTTGGATACAGTGTCATCGAGAATATGGTTGGTCATGGCATTGGCAGCGAACTTCACGAAGAGCCTGCGGTGCCTAATTACGGACGGCCCCATACTGGCGTGAGGCTTCGCGCTGGAATGACGCTTGCCATTGAGCCGATGATCGCCATCGGGCGTTCGCGCCGCGCAGTGAGCAAACGGGGCGCCTGGGTGGCCGTAACGGAGGACGGACGGCATTCGGCGCATTTCGAGCATACCATCGCTATCCGCAAAGGAGCGGCTGAGATTCTGACAAAGTAAAGTCGAAAGGGTACGCATCAGCAGTATAACATAACGATCAGACAGCGGAGAGATACATTGGCCAAGGAAGAATCAATTGAGGTGGAAGGCGAAATTCTTGAAGCACTTCCCAATGCACAGTTCAGGGTCAAGCTGGAGAACAGCCTAGAAGTGCTTGCTCACGTATCGGGCAAGATCAGGATGCACTATATCAGAATCCTTCCTGGAGACAAGGTCAAGGTTCAGATATCTCCCTATGACTTGACAAAAGGCAGGATTACCTACCGGTACAAGTAAAAAACAGAATTTATCGTCCTTTATCCGGTTGATTTTTAGGGATGTATTTATTACATTACATGCCTTTTCATATTTTGGACTGACCGGACAACCATAGCATGTAGGGTTTACCATGAAAATATATTCGTCTATCAAAAAACGTTGCGAGCACTGCAGGATTATCAAGCGCAAAGGAAAACGATTTGTGATCTGCAAGGTGAATCCAAGCCACAAGCAGCGCCAGGGGTGATCTTCAGGAACAATCAACAGATTTGAGAAAAACATATGAGGTTAGCTGGAGTTAATTTGCCATTGAACAAGCATGCGGTCATCGGCTTGACCTATGTTTATGGCATCGGAAAAACATCCGCCAAGAACATACTCGCCAAAGCCGGAATCGCTCCTGAAAAGAAAATCTCCGAGTTGAGCGACCAGGAGGCGCACGCTATCAGGGAAATCATCGGCAACGAGTACACCGTTGAAGGTGAGGCTCGCGCCGAGCAGCAGCTTTCCATCAAACGCTTGATGGATATCGGGTGCTACCGTGGTCTTCGCCACAGGCGCTCACTCCCGGTACGCGGCCAGCGCACCAGCACCAACGCCCGCACCAGAAAAGGCAAGCGCAAGACGGTTGCCGGCAAGAAGAAGGCTGGTAAGAAGTAAGGTTCGGAGCAATCAAGCAAACAAGAGAGATAAAACACCGACAGACTCATGGCAACAGCGAGCAGGAAAAAAAAGAAAGTCAAGGTTACCCCGGAGGGTACCGTCCATATCAAGGCTTCGTTCAACAACGTCATGGTGACTATTACCGATACGCTCGGCAATACGGTATCATGGTCGAGCGCCGGCAAGAACGGCTTCAAGGGATCCAAGAAAAATACCCCGTACGCATCGCAGGTCACCTCCGAGGCTGCTGCCAAGGAGGCTTTTGATCTCGGCATGCGTCACGTCGATGTGTTCATCAAAGGCCCTGGCGCCGGACGCGATGCCGCAATCAGAGCGCTTCAGGGAGCTGGTCTGGAGGTGAAAACTATCCGCGACATTACGCCCCTGCCTCATAATGGTTGCAGGCCGCCCAAGCGCAGAAGGGTCTGACGGTTTATATCAAGAATTTTCAATGAAGCAATTGCTATGGCACGATTCAGAGGGTCAATTACCAAAGTATCACGCAGGTTAGGGATAGCGCTGTCTCCCAAGGCGGAAAAATATCTCGAAAGACGTCCGTATGCTCCGGGCGAACACGGTCAGTCCCGTAAGGGCAAGGTGTCGGAGTATGCACTGCAGTTGAGGGAAAAGCAGAAGATGAAATATCTTTACGGCATCCTCGAAAAGCAGTTCAGAAATTATTACAAAAAAGCGGTTTCGCAGCGTGGCGTTACCGGTGACAACCTGGTGAAGCTGCTCGAAAGACGTTTCGATAACGTCGTTTATCGCTGCGGATTCTCTCCGTCGCGAGCAGGCGCTCGTCAGCTCGTTTCTCACGGTCATCTTCTGATCAACGGCAAGAAGGTCAACATTCCTTCCTATCTGATCGCTCCTGGTGATCAGATAGAGTTCAAACAGAAGAGCCGCAATCTCGATGCCGTGGCCGATTCGCTGAACAAAGCCTCCGAATCGAGGATTCCGGCATGGGTCCAGGTGGACAAAGCCAACAAAAAAGCGGTATTTCTTGCTGTTCCCGAGCGTGCAGATGTGCAGGAGCCCTATAACGAGCAGCTTGTCGTTGAGTTGTACTCCAAGTGATTTTTTTGAATCCTTAAGGTAGCAAGACTATGATATACCAGATGCAGATGCCTGCAAAGATCGATGTGGATGAAACAACCCACACCGGCAGTTTCGGGCGCTTCATCGCCCAGCCGCTGGAGAGGGGATACGGAGTTACGCTGGGCAATGCCATGAGAAGGGTTCTGCTGGCCTCTCTTCCCGGTGCTGCTATCACCGGGATCAAGATAGATGGTGTTTTTCACGAGTTTTCAACCATCGAGGGCGTTCGTGAGGATGTGCCCGAGATTGTGCTGAACCTGAAGAAGGTTCGTTTCAGATCGAACTGCAAGCGCAGTTGCAAAACAACCTTGACCCTTGCCGGTCCGAAAGAGTTTCTTGCCGGAGATATCGTCGCCCATGACGGCGAGTTCGAGGTGCTTAACAAGGATATGCATATCGCTACGATCAACTCCGAAGCCTCCGTCACCATCGACATCTATGTCGGACGCGGACGCGGTTATGTGCCAGCTGAGGAGAATCGCAGTGAAGGATTGCCGATCGGCTTTATCGCTATCGATTCGATCTTTACCCCGATCAGAAATGTCAAACTGACCGTCGAGAATACGCGCGTCGCTCAGAGAACTGACTACGAGAAGATGATTCTCGATGTCGAGACTGACGGATCGATTACTCCCGATGATGCCATAAGTCTCGCAGGCAAGATTATCAACGACCATATCGTCTTTTTCGCCAACTTCTCTCCGACCGAAGAGGAGTTTTCGGAAGAGGAGTACAAGCAGCTTGATGACGAGTTCGAAAGCATGCGCAAGCTCCTGCATACCAAGATCGAGGATCTCGATCTTTCGGTTCGTTCGCACAACTGCCTCAGGCTCGCCGAAATCGATACGCTCGGCGATCTGGTTTCCAGAAAAGAGGATGAGTTGCTCAATTACAAGAACTTCGGCAAGAAGTCGCTGACAGAACTGAAGGAGCAGCTCGAAAAGTTCAACCTGAAGTTCGGAATGGATATTACCCGTTACCAGATGAAGGGTTGAGAAAGGCTATTTGTTTTATTGAACATCAATGAGAGCGGAAAAAAGCAATGCGTAAAGTCAAGCCAGCAAGGAAACTCGGGAGAACGGCCGCCCATAGAAAAGCAACTTTGTCGAACCTTTCGACTCAGTTACTGATCTACAAGCGAATCGAGACGACCGAGGCGAAAGCCAAGGAAACCCGCAGGGTTGTCGAAAAAATCATCACCAAAGCTCGCAAGGGTACTCACCACGCGCAGCGTGAGATTTTCAGCGCCCTTCGCGACAAGGACGCTGTCCGGGAGCTTTTCGAAGAGATCGTGGGCAAGATTGGTTCTCGTCCCGGTGGATATACCCGTATCATCAAACTCGTACCCCGCTTTGGCGACGCCGCGAAGATGGCCGTCATCGAGCTGGTGGACTATGCCGAGGCTCCGTCAGCCGCGCCGGTAGCCGCAAAGCAGGATCGCTCGAAGCGCGTCAAGGGTTCCAAGAAAGCCGAAGCAGAATCGCAGGAGAAAGAGGGCGGCGAAGCAGCCGAATAAGCCTCTTTTCTCTCTGTCCGAATAAAAAAACACGGTAGTCATCGTTCGCACGATCTTTACGATCACCAGCGGGCGATGACTATCTGCTTTTCAGAGAACATCGGATCGATCTCACCTATTGGCAACTGATCCACGGATGCCGGGAATCCAAGATGCTTTTCCCGCGACAGCACGGCCTGGGCAATCTCCTCGTTGAGGCTTCCTCCTTTGAGGCAAATGAGTACGCCGCCGCGCTTGAGCAGCCGGGCGCTGTAGGCGCATAACTCTTCGAGTGGAGCGACCTGACGGCTCAGTACTGTATCGAAAATAACCCCCCGCAGCTCCTCGACCCGCGTATGCAGGGCGATGGCATTACCAAGACCAAGCTCTTTGATCATGGACTTGCACGCCGCTATCTTTTTGCCGGTGGAGTCAACCAGAAGAAACGAGGTTTCAGGAAAGAGGATAGCCAGCGGAATGCCCGGCAAGCCGCCGCCAGTGCCGAGATCGAGCACCTTCTCGCCAGGCTTGAAGTCGTGGATGCGGGCGACCAGCAGCGAGTGAAACACATGCTTGATGATGACCGGCGCATGTTCCTTGCGGCTGACGAGGTTCACCTTGAGGTTCCACTCGTCCAGAAGAGCAGCGTAACGCTCCAGAAGTATCAGTGCTTTTTTTGTGGCGGGGATGCCGTGCTGGCGGCAGAGTCCCTCGATCAGGTGCAGGTCATTCGGCATGACAGATCATTCGGCTGCGATGGTGAACAGATGCGTACAACAGAAAAAAACGACATTTTAACGCCAATGGCAAATGTTCCGTACTCTTCAGAAAACCCAGTCCGCTCTGGCGGAAATGTTGTAAATTGCTCATCCGCAAGAGTTGGGTTAGTCGTAGCAAGTTCAGAAAGATACCGATAAAGATACCGATGTAATGAAGCAGATTGCCGATAATCATGTTTATGCCGTGGTCATGGCGGGAGGCAGCGGGAGCAAGCTCTGGCCACTTTCGAGAAAAAAGTCTCCCAAGCAGTTCCTCCATTTCTTCGATGGCGGAACGATGATCCGCAAAACGGTCGAACGAATCGCCGGGGCCGTGCGGATGGAGAACATCTTCATCATCACCGGCAAGCAGCACTGGCTCCTGGTCAACGAGTCGCTTCCTGATTTCGATCCCGGCAATATCATCATCGAACCCACCATTCGCGACACGGCCACCTGCATCGCGCTGGCGACCACCTTCATCCGCAAGCGCGATCCCGACGCCGTGACCATCGTGCTGCCCGCCGACCATCTCGTGCTCGACGAGGAGCAGTTCCTGAAGACCATCACCAAGGGCGTGGGCCT
>Ga0209575_10000686_pt1 | contig 17736 bp, 11 predicted proteins | sample Medcelwee11metaG_FD_187172 | JGI IMG/M metagenome (GOLD analysis project Ga0209575, IMG submission 187172) | Freshwater pond sediment microbial communities from the University of Edinburgh, under environmental carbon perturbations - Medium... | ecosystem: Environmental > Aquatic > Freshwater >...
AAATCGACGGGCTTGGGATAGAGGTAGACCTTTTCGACCTTGGCGTCGGGTCGCATCATGACGACGGGCTCCAGAAAGAAATCGGGAGCACAGCATCGGCGGGCCTTTACCTCGGTTGAAGATGGGGCTCATGGAGCGCTTTCGGCGCGACGGCCAGCGCGCAGCTCTACAGCCTGGTGGAAACCGCCAGGGCCAACGGGCAGGAGCCCTACGCCTGGCTGCGCCACGTCCTCGAACGCTTGCCGGCAGCGCAAGGCGTCGAAGACTACGAGGCGCTGCTGCCGTGGAACTGCACTCCGACGGCGCCACTGTAAACGACCGGCTCGGCCGTCAACAGGTGGGGTTTATGGATCGCTTTCGATGCGCGGACGGTATGCGGTGAAGCACAATCACGTGACCCTGGAGTAGACCTCCAAGGTCTCGCGAGCGCAGCGCGTCCAGGAGAACAGGCGCGCCTGCTCCAGCCCCCGGCGGATCAGACTCTCCCTCAACGGCTCATCTTCGAGCAGTTCGTGCAGGGTCGCCGCCAGCCCCGCCGTATCGTTCGCCTCGCACAGCATGGCCACCTCGCTGGCGAACTCGGCCATCGAGGTACCGGCCGTGCAGATCACCGGCGTCCCGCTGGCCATGGCCTCCAGCACCGGCAAACCGAAGCCCTCGTAGAGCGACGGATAGACGAAGGCCGCGGCCCCCGAATACAGGAACGGCAGGTCGGCAGCGCCGATGTAGCGCAAATACCGGATCTCGCCGGAAGCCTGCAAGGTCTGGATATGCGCCATCAACTCGTCATTTCGCCAACCCGAGGCGCCGGCGACGACCAACGGATAGGTCCGCCGCAACGAAACCGGCAGCTGCATCCAGGCCGCCAGCAACTGATCTACCCCTTTACGCGGCTCGATCGTCCCGACAAAGGCCACATAGCGCCCATGCTGCAACCCATGGCGCGCCAGCACGGCCTGGGTCTGCTCCGCCGTGCGCGGGAAAAAGCGCGCGTCCGCGCCCAGATGGGTCGCCCGGACCCGCTCGGCCGGCACGCCGAACTGCTCGATCAGTTCGTGGCGAACCAGTTCCGAAGGCGTAACGATGAAGTCGGCCCGGCTCAAGGTCCGCGGCAGCTCGCGGTCCAACCAGGCCACCCGCTCGGCCGGATGGAACTGGGGAAAGCGCATGCAGGAAAGATCGTGAATGGTCGTGACACAGGGCCCTTCGTGATCTTTCAGGATGAAATTCGGCTCGTGGTAGACAAAGTCCCGGCTTGCGCGCGTGGCCAGCCGGAAGCGGGCATTGCGCAGGGCGGCATGCGCCCGATAGGCCAGCGGCAGGCCGCGTATCAACTTGCGCAGCCGCACGCTCGGCGTATCCCCCAAAGCTCCCCGCCCTTCTCCAGCCGCTTCATCGTCGCCGGCGGCCAGCACTTCCGCCGCACTAACCAGGCGATTGCCGGTAAAGCAATCGATTTGCTCGATGGCCGCGAAAGCCTGCAGCTCGCGCAGCAAGTTGAGGGTGTAGTTGCCGATCCCCGTCAGTGGCGGAACCAGCGACTCCGTGTTGAGCAGAAGTTTCATCGAACAGTCGCCGCCTTTTCCCGCCAGTCGTTCAAGAGCGCTCCAAGCGTCTCGCCCAGCGCATGGGCCGGTTGCCAGCCCGTCGAGGCCCGCAGGCGCTGGCAATCGCCCACCGCGAAGGGAATGTCCGAAGGACGCAGGCGTTGCGGGTCCTGCTCCACCGCGATGGACACTGGACTCTGGGCCAGCAACTCGTCGAGGAGTTCGCGAATTTTTCGAGCCTGCCCCGAGGCGATATTGAAGATCCGTTGGTCGGCGGGCCGGTCCGCGAGGTCCAGCAGCTTCACATAGGCGTCACAGACGTCGCGCACGTCGAGAAAATCGCGACAGGCCTCCAGGTTGCCCACCCGCAACACCGGCGGCTGCAGGCCCTGTTCGATTTCGGCAATCTGCTTGGCGAAGGAAGCCGTGACGAAATCGGGCGACTGGCCCGGCCCGATGTGATTGAAGGGGCGGGCGATGACTCCGCGCAGCCCCTGGCGGAAGTACTGGACAAAAGCCAGTTCGGCCGCCAGCTTGCTGGCCGCATAGGGATTCATCGGCTGGCAGGCACTGTCCTCGTCCAACGGCTCCCCCACCTTGAATGCCTCGCCATAGACCTCGGAAGAGCTGGCGAACAGCACGAAGGCCTCGGGCACGTGACGCTTGACGGCCTCAAGCAGATTCAGGCTCCCCATCACGTTGGTCTGCCAGGTCAGTACAGGGTCGCGAAAGCTGGTCGGCACATGGGAGATCGCCGCCAGGTGAACCACATGGGTCGGCCGAATCTGCTGTACAACCTGCTCGACCTCCGCCGCGTCGCGAATATCCAGGCGCACATGCTCGACGCCATCCCGCAGCAGAGGCTCCGAAGACACCGTGCAGGTCACTCGATACCCGGCCTCGCACAGCTTCGCCCGCAGCACCTTACCCACGAAGCCGTTCGCTCCGGTCAGCAAAACATGATTCATGCCTTTTTCCTTTGAAAACTGTGGCTTTGTCGGGGAGGCGCAGCGTACTGGCCCTGAGCCCGTCGACTGCTTTGACAAGCCACGGTGCGGAACGACCCAAAGAGACCAGTCGCTACAAGAACAGCGACTTGAATTAAGTCGAGGAGAGAGGCACTCTCCTCGCGCCCCCATTCCTTAGAACGAAAAGCCCTGCTCGTTGCGGCGTAGATCGGCTTCCACCATCATGCGGCACAGCTCCTCCAGCGAAGTCTTCGGCTCCCAGCCGAGCTTCTCCCTGGCCTTGGCCGGGTTGCCGATCAGCAGCTCCACTTCCGCCGGACGGTAGAACTTCGGATTGACCGCCACGACCACCTTGCCGGTAGCGCTGTCGATACCCTGCTCCCGCTCGCCCTCGCCTTTCCACTCCAGGTCGATATCGACGGCCTTGCAGGCCAGGGAGACGAAGTCGCGCACGGTTTCGGTACGGTTGGTCGCCAGCACGAAGGTATCCGGCTCGTCGGCCTGCAGCATGCGCCACATCCCCTCCACATATTCCTTGGCGAAACCCCAGTCGCGCTTGGCATCCATGTTGCCCAGCTCCAGCACGTCCTGCTTACCCAGCTTGATCTTGGCGACGGAGTCGGTGATCTTGCGGGTCACGAACTCGCGGCCACGCAGCGGCGACTCATGGTTGAAGAGGATGCCGCTGGTACCGAAGATGCCGTAGGACTCGCGGTAGTTGATGGTCATCCAGTGCGCATACAGCTTGGCTACGCCATAGGGGCTGCGGGGATAGAACGGCGTGGTCTCGATTTGCGGAATCGCCTGCACCTTGCCGAACATTTCGGAGGTCGATGCCTGATAGAAACGCACCTTCGGGTTGACGATGCGGATCGCCTCCAGCAGGTTCACCGCTCCCAGGCCGGTAATCTCCGCCGTGGTCAGCGGCTGCTCGAAGGACACCCCCACGAAGCTCTGCGCGGCCAGGTTGTACACCTCGGTGGCCTCTGTGCTCTGCAGCAGACGAATGCTGGCCGACAGATCGGTCAGGTCGTACTCGACCAGATGCAGGTTGGGATGACGCTCGATCCCCAACTCCTCGATGCGCCAGAAATTCACCGAGCTGGTGCGGCGGTAGGTACCGTAAACGGTATAGCCCTTCTCAAGCAGCAGTTGTGCCAAGTAGGCGCCGTCCTGGCCGGTAATGCCGGTTACTATGGCCTTGTTCATTTTACGTCCTTAACAACAAAAGTATTAGTCTATAAACAAACCCAATAATCAATCAACAAAAAACATCTAAAAATATCTACCTTAGGAACCATCTCGACAAAATACACTCAAGGGCAAAAGTATGGATTGGGGGAAAGACATCAACCTGAACCTCTTCAGGGCTGCCGACTTTTCGAGCAGTCAGACGTCCAAGCAGCAAATATCACAGCTAGTTCACAACCCTCATAAAAGGCAGCTCCCTGATACTTACTTGATCCCCCTTACCAATAGGCTGCACAACATACAAGCCATCAACCTTGATCAAGCTATAAACTGGGTCTTGAATATTCAACCAGTAAAGAGCAGCACTTTTTTCGTCCATGACATATAGAACACTTCCCTCAAGAGAACCCTTCTTGGCCTTTTCTAAAAAATCGGCCCACGCCCTCAAGTAAGCATCTTCAGAGACGGTCGATCGAGTATAGCGCACAATATTCGTTGGGAGCCCGCAACTCGAAGTTATAGCCCCTAGCTCCATCCACAACTCACCACTAGCATACCTATAATCTGCCGGGGCAAAAACTCTCACAGAAGAATATTTCTTACAAGCCTCAGCCCACAAACTTGACTTTAGATCTTGCTGAAACGGAGAACCCCAACGATTATTTACTGACCCAAGCCCATTGCTTGTATCGTACAACTGAAGACAAAAACCCACCACAACCACAAATAAAAACTGCTTCCTATTCAGTTCATTAGAAAGCACATAAAAAGCAAAAAGCAAAATCAAGTACCACACAGGCCAAATAAAACGCCCCGATGCCCTCATCACCCCGAACGCATTAACAAGCGCACCTGGAAGAGAAAAAGTAAAATTTTCAGCCCCCACACCAATATTATTGGAAACTGCAAACATCACAAAAATAATACATACCCCAATTAGCGCAATATTCCCACGCCATGAACCACGAATACTCCTAAAAAAATAAGGAAATCCAACAATCAGTAAGACCAAGAAGCCAACCCCCACATAGGCGTTTCCTTCGTAGTCCCCTGCACCAAACCCTTCTCTGGCCTTAAAAAACCTACTCCACTCAACAGGAATTGGCTGAATAAACGAGAGAACATTCATTCTATAAAAACCAAATCCCCCTGCACTCCCCGAGCCACCCAGCAAAAAGTACCCACCAATCCAAAGCGCAAAAATAAATGAAAGAACGCCTCCCCCTCCCAAAAAAACCAAACTAGAAAGCGCATACCTCTTACTCAAAAACAGCTTTCCGAAGTACGCAGCAAAAATCAAGCAACACATAACCCCAATATACGGATGTACCAAAGTTGAAACAAAAATAATCGAAATCCAGTGCCATATATCAAAAAAAACCCTCATAGAAAAATAGAGGTACAGTGCTGCCAAAATCAGCCAGTGCCCAACCAAATTTAAGTGGCCGTCCAGCCTCCAAATCATGATTGGGGACACAACACAAAAACCAGCAAAAAAAGACGACCCTACAAGAGAAATACCTACAGAGCGTGCAAGCTTAAAAGCAAAAACACCCTGAAGAACAAAACAAACAAGCAGCCACACCCCAAAATATTGATAAGCACCATCAATTGGTAGGACTTTAAAAATTAATGCAAAAAATGCATTAGAATCAGACATTAAAATTCCAGACGAGAACTCCATGCCATAATTTGGATTGGCGCCAGGAGGCCAATGCCACGAGTCCATATCAAAATACTGCCAAGCAATTTGCCCCATAGCAGTATCGCTATGCCGAAATAGCCAATCTACATTTCTAATATTTAAAAACTGAAACCCAAAGATCTCACCAAATGCCAAGACTGAAAAAATGACGACTACCATCAAGAAATATTTATCATTACCTGCCTTCATGGAGCATCCCAATAAAAAATCCAGCAACCAATAGCAAAGTGTTTAACTTTCAAAAATAGCCATTTTATTTTCAAAGCATAAAAACACCGCTCCAATCCCCACCGCAAACCACAGCGTCGCCAACCTGATCAATACAGTTGCCGCAATGGCATCGGCATCCGGCATCCCCTTCCAGACCAGCAGAGCCACCATCGCCGCTTCGACCCCGCCCAGCCCACCGGGCATGAAGCTCAGCGCCCCGGCCAGCATGGCGATCGCGTACACGAACACAGCAAAAGCCAACGGCAGATCCGCCCCCATCCACTGCAGGAGCCAGTGGAAGGCCAGCGCCTCGGCACTCCAGGCCGTCAGGCTCAACAGGGTGGCTCCGAGCAGCAGACCGGGCCGGTGGCAGCGCTGGGCCTCCAGCAGGACCGCGAAGAGATGCCGAAGCAAGCCGGGCACTCTTCCGCCCGTCTCGGGAATCGCCCCCGCCAGTTGCTCAACCAGCCTGCGCTGCGAAAGCAGCACAAAACCGAACACCACCAGCACCATTCCCGCAAGAGTCATCGGCCGCGCCTCCGGATACAGCGTCAGCCCGAACAGAGTCAGCAGAACCACGGCAAGCAGGTCGGACAGGCGCTCGCTGAAGAAGGCGGCGAAACTCTGCGCATAGGGCACACCCCAGGGCTTGAGCAGCACACCGCGCAGAGCCTCGCCCGCCTTGCCCGGCGTGGTGGTCAGGGCGAAGCCGGCCAGGTAGATCCTCAGGCTGGACTGCCAGGGCACCGCATGGCCGAAGGCCCCGAGGTAGCTCTGCCAACGCAGGAAGCGCAGTCCGTAGTTAAGCAGCGACATCAGCAGGGCCAGGGCGACACCGGCCATGCCGACCCTGGCTACGGCGCTGCCGACTTCCTGCCAGCCGCCCCACAGGGAGAACCCCAGGTAACCGAGCACCGAACACACCACCGAAAGGATGACCGCCCGGTAGCGCCAACCGGACAAATACGGGGCTTCGCTCACAGGTTCAGCCTCTTGAAGATCGGCTGCGGAATGGTACGGATGATCAGCATGATCAACGCCCAAAAACCGGGGGTGTAGAGAGTTGCCACCCTGCGCTCGATACCTTTGACGATGCGTTGCGCAACCTGCTCGGGTTTGGCCACCAATGCAGCCGGCAAGGGCAATCCCCGGGTCATGGGCGTATCGACGAAACCGGGCTTGATGGTGATGACATGCACGCCAACCTTGAACAATCGCGCGCGCAGTCCCTCACAGAAAGTCGAAACAGCGGCCTTGGCCGTCCCATAGAGATAGTTGGAGGGCCGGCCACGGTCGCCGGCCACCGAGGAGATCACCGCCAGGCTGCCGCAGCGCTGGATCTCGAACTGATTGGCCAGCAGGGTCAGCAGGGCGATGACCGAGGTGGCGTTGTTGGCAAACTCGCGCAGGGCCTCGTCGACCTCCCGCTCGCAGGCCCGCTGGTCGGGCAAGGTGCCGTGGGCGATCAGGGCGATGTCGATTTGCTGCAGGGCGGCCAGGCAGCTTTCCAGCATGGCCGGATGGGCCGCAATGTCGGTGGCCTCCAGACAGTGGGTAGCGACCGCCCGGGCGCCGCGAATGCGCAGGTCGGCGGCGACCTGTTCCAGTTTTTCGGCGTTGCGGGCGACCAGGAACAGCTCGCTGCCCTGCTCCGCCCACAGGCGGGCACAGGCGCCGGCAATGGCCGAGGTGGCGCCGATGATCAGCACTCGTTTCATGTGGTTACTCGTTTCCAGAAGCGGGAATTCAGGACGGGATCGCGCAGCGCTTCCAGGCGTTCCCAGGCGGGATAGGCCCGGCGGAAATCGTCGGCGCTCATGTGTGCGTCCTTGGCCGGGTACAGGCGTCCGCCAGCCTCGTGCACGATGGCGTCCAGCCGGGCGAACAGCCTCTCCAGATCGGCCTGCTGCGGGAAATCCAGGGCCAGCGAGGCACCGGGCAGCGGAAAGGACAGCAGGCCGGGCGAGGCGATGGCACCGCAGCGCTTGAGCACCGCGAGAAAGGAGCCCTGGCCGGAGACGGCGATAGCGTCCAACAGCTCGCGCAGGGCGACCTCGGCCACCGCGTCGGGAAGCACGCACTGGTACTGCTGGAAGCCCCGGCGTCCGTAGATGCGGTTCCAGTGTAGGAGGCGATCCAGCGGGTAGAAGAACGGCGCATAGCCGACGCGCGCAGCCGTGCGCCGGCCCGGATGCGCCCGCCAGTAGGCCGCGTTGAAAGCACGCAGTGACAGGTTGTTGATCAGCGAAACCGGCGGCGTCAGGGGAACCTGCAGCCTGGAGCGTCCGTCCACCTCCAACCGGCCGTAGCGGGCATGGTCGCCGACGATGAAGACCCCTCTGCCGGCCTGTCGGCCCCGAGCCAGACAGTCGATCCAGGCCACGCTGTATTCGTGCCGGTGGTCCAGCTCGGCCGACAGCGCGAAGAATTCGCCCAGTTCGCCGAAACGCACCACGCTGCGATCGATCTGGCTGGAGCGGATCGGGATCAGGCGGATTTCCGCCCAGGCGATCACCCCCGTCAATCCCAGCCCGCCGATGGTGGCAGCGAACAGCTCGGGGTGTTCGGCGGGCGAACAGCTCAACAACTCCTGACCATGGCGCAGCAAGCCGAAGCGCAGCACATGGTTGCCGAAGGTGCCGCGCACATGATGATTCTTGCCGTGCACGTCGTTGCCGATGGCGCCGCCCAGGGTGGCGTACTGGGTGCCCGGCGTGACCGGCAGGAACCAGCCGCGGGGGATCGCCAGCGCCAGGATCTCGGCCAGGGTGACGCCGGCCTCCGCGAGAACGAGTCCCTGCTGCCAGTCGACCCGGATGAAGCGATCCAGCGTGCGCATGTGCAGCACCCGATCGCTGGCTGCCAGGCAGCTGTCGCCATAGCTGCGCCCGTTGCCGTAGGGCAGCGTGCTGCCCTGCGTGCGGACGATTCCGTCCAGATCGGCAGCCAGCCCCTCCCGCCAGTGACAGGCCTGCGCGCTCTGCGGCGCGGCCGGATAGCGGCCCCAGGAATGAAGTGGTGTGCTCATGCCGCCCCCCAGAAGACCAGGCCGAAGAGAAGGCCGATCAGCAGGCTGAGGCGGTCGCGGATGGCGAACACCACCGGGTCCTCGTTCATCTGCCCGCGATGGGTGAGCATCCACACGCGGGTGATCCAGAACAGCAACAGCGGGCAGGCCAGCCAGATCAGCTGCGGATGCGCGTAAAGCGCGCTCGTGCCCTGGTCGTGGATATACAGCGCCAGCACCATCACCGCCAGATAACCGGAGGCCGCGCCCAACGAGGAGATCATCTCCAGATCGTCGGGGTAGTAGCCGCGGCCACGGGTTTTCTCGGTTCGCCCCTGGCGGCGGGCCTCGCGCAACTCGGCGTAGCGCTTGACCAGCGCCAGGCTGAGGAAAATGAACATCGAGAAGGCCAGGATCCAGGAGGTCAGCTCCAGGCCGAAGGCAGCGCCGCCAGCGACGATGCGCAGGGTGTAGAGCAGCGCCAGGACGATGACGTCGACCGCCATGTAGCGCTTGAGCGCCAGCGAATAGGCCAGGGTCAGGCCATAGTAGGCGGCCAGGGCCACGGCGAACGGCCAGGGCAGCAGCCACAGGGCCCCGGCAAAGGCCCCCACCAGCAGCAGCGGACAGACAAGCAGGCCGCTCCGGATCGGCAGGCGGCCGGCGGCGAAGGGACGATGTCGCTTGGTGTGATGGAGCCGGTCATCCGGCAGGTCCAGCAGATCGTTGAGCAGGTAAACGCTGGAGGCGCACAGCCCGAAGAGCAGGAAGGCCAGGATGCCCTGCCCGAGCAGCCCGGAATCGGTCAGCCGATGGGCGGCCAGCAGCGGCACGAAGATCAGCAGGTTCTTCATCCACTGGTGCAGGCGCAAGGCCTTGCGCCAATCCTGCAGGCCAGACGGGTTCGAGCGAATCACCCGCTCGACATTGCCCTGCGCCCTGGCACGGCTCTCGACACCCCGTTCGGGGTTGACAACATAGGCCTTGCGCGCCGCTGCCCAGACGGGAATGTCGTCCCGGGAATTGCCGACGTAGTCGAAGCCGCCCTCCCCATACTGCTCGACCAGAAGGTCGCGCTTGCGATGGGCGGAAAGATTGCGCTCGGCAGTGGTGGCCAGCACCCGGTCGAACAATTGCAGATGACCGGCAATGCGCTCGGCCAGGCGCTGGTGGCTGGCGGTCGCCAGGACCACCAGCCGCCCGTTACGCCGCTCGGTCTCGATCAGTTCGATCACCACGGGATCGTAGGGCAGGCTACCGACCTCGATATCCGAGGCCAGCGCCAGCTTCTCCTTCAGCATGGCCTTGCCCTTGCTCAACCACCCCAGCGGCTTGTGGAGCCGCAGCGGTTGGTGTCGCAGGAAGGATAAGCCGGTTTCCAGCAAAAGATCCGAACGCAATAGCGTGCCATCCAGATCGATGACAAGAGGAGTAGTACCCAAAATGAATTCCTTAGACTCAATGCAGACAGCCTTCCATGGCAAAGCATCCATGCCCCACCGGCTCAAGAACCGAGCAATACGCGCTTGAGCTGTTCCGCACTTTCCTTCCAGCTCAGCCAAGGCATGCTGTCGGAAGTCGGGTGCCGCCTTTCCCCATACAATTGCAACCAGTCGTCGATGGCTGCTGCCAGATCTTCCGCTGCCAGCCCTTTAAAGTAATGAGCATGCTCGCCGGCCACCTCACGGAACACCGGAATGTCGCGAGCGATGATAGGCAGCTTGTGCTGAGCCGCCTCAATCAAGGGTAGACCAAAGCCTTCGCCTTCGGAGGCGGCAATCAGGCAGGTCGAAGCCGCATAGACCTTTTCCAAGTATTCATCGCTGATGCCCTCAAGCCAGAAAAGCCGTTTACCCAGCTCGGGATGTGAGCCTAAACGCTCAACGGTGTGTGGAATTGTCCTACGCACTCCATCGGGAAGATCGCTCCAGCCCTCCTTGCCAACGATTACCAGATTAACGTCACCACCGTTGCTCCAGAGCCTTGTAAAAGCCTCCAGAACAAGCAAGTAAGCTTTTCGCGGTTCGATCGTACCGACCATGAGAAATGTCGGTCGCACCCTGCATTCAGCCAATACATCATGCGAGGATTCAGGAATGCCTTTGGTCGGGGCGGCATTATTTACATCAGCACCGTGATGGGAAACAGCAATATGGAAGGGTCTCCCTACTCTTTCGGTATGCTGTGAACACCATGCGTACAAATCGTCGGCAACAGCCTGCGTCACGCATACCGCTCCATCCATCCTAGCAACGGCAGACAACCAGCGTGCATGGTTTGCGTCTGCTCCTGGTGGAAATGTATGTGGAAGTATCAAGGGGAGAAGATCATGAACCATGAAATAAATCAGAATACCATCATTGCGCAGACCATCGAAAAAACCTTCCTCCGAGGCACGAACAAGCAGGCTTCCCGATATATCCAACCCCAGAACGATATCACCACAAACAGGTTGTGCCACTTCATCCTGGAGCACATCCGAAGGTATACCAAGCAGCTCAGACGTATAATGCCGTGCATACGAATAACTCCAAGAGTTACCGTTTTTTTCCAGAAAAACGGGTTCAACCCTGTACCCGGCGGGAGGATTTTCAATTAGCGCAATAGTCAGAGCCCGGGCGACACGCTCTATTCCAGTCCTTAAATCGGTACGACAGGTTGCCGTGATGTCGATAAAGATGGTTCGCCCTGACCGTCGAACAGGTAGTGCCATGTCTATCATGCGGGCAACATCAGCCAATTGGCTACGCAGGCCTCCACAGTCATCCAGCTTTGCGACTGCATTTATTAGCGAGGGCATAATAGAATCCCCCCCAGTATAATGAGACTCAATACTTGAATGAAGTGCTTCAGCACAAAAGGATGGCCTATGACACATGAGTATCACATCCAACGCATTTTTCGCCAATCTATCTCGCTCTTCAGGGGAGCGCCATAAAAACTCCAGCGCTTCGCTGAGCTGTATATCTTCAAAAATATCCGGCAAAAGGTACACGGCATGAGATGGTAACTCAGCCATTGAGCCATTCGCGTTAACAATCGTTGGAATACCATGATTCATGCAGTCCAGAACGGCTGCTGAAGTCTCTCCCCGAGAATGAGTCCTGAGCTGAACGGAAACATCGGCAGCGGCAAGATAATTTCGATATATTGGCGCATCTGCCCAACCTGTTACCCGTATTCTTTTTCGCTCCTTGCTTTCACGTATCGTTCGCTCAAGCTGTGCTCCATATTCGTCTGATGGAATTCCTCCCACAAATACAAGAACACAACGCTCATCAGCAGCCAAGCGCGAGTTCAGCCAGGCATTCAAAAGCCTGTGATTTAGTTTGGTCGACCCAAGAAAACCGAAACTACAAACTACAAAGTCATCCTCCCTCAATCCCAAAGCACTGCGGCATTCTAACTTATCTAGAACTTTTGGGGATGCCCGCAAGAGCGGTACCATGCTCCAATTACTAGCAATGTCCTGACCATACCAGTCAACAGCCAGCTTTCGCGAATGACTAGAATGAACGACGATACCTAGCGCATGCTGCAAGACGTCAAAATTTGCGGGATAACTTCTGACTACAGAGCCTTCATCTCTCGCAGAATAGCGAGCTTGCAATGACTTATAACCATGGGATTGATATAGTGCACGGGACCAAGCATGCTCCGCAACCCCATGCATCTCACGGTACCATTGGGCATCCCCGAGGAAAAAATCGTGCAATAAAACAACACCGGGGATCTGCCTGATCAGATCAAACATCTGGGCGTGGTAATGAGAATTACCAAAATGATAAAGCACTCGATCATACCGATGGGCGTTTCCATTGAAATACTCGACTCGGCGCACAGCACAATTCGCAATTATCCAAGGATCAGAAATCTCCATCTGATCGGTAACGACATCCAAGTCGTAATAACGAGCCAACTCAGGAAGCAGCTCTGCACTATAGTCTGCAATACCGCTTTTCTCTGGTGGCAGAGGTGAGACATAGGCTAGCCTGGGACGCGATACCTGCTTCACCACTGGCGTTTCGAGACGATCAAGTCCCCCTAGCAACGAAAGAAATTTTTTAGCATCAATATTTATATCTTGGATATCGACACCCTCGACAGATAAGCGGCATAGGCTATTTATTCTATCTGAAGATATATCAAGCCATTGGCCTGCCTCTGCCACAGAGAGTGGTGACTGCACGAACACATAATCAGCACGCTTGATTTGTTCGCGCTGACGTAATGCATGAACAAGGCACGCAGAGTCAGTCGAGAGAGCCATAGCCATCGAAAAATCGGCAATTACAGCTGTACGGAGATTCTGGGCGAACACACCTATCGTGGTGACGAGTTCGTCGTCTAAACCTCCCATGAGGCCTGAGACGAGCACCCAATCAGGATTAAGGCTAGCGATAAAGGCCTCACGAATATGCTCCGCAACCTTTCTTCTTAGCTTGTTACCTTCATCACAAGCGCGCACTGGCCCGACGGAATACCACACTCTGATATGTTCCTGAGGAAGCAAACCATCAAACTCTGCGCGTATCGACTCAATAGCATCTGACAACAATCCATTGAGCACAAGAATGACTTCGTGCTCCCTATAATTCTGGATAAGAACTTTGGCTAATGATAGACTGCAACAGTCTAGTTCGCGCTTAAGCCTCGCAAGCTGTGCACCTTGCAAATCAATAACAATACGCATCAGTGCACTCCCTTTTCCTGTATGGCTTTTTTCAACTTCATATGAATCTGACGCGCTCTGGGCGTTAATGACGACAGATCTTCGGCCTGCTCGTTTTCTGCCCCCTGGGAGAAACAATGATGAACTGGCGGTGCCATATCCATATTCTGTCGTATTGACGGCATTGGAACCGGCCCTAACAGGCCGCGATTCAGGGCAAACAACCTGAGATGCTGGAAAAGGGTCGGATGTCGTCGCAACCTGTCGACCAGGCGCCGCTTCAACTCCGGCCGTCCCATGACCCAACGCATGGCCCTGGCAAGGACAGGACGCAGCAGACGCCTCATCACCTGCGTGGGCAATCTGCCCAACCGCCGCAGGCCGATCATCAGCAGGCGTAGCGGTTTGGTGACGCGCCAGGAGGTACTGTTAAGGACGTCTTTCGCCTGCATCTCGTAGGCATTGGCCTGCAGATACCAGTGGTGGGTGCTGCGCTGCGCCTCTTCGAGCTGCTGCCGATCTTGCTGCTTCTGTATCTCAAGCTGCTGCCAAGCCTGATGCAACTGCGCCTCGAACTGCTGTCGATCTTGCTGCAACTGCGTCTCGAACTGCTGCCAAGCCTGATGCAACTGCGCCTCGAACTGCTGCCGTTCTTGCTGCAATTGGGACTCGAGCTGCCGCCGCTCTTGCTGCAACTGCGTCTCGAACTGCTGCCGTTCTTGCTGCAATTGTGCATTGAGCTGTCGAGTCTGCTCCCACAGGGCATTCGACTCGCTGGCTGCCTGCTGTGCCTGTTGACGGAGCGTTTCATTGAGGGTTTCAACGGCCGCCTGCTTCACTTCGGCCTGGATGGTCCGGGCAATGCTTCCCCTAAAGGCTGCCTCGACTTCCCGGCTGCGCGCACCGGCCTCTTCGAGTTGCCTCCGAAAGCACTCAAGCTCCCCTTGCAGGCCATCGTCATACCGCCTGGCCAGCGTATCGAGAGCCAGGCCGTATTCCTTCTCGAACGCCTGATCGAAAAGTGCCGTCTGCCCGGCCGGGGCGCCCTTCTGCGCCACTATCCCGTAGTCCGGACTGGCACCGGCCAGTACGTTCATCAGGGCGACCCGCTCGGCTTTTGCCAGTTCCGGAGGCTCCTGCAGGCGCAGCAGCTTGAACCTCGCAAAGCCGGTATATTCGGTAAGAAAGCTCAGCAGCAGGTGAGGGATAGGCCGCTCGTGGGTAGGGTCCAAATAGAAATTATTGGTGCCGACCACGAGGTTTTCCGCATTGGGCGACTCCAGGATCAGCAGGCCTGCCGGCTTCAACACCCTCAGTGCCTCGGCCACCAGTTGCTGGAGACGTTCGAAGGGCATGTGTTCGGCGATATGAAAGCCGGAAATCAGCGCCAGACTCTCATCCGCCAAGAGTTTGAGGGTTTCCAGGGCCTCGCCCCGCTCTGCCGGCAGGCTCAGGGCGTCGCAGGCCTCCAGCATGCCCTGATCGAGGTCGACGCCCCGCGCCTCGAAGCCGCTTTCCCGCAGGATCTCCAGCCATTCCCCGCGGCCGCAGCCAAGATCCAGCGCCGGGCAACTGGCATACAGCGTTTTCAGTGGCTCGATAAAGGGCAGGTAGACTGTTTGACGCTCTTTGATCAGCGCTCGCGAACCACGCAGGCGCTCCTCGAAGGCGCGATAGAACTGCTCCGTCATTGGCTACACTCCACGGTGGCACAGGCCACGTTGAACAGCCGTGCCGGAGTGGGCCGACGGTGGACAGAAACCTTGCAGACAGGCGGGTTAACACGATCCTTGATCATAAAAAACTCTTTACCAATTTTTATCTAGGCCTTGTCATCGCACAAGAGCGCTATGGAGATGGTTCAAAAGTCGAGCAGCTCATGCTTGAGCTGCTCCGCACTTTCCTTCCAGGTCAGCCAGGGCATGCTGTCGGAAGTGGGATGCCGCCCTTCCTCATGCAGTTGCAACCAGTCGGTGATTGCCCTCGCCAAGTCTTCCGCAGTCGGCCCCGTGAAATAATAGGCATGATCGCCGGCCACTTCTCGGAATACGGGAATGTCGCGGGCGATGACGGGTAGTTTGTGCTGGGCCGCCTCGATCATCGGCAGGCCGAAACCCTCTCCTTCGGAGGCAGCGATCAGGCAGGTCGAGGTGGCATAGAGCTTTTCCAGGTATTCGTCGCTGATACCGTCGAACCAGAAAAGTCGCTTGCCGAGTTCCGGGTGGACGTGCAATTTTTCGTGAAAGCCGGACATCATCCAGCCTTTCTTGCCCACAATGACCAAGGTCAGCTCGACGCCAGCCGCCCAGAGCATTTCGAAGGCCGACAGGACTTGCCCATATCCCTTACGCGGCTCGATGGTTCCCACCATTAGAAAGCATGGCCGGCAACTCATCGAATGCATTTGGTCTTTCCAGTTATCCGGCAACCCATGAGTGGGAGAGGAGTTGACTATATCCGCCCCCAAATGAAAGCAAGAAATCCGGAACTCTTTTCCTCTCATGACGTAGGGAAGCATCTCGAACCAGCGTCGATAGTCGGCTGCAACGGCTTGTGATATGCACAGAACACCGCTGCTTTCCGCCGTGACGCCCAGCCAGTCGAGATAGCCGGCTATATCCGCCTCTGCGAAATACTCCGGCAACCTGACCGGCAGTAAATCGTAAACGACGAAATAAACCGCCGCCCCCTTCTTTTGTACTCTGGAATACAACCCCTGTTGCGATGCAGGTACTACATAGCCACCCGCCAGATCCAGACATAGCAGAATATCTCCTGCGGCAAAGTCTATCTCACGGGAAACCTTGCCAGGCTCGGCAAGCAACTCGCCATTACGCAAGGAGATATTGGCCGCTTCGTAGCACCATATGGTGTCTTCGCACACCAAATAGACCGGCACAACCTCAAAGGAGTCTTCCGGGCTCTCTAACAGTGCGGTCAGAATCGCCCTGACGACACGCTGGATTCCGGTTCTGAAATCATGCTTGTAGACAACGGATATATCGACAAAAATTCTTGCCTGCTTGGTCTCGGTCTGAAAAATAGCGGAAAATATACGTTTCGCACACTCGCTCCAGGTCAACCACGCTATATTCCTGGATTGTGGATGAGCCCCCTGGCGATATAGCTCCAGCCAGGCAACAATATTGCGCTCCAGCGCTGCCGGGTCTGCCCCGCGAGGAAAATAATGGGCATTCTCGCCGGCAATTTCCCTGAACACCGGAATGTCTCGCGCAATGATGGGAAGGCTATGTTGTGCGGCCTCGATCAACGGCAGCCCAAACCCTTCGCCTTCGGAGACAGCGAGCAAGCAGGTGGAGGCCGCATAGACTTTTTCTAGATATTCGTCGCTGATGCCCTCAAGCCAGAAAAGCCGCTTTCCCCGCTCGGGGTGTGAGCGCAAGCGTTCAAGGATATAGGGAATCGTTCTGCGCATCTTATCGGGAAGCCCGATCCAGCCCTCCTTGCCAACGATCACGAGATTGATGTCCACACCGGTTCTCCAGAGCCGCGTGAAAGTCTCCAGAGCAAGCAGGTAGCCTTTTCGTGGCTCGATAGTAGCGACCATAAGAAAGGTCGGCCGCGACCGGCACTCGCCCAGAACGGCTTGCTCGTCCGCGGGAAGACCCCGGCTTGGAGCGGAGCTATCAATATCGGCCCCCAGGTGGGAAACCAGAATATGAAACGGCTGCCCATCTTCTTCGAGATGCTGCTGTACACGCCACGCACGCAGGTCGTCGGCGACCGATTGGCTTATGCACACAGCCCCATCCATTCCGGCAATGGCGGATAACCAACGGGCGTGCCCTGTACTGGCTCCCGGAGGAAACGTATGTGGAAGCGATAGCGGGAGAAGGTCATACACCATGAAGTAGACCCGCACACCATCAGCGCGCAAATTATCGAAGAATCCTTCCTCCGCAGCACGAACAAGCAGATCTCCCGATATGTCCAAGCCCAGCACTATATCGCCACGAGCCGGCCGAACCATTTCGCCCCGAAGAGCATCCGAAGCCATACCCAGCATTTCGGCCGTATAACGGTCTGCATGGAAATAGCTCCAGACGCCATCTACTTTATCCAGATAAACGGGCTCGACCCGATACCCGGCAGGAGGACTCTCCACAAAAGCAATAGTTACTGCCCGAGCAACGCGCTCGATACCGGTTTTCAAATCGTTACGACACGTGGCCGACAGATCCAGATAAAGAACTTTGAGCGGGCTTTCGCTTGATGTTGTAGTACCCAATTTCCCATTCAACTCCCGGAATTACTTTCGCATGCCCTCGCTATGTCACTTGAGCAGCACTAAGTACCTGAACGTAAATCTTCCCGCATAATAGGCACCTCGTCTCAGCAGCGCTTGGAATCGCCCTTGTGAAGTTCGTATCACCCCTCTCGGACACTGACCTCCAGGCCTTGATGGAGGCCTACGT
>Ga0209575_10000692_pt1 | contig 17536 bp, 13 predicted proteins | sample Medcelwee11metaG_FD_187172 | JGI IMG/M metagenome (GOLD analysis project Ga0209575, IMG submission 187172) | Freshwater pond sediment microbial communities from the University of Edinburgh, under environmental carbon perturbations - Medium... | ecosystem: Environmental > Aquatic > Freshwater >...
ATTTTCATTTTATCACTTATTCAGGTTATTCATATTTTTTAATTAAGAAAAAATGGATAAATTTGCGCCATTATTGTCATTAATTTAACTAAAAATAAAAGAAATGGCTTACAAAATTAATGAAGATTGCACTGCATGCGGGACATGTATCGACGAATGTCCGGTTGAAGCTATCTCCGAAGGCGACATCTATAAGATCAATGCGGATATCTGCACCGATTGTGGTGCATGTGCAGATGTTTGCCCAGTGGAAGCTATACATCCTGAATAGTACTGCAATCCGGAAGAATTTGAGAGGGCTGTTGTAATTAACAGCCTTTTACTTTTTAATGAGGACTATATTTTGCTTCCCCGAGAATATCCTGGATATCTGCTTTATCCATCATGTCGCGAAGACTGACATTTTTGTTCTTAGCCATAAATGATTCTATAATCCTGAATCCCAACCAGGTTGCCGCTCTGCCAGGAGATTCACTGGTGAAGTAGCTTGTAAAGGGAGCCTCTCCAATAAGTTTACGAAGAACAATCTGATCTTTACTGAAAAGGAGATCATTTTCAATAAGATACTGCCACATCTGGCCTTCATTATTCCTGCAGAATTTCATCTGATCAGCTGTAAAACCAAAAAGGATAGTATCGTTCAATCCGGGCAGCATGCATTTTTCAAAGTACCTGAGCTTGCCCTCATGGATAATTTCTGCAAGGAGATTGTCGTCCTGATATTTCAGGGTATTAAAATCCCATTCTGTAGCTCCCCATCCATACATACAATCAGGAACTATGTTCCATGGGTTCATCCTTGCGGCTAAATAATTATAAATCTCAAGCCTCGGGTAATACTCACAATCACATCCTAAATACCTGTCAAGGCTTATGCCAAGAACTGAATCTCCTATTATAAGGCTGTTATTGAAACCAGTAATGCACGTGAATACTGAAGGGACACTTCTTTCAGGAAAATACCACAGATAATGCCTGAAGGCATCCTCCAGGTTACTAGTAATTAATTTAACATCAGGATATTGTTTAATAACTGAATTGTACACTTCATTATTAAGTTTGTCAGTGCAAAAGCCGGTCAGATTTCCCCCGAATGATGAATCGCTTACTTCTCCGGATTTTATTACATAACTGAATAATCTTAGACAATCTCCATATTTTCTTTTCAGAAATGGAACTTTGTCCGTTATCTCTTCTGGAGACACCGAAAAAAGATCTATCTCAAGCCTGCTGATCTCAATATCTGCTTTAATATGAGTAGTATTAATTTTGTATTGGTTTCTCCTGCACGACAATACAATTGGCAGGCTAACAATAAGAAAAATGATAACTAAAAAACGTGATCTCATAATGTCATCTTTTTGAGATTTTAAAAATAAACACTTTTCCCGGTTGTTACAACTCTGATGGATGATACAATAACTTCGCTTATTATTTGTTATTTTCGCAAGTGAAACAGAAGTGTAACTTTTATGCCATGAAAAAAATGAGAATTTTTAAAAAATTGATCTCCGTTTCTTTTAATGCCATCATCACTGCTCTCTTGTTTTCAGTCTCACCAACAATAAACGCACAGCAGAAAATAAGCTTCGGTGTACATGCTGATCCGGTTATAAGCTGGTTTACCTCTGACATTGAAGCTGTAAGCAATGAAGGGGCAAGACCAGGATTTAATTTTGGGATATCATTTAACAGCTACTTCACGCCAAATTATTCTTTTTCTTCGGGAATAAATATTATCAGCGCCGGAGGTCGGCTCACAGGAAATGATATTACAGTTCTGGAGCTTGACAATTATGGCGATGGTACAGCAACTGTAGCTGCGGGTGATGCTATTGTCTACCGGGTCCAGTATCTTGCTGTTCCTCTTGGCCTTAAACTACAGACAAACCAGATCGGTTATCTGACTTTTTTTACTGACCTGGGGCTTGACCCAAAAGTCGTTATAGGAGGTAAAGCTGATATTCCTTCCCTTGAAATTAAAGGAGAAAATGCAACATCTGAACTAAAAATGTTCAATCTTTCCTATCACATTATAGCAGGCATTGAATATGGGGTTGGAGGAAATACTGCTGTTGTCCTGGGTCTCGGATTTGACAATAATTTTTTCGATATTACAAAAGATAACGGAGATCAGCCTGATGATAAGATCTCCCATAAACTATTATCATTCAGACTTGGAGTTAATTTCTGACCGGAAATGAAAATCACTGTTGCTCAGCTAAATTATCATATTGGGAACTTTGCCAGGAACAAAGAACTTATCTGTGATGCGATAAAAAAAGCAAAAAGCGAAAAAGCCGACCTGGTAATCTTTTCGGAACTCTGCATACCAGGATATCCTCCGCTTGATCTGCTGGACCGGTCTGATTTTATTGAAAAATGTAACCAGACTGTCAATGAAATAGCAAGGGAATGCACAGGGATTACGGCAATTGTAGGATCACCTGCAATAAATAAAAATCCGGAAGGCAAAAAGCTATACAATTCTGCTCTGGTCCTTTCAGAAGGAGAAATAATTTTTTCAGTTGAAAAAACACTTTTGCCCACATACGATATTTTCGATGAATACCGGTATTTCGAACCCGGAAAAAGTTTTTCAGTTTTTCCCTTTAAAGGTTCGAAACTTGCTATAACAATCTGCGAAGACTTATGGGATGAGCAGCCACTTGAGAATGAATCATGGAAAAAAAGCCTTTATACTGTCTCGCCAATGGATGAGCTTGCAAAACAGCATCCTGACATTATAATAAATATCTCAGCATCACCATTTTCCTATTCAAAAACTGAAATAAAAGAAAATATATTCAAAAACAAGGCTAGAAAGCATAAAATTCCTGTAATAACAGTCAATCAGACCGGGGCTAATACTGAACTTATATTTGATGGAGGGTCGATGATTGTCAGAAACAATGGTGAGATCTGGCAACGCCTGCCTTTTTTCGAAGAGAGTGTTGTTACTTTTTCTATGGATGAAATTATTTCTGGTGAAAATCCTGCCGGCGACATTAAAAAAGGACCTGTTGAACTAATCCATAAAGCCCTTGTTACAGGAATCAGAGATTATTTTGCCAAGGCTAATCTTAAGTCCTGCATAGTTGGCCTCTCCGGAGGAATAGATTCTGCTGTTTGCCTTACTCTTGCGGCAGAAGCACTGGGTCCTGAAAATACCAGAGCTCTGCTCATGCCTTCAAGATATTCCTCTGAACATTCAATAACTGATGCAGAATCACTTGCCAGAAACCTGAATGTAAAATATGATATTGTAAGCATAGAAAAACCATTCAATGCATTTGAAGAAATTATGTCGCCTCTTTTTACAGGTAGAGAGACAGATGTTACTGAAGAGAATATTCAGGCAAGGATCAGGGCAGTTATGTTAATGGCAGTGTCAAATAAGTGTGGATGCATCCTTCTCAATACTTCAAACAAGAGCGAAGCAGCGGTTGGATACGGAACCCTTTATGGTGATATGGCCGGAGGATTATCTGTGATCGGTGATGTTTATAAAACAGATATTTACAAGCTCGCTGCTTACATCAACCGTGATCAGGAAATAATACCGAGAAACACTATCTCAAAAATGCCTTCAGCTGAATTGAGGCCAGGTCAGTATGATACTGACTCCCTACCTGACTATGGTATACTTGACTCAATCCTTTACCAGTACATTGAGCTCCAGAGACCTGCTGAAAAAATTACAGGTGAAGGTATTGACGGTATTACTGTGGCTAAAGTTGTCAGGCTTATTAATTTCAACGAATATAAAAGATACCAGGCACCGCCTGTATTACGGATTTCATCTAAATCATTCGGCGATGGAAGAAGGATGCCGCTTGTAGCAAGATACTGAAAATTTCTCCAGGTTTCTATTCCCTGAAAAAGACTCTTTTAACCCTGCCTGGTATTGATGTCAGAATTTCATAAGGTATTGTACCACATTCTGATGCCAGCTCATCAATCCTTATATTATCCCCGAAGATCTCCGCTTCATCACCGACCATTGCATTAATATTGCTAATGTCGGCCATGCACATATCCATGCATATATTCCCGATAATGCGAACTCTTTTATTCTTTATTAAAAGAGTTCCGTTGCTGTTCCCGAGTTTTCTGTTCAATCCGTCGGCATAGCCAACCGGGAGTATCGCTATTTCCCGGTCTTTTTCTGATACATCATTACAACCATACCCTACTGGTTCTCCCGCTTTTATAGTCTTAACCTGCGAGATAGTTGTCCTGAAACGGGCTGCCGGTTTAAGGTCAAGACCCTTGAATTCTCCGGCTCCGTAGATACCGATTCCCGGACGTACCATCTCAAACTGATATTGAGGGAAGCGTGCTATCCCTGAGGAATTGCATATATGCCTTATAAATGAATAACCAGTTGCTTCCCTGATCTTTGAAACAGCATTGAGGAAAATCTTAGCCTGTCTGTGGGTAAACTCGTCCAGTGAAGGATCTTCACTTCCGGCGAAGTGCGAGAATACCGAGATAATCCTGATTGATTCCAATCCTTTTATTTTTACAGATAGCTCATCAATTTCTTCAGGCATGAAACCCAACCTATGCATCCCTGTATCTATTTTAATATGAACAGGATAGTTCACTAGTCCATGTTTAGCAGCAACTTCCGAGAATTTCTGAAGTGACAGGAAACTATATATCTCAGGTTCGAGATTATACCTGATCATAAGTTCAGAGGCATACGGATCCGGATTCATTACCATTACAGGTAATGTAACACCGGCATTCCTCAACTCCACTCCTTCATCGGCATACGCCACTCCCAGGTAACCTACCCGGTGGTACTCAAGCAGGGATGAAATTTCAGCAGGACCTGCACCATAAGCAAATGCCTTTACCATAGCCATAATGAGTGTTCCCGGATCCAAAAGTCTCCGGAATTCATTAAGATTGTGAGCAATAGCATCAAGATTTACTTCAAGTACTGTTTGATGTACCTGTTGTTCAAGCAGTTTACCTATCTTTTCAAACTCGTATTTTCTTGCACCTTTTAGCAGAATAATTTCATTTTTAAATTCTGAAGGATTCATATTTCTTATGAAATCTTCTGTAGAATAATAGAACCTGGCTCCGGTCCCAAATAAGTCACAATTCCTTTTCAGTGCCGGTCCTATTCCAATAAACTTGTCAATTCCTGTTTTTTTCAGATGCGCTGCTACCTCGCCATAAAGTTCATTTTCATTCCTCCCATTCTGGACAAAATCCGAAAGTATCAGAGTAGTTTTCCTGTTATTCTGAGATTTCAGGTAATCAAGTGCCATTCCCAGAGAACCTGGATCTGAATTATAATAATCCTCAATCAGCTGGCAATCGTTGATTCCCGTTTTCATTTCCATCCTCATTGCCACAGATACAATCCCTTCAAGCCCCTTCCTTATAACACCGGGATCCGTCTTCAAAGCCAGACAAACTGAAGCTACAGTGATTGCGTTTTCTACAGAAGCCCTGTCATTGAAAGGAATAATAAATTCATTATCTATCCCCCTGAATGTCATATTAATACGTGTGCGTCCACCGGGATAATTCTCTGTTCTGACAAATATGGCGGCCTTGTTGTTTTCTGATGACCAGTCTATAATTTCTTTGAACTTATACTTTTCATCGCCGACAATCAAGTTTTTAACTACTTTCTGGTCGCTGCAATATATTATAAGAGAAGTATTTACAAATAGTTTTAACTTTTCTGCTGCTTTTGTTTTTAAATCAGGGAAGTTTTCACAGTGTGCATCCCCGATATTTGTAAAAACTCCAATATCGGGGTCAATTACTTTCTGAAGTTTTTCCATCTCTCCGGGGAATGATATCCCTGCTTCAAAAATGGCGAGCCTGAATTTATGATCAAGTTTCAATACCGACAGCGGAACACCTATCTGGGAATTATAGCTTTTCGGACTTCTGACTACCGGAGTCATGCTTCCCAGTATATCTGCCAGCCACTCTTTTACAACAGTTTTTCCGGCACTTCCTGTTACTGCAATTACAGGCGATTGAAATGAACTTCTCGTGTTCGTTGCAAGAAGCTGCAATGCAGCAATTGCATTTTCTGTCACGATGAAAGCGGCATCACTATATGATTTCAGTTTCTCAGGAACTCTTTCAACAATAAATGTTTTTATTCCCTTTTCATATAATTTTCCAATAAACATGTGGCCGTCATGGTTTTTACCGGGAATGGCAACAAAAGCCATTCCTTCGGCAAAGGTTAATTGACGGCTATCAGTAACAAATTCATTTATAATAAGATCCTGTTTCCCGATCAGTTTTCCATGAACAATTTTTTCAATATCAGAAGAAGTATAATTCAAAGGGTATAATTTTTATGTTTTCCCTAAAGCTTTATTAAAGCAATCTCTGCAAAGCGGCTCATATTTATCCTTTTCACCCAGAACGACAACCTGCTCCTCTTCCGATTTCCTGTAGGAGTATTGAGCGAGATTACCACATCGCATACAAATTGCATGAACCTTCGTAACATATTCGGCAATTGAAAGGAGTGCAGGCATCGGTCCAAAAGGTTTACCCATGAAATCCATATCGAGACCAGCAACTACTATACGTATTCCATTATCGGCCAATGCATTACATACATCTACAATGGAATTGTCAAAAAACTGTGCCTCATCGATGCCAATTACATTGACTTCACCTGCCAGTAAAAGAATGGCTGATGCATTATCTACAGGTGTTGAAGTTATAGAGGTCTCATCATGGGAAACGACTCTGGTCTCAGAATACCTTTTATCGAGTGAAGGTTTAAATATTTCCACTTTTAATCCTGCAAACTGGGCTCTGCGTAATCTTCTTATCAGTTCTTCAGTTTTCCCTGAAAACATAGAACCGGTTATTAATTCTACCGATCCTCTTTTACCTGTCGCTCTAACTGAATTCTCGAGAAAATCCATCTGTAATTAATCTCTGTTGTTGGGTACCATTTTATAATAATGTTCCGTTATGACTTATGGAATATTACTTACTTTTGCAAAATAAGGAAAATGGTTTGTTTTATAAACATCAAAAGGCATGGATTTCAACACGACAGTTGATTTAATTATCAAAGACCTTAATGAGGCCAGGGAAATTATTGATGATCTGAAGAACTATCCGGGCGTTCCTGCCCTGCAGGTAGAATTGGCAAAATCGAAATGCAAAAGCGCATCTGAGTTAATTGCCTTATTGAAAGAAATTAAAAGAAGTGAACCTGCAGAGACAGCGAAAGAAAAGCCTGATCCTTCGCAGGTAGTAACAACTGTCATTCCCTCTTCAACAGCGACACAACATGAAACAAACCTGAAACCTGAAACAGAACACACCTCCCATGATGAAAAAGAAGAGTCCCGGAAGAGGGCCCACGAATCAGCAATATTTGCTGATACATTCAGTCATTTCCCCGACAGTCTGAATGAAAAGCTAGGAAGCCTGAGGGATGAAGATGATGTTTCTGTTATCCTGAACACTAAAAAAGTAACCAACCTTTCAGAAGCTATTGGAGTAAACGACAAGTTCCTGTTCATCAGGGAGCTGTTCCAAGGAAATCCCGAAGCATATAACAAAGCAATTTCAAGCCTCGATGAAGTTAAAACTCTGTCAGATGCAAAAGCTGTTATAATGAGCTATACTGGTGATAATAACGAAACAGATTCTGTAAAGCAGCTGCTTGATCTTGTAAAACGTAAACTCTCAGGCAATGAGTAAATTATTCCTGGTTCCAACACCTATTGGGAATCTGCGAGATATAACCTACCGTGCTGTTGAAGTATTAAGCAGTGTCGATCTGATTCTTGCCGAAGACACACGACAGGCTGGTAAACTTCTGTCGCATTACAATATTAAATCATCGCTTCAGTCGCACCACATGTTCAATGAGCATAAAAACGTTGAAGTTGTTTGTACAAGAATTTTATCAGGATTGAATGTAGCTTTGATCTCCGATGCCGGGACTCCCGGTATCTCTGATCCTGGTTTTTTACTTGTAAGGACATGTCTGGAGAAAGGGATTACCGTGGAAACACTTCCGGGGCCTACGGCTCTTATTCCAGCACTGGTAAACTCGGGATTGCCGTGTGAAAGGTTTTGTTTTGAGGGATTTCTTCCTCCCAAAAAAGGCAGAAATAAAAGACTCACCGGCCTTGAAGAAGAGACAAGAACAATGATCTTTTATGAGTCGCCCTACAGACTTGTAAGAACACTTGATGAAATGGCCGGACATTTCGGATCCGAAAGAGAAGCATCTGTATCGAGAGAACTGACAAAAATGTTTGAAGAAAATATCAGAGGCACACTGCCCTATCTGTCAGATCATTACAAAAACAAACCTCCCAAAGGAGAGATTGTAATAGTGGTTGCAGGGAAGAAGGATTAAATTGTATATTTACATTGATCCAAAAACTTTTTTCTGCTATGATGCGAGCAATTTTTATTTTTGTTTTACTTATAAGCACTCAAGGTCTTACCTTCTCACAGGTTCTTAAGGGGAAAATTACCAATGAATCAGGTGCAGCGATCTCATATGCCACTGTATATATTCAGGAACTCAAACAGGGAACAACTTCCAACACTAAAGGTGATTATGAATTAAAACTCCCCGCAGGAAAATATTTCGTCACTTACCAAAGCCTTGGTTTCTCGCCGGTGTTTTTTAATATCACCATTTCAGACCAGACATTTATAAAAGATGTCGTGCTGCCGATACAATACTACGAAATCCCGGAAGTAAGGATTACTGCCACAGGTGAAGATCCAGCCTATGGTATTATGAGGAGAGCTATCGGGATGGCACCATATTACCTGAACAATGTAAGCTACTATAAAGCAGAGGTTTATCTTAAAGGAAACGTCGTAATTAACAAAATCCCAAAACTGTTACAGAAAGCAATTAATGTTGAAGCGAAGAACGACGGGGGAACAAGTGTCAGTTCGACAAAAATAAAGGAGGGTGATGCTTATATGATGGAATCCTATAATGAAATCGAATTTACAGCCCCTGATAAATATGTTCAGAAAGTGATTTCAATTAACAATACATTTCCCGGTGAAGAGAATGATATATCTCCGATGGATTTTATAAACGCCAGCTTTTATCAGCCACTTATAGCCAACATTGCTATTTCTCCGCTATCTCCCCAGGCATTTTCCTATTATAAGTACAAGTACCTTGGTGCTACGCTCCAGGGAAATAATACTATCAGCAAGATCCAGGTAATTCCTAAAATGAAGAGCCAGCAACTTTTTGAGGGTACAATATATATAATAGAGGACCTCTGGTGCCTGCATAGTGTGGACCTTTCGAATGATAATATGGCAGGCAGGATAAGAGTTCAGCAATTATGTATTCCTGTGCAGGATGATATCTGGATGCCTGTAAGTTATCAATTCAAAATGGAAATAAAGATAATCGGGGTAAGGGCTGATGCAGGATACGGGAGTTCAGTAAAATATCTTATCGTCAAACCTAACAATTCACTGCAGAAACCAGAGTCATTTACATCAACTTATATAGCAGATACCAGGTCGGAACAACCTGCAGAAAATCAGACTGTTTCTAAAAACCAGCAAAAAATTGAGGAACTCTTACAAAAAGATGAATTGAACAACAGAGATATGGTTAAACTGTCTAAACTCATGGAAAGAGAATCTGAAAAGACCCTTCCCGACAGTGTCCGTGATAATCTGGAAATTAAAGATAATACTACTCATACCATTGAAAAAGATGCTGGTAAAAAAGACAGTGCATACTGGGCTGAAATAAGGCCGATTCCGTTATCGGAATTCGAATCGCGAAGCATCAGTATACGCGACAGCATTAAAAAAGAATCAACTCTGAGAAATCACAGAACTGACTCTCTTCCCGGAATAACACAAAAGAAGAAAAGCAAATTCACCACGACATTAAATGACATCGGATTTGGGCATACATGGTCAGATAAAACAGGATTAAGTTTCAATTTCGGAGGACTTCTGAATACGGATAACCTGAGTTTTAACACTGTCGACGGTTTCATTTACGGATTTGATTTTCGACTAATCAAAAGATGGAAGCCTTCCAACAGCATAACCATTGCCCCTGTAATAAGGTGGGCCTTCAGCCGCGAAGAGTTCATGTGGATGGTAAACGGAAATTACAGCTTCGACAGGATGAAGCAGAGGCAGGTATTCTTCAGAACAGGAATTACAAGCCATGATATTGCAAACAACGGTTCTGTTAATCCATTCCTCAATTCAATTACGTCGCTGTTTCTGAAACAGAACTATCTGAAGCTTTACGAAACACGATACCTGACCGTTGGTTACAGATGGGAAGTTATAAATGGACTCAACCTGCAGTTGTCGGGTGGATTTGAACATAGAAAACTCCTGGAAAATACTACTGATTTCACCTTTTTCAGGAGTGATCGTGAATACTCTGAAAACATCCCTGTAAACGAATTCCTGGCGGCAGGATCAGATTCTGCTTATGCCCTGCATGATCAGAAGCATTTCGAATTTGTAACAAATGTTACAATTACTCCCCGTCAGAAATACAGAATATTTAACGGCGCCAAGATAAACAGCGGCTCTGACTGGCCTACCTTTAACCTCTCATGGAAACACGGCATAAACGAATTTCCGGGAATGCCTGATAATTACAAACCGTTCGACATGATCTGGATTGGAGCTTCAAAAACACATGAGTTGGGAGGTTTCAGCGAGTTTCAATGGAGAGTTCAAACCGGTGGTTTCCCTGGCAGGTCAGGGCTTACATATTATGATTTCTTCCATTTTAATTCCCAACCTCTTGCGGTTCTTCTTAATGATTACCAGGATGCTTTCAGACTTCCTGCATACTATTCACTGAGTACACCGGAATTCTTTGGAGAGGCTCATATCAGGTATACGACACCTTATCTGGTTCTTAAATACCTCCCTGGCCTCAGCAAAACGCTGATGCGCGAAAACATTAGCTTATCATACCTCGGATCAAGGTATCACAGCACTTACACTGAATTAGGTTACAGTATAAGCGAGATTTCACTCTTCGGTGAGCTGGGTGTCTATGTTGGATTTGACAACCTGAAGTATCGGAGTACAGGAGTAAGACTTGTTCTGAAACTAAAATAATCTGCCTTATCCCGGTTATGCAAACGGAGGCTCATCGTGGGTGTCTGATTCATGTTCAAATCCACCCCCAAGGTGCCTGAGATTATCATGATTCATCTTTGAACCCAGGGTAATGCTTTGTGCACTACCGCCCTCTGTAACTGCATCAAGATCAAATTCATCAATATCAACAAACTGGGCTTTTTCCTCGCGGAATCTTAGCCTGACATCATCAACGGGGCCGTTTCGGTTTTTTGCCAGAATTATTTCTGCTATGCCTTTTGTTGATGATCCGTCTTCAAAAGTCAGTAGCCCGAATTTTTCCTGCCTGTGAATAAATACAACCATATCGGCATCCTGTTCAATAGCACCTGATTCACGAAGGTCTGAAAGCAGAGGTCTTTTAGTGCCGCCTCTCATCTCTACTGATCTGTTCAGCTGAGAAAGGGCAATGATAGGAACGTTCAGTTCTTTTGCTATGCTCTTGAGCGACCGGGAAATATTACTTACCTCCTGTTCGCGGCTTCCGGCTTTGTCGGGACCTGACATAAGCTGGAGGTAGTCAACAATAACTATATCGAGTTTATGCTGAGCCATCAGACGCCTGCATTTTGCTCTCAGTTCAAATATTGAAATAGCAGGTGTATCATCAATGAAGATCGGGGCCTGTACAAGCTTTTTGATTCTTGTATCAAGTTGTTTCCACTCCTCTTCCGAAAGTCTGCCGTTCCTGATCTTATCGCTGGGAATATCGGTTTCTGCAACAATAAGCCTGTTAACAAGTTGTATTGATGACATTTCACATGAGAAAATTGCAACTTTTTTTCCATGATCGATTGACATGTTCCTGGCCATCGAGAGAGCAAAAGCTGTTTTTCCCATCGAAGGCCGGGCAGCCACGATAATAAGTTCTGATTTCTGCCATCCCGATGTAAGACGATCGAGCCTGGTGAATCCTGACGGTGTACCTACAAGTGCATCTTCTCTCTTCCCTGCCTCTTCGATCTCCCTGATAGCATCTTTGATAACCATGTTTATCGGCGATACTTCCCTTTTAATATTTCCTTCTGCTATCTGAAAGAGTTCATTTTCAGAATAATCCAGCAGTTCGGTGACATCCCAGGTATCGTCAAACGACCTTGTCTGAATCTCTGTTGAAACCCTTATAAGTTCCCGCTGAATATATTTCTGCGCTACTATCCTGGCATGATAATCGACGTTTGCCGCACTTACGACTTTTGAAGTAAGTTGTGTCAGATATACCGGACCACCTACACTTTCAAGCTCCTGGTGAGCCTTCAGCTCTTCGGTAACAGTATACAGATCGACAGGGAATTCTCTTGATGAAAGGTCTGAAATTGCTTTGAATATTTTCCTGTGAGCATCCTTATAGAAGCTCTCAGGTTTCAAAATATCAAGAATAGTGATAACTGCTTCTTTTTCCAGCATTATGGCTCCCAGAACAGCCTCTTCCATATCAATTGCCTGAGGTGGCACCTTCCCTAAATCCGGCATTGCGGTAATTCCCTGCCTGACTGGTTTTATTTGTTTTGCCATTTATTATACTTTGTTGATATACAATCTTTTAAATAATATTTCCTGTTAATTTTCAGGAAGAACCAAATTTATGAATAACCATTTTCAAAATCCGGGAAAGCACTTATTTATTACCAACATATTTTGTTTAAAACTTGTTGAAAAGCATTCAGGCAGATCAGTGATAAGAAATTCAAAACCTAATGGTACTTTTACATTAAATACCGGAAGATGATCACATTCCCGAAAGCAAAGATAAACCTTGGATTGAGGGTAACAGGAAAGCGGGTTGATGGCTATCATGACATTGAGACTGTTTTTTATCCTGTAGGGCTTTCCGATGCTCTCGAGTTTGTGATTTTAACAGGTTCTGAAACTGAAGATGTACTGATTACATCAGGAATAAATATAGGGGTACGACAGGAAGATAATCTGGTAATTAAGGCTGTTAAAAAATTGCGTGAAACATATCCTCTTCCCTTTCTGAAGATTCATCTGCATAAAGCAATCCCATCAGGCGCCGGACTTGGAGGTGGATCATCTGATGCTGCATATCTGATCAGAGGGATAAATAAATGCCTGAATCTGTCGGTAAGTGAAACAAAACTTAAAAGCATTGCTCTAGAGCTTGGGAGCGACTGTCCGTTCTTCATAAATCCGGTACCCTCGGTTGCAACAGGGCGTGGTGAAATACTAAAACAGGCAGGAGCTTTTCTTGAAGGCTACCATATCGTACTGGTGAATCCGGGTATCAGCATCAGTACACGTGATGCATACCTTAACACCCCGGTTTCCGAACCCGGAACAAAGCTGCTGGAAATGGTCAGCCACCCGGTGGTTGAATGGAAAAAACTGGTTATAAATGATTTTGAGAGCTATGCTTTTAAGCTTTATCCTCAGATAAGTGAACTGAAAAAGGCATTGTACAGGATCGGAGCAGTTTACAGTTCTATGTCAGGAAGCGGATCAACAGTTTACGGGATTTTTCCCGGGAAACCGGAAATTCCGGCTGTAATCAGGAAGTATAAGATATTTGAAGGAGTCCTCTGACCTTATTCCAGCTCCAGGAGCAGTGTACCTTTGGATACTTTATCACCCTTTTTAACAGAGATACACTTTACCTTTCCATCCATGCAGCATTTAAGCTGATTCTGCATTTTCATTGCATCAAGTATCATCAGTTCTTCGCCCTGTTTGACAACCTGGCCGGGTTTAACCATGATATCGAGAACAGTTCCTGGTATAAAACTGAGGATCATTCGTGGATCAGCAGCCTTATAAGGTTTTCTGTTTTCAAATTTGCTGCTTATCCTGGTTTTGTACAGGCTTGTATCAATATTCAGAAATCCCAGTTTAACATCTTTCTTCATAGTTCCATGAATTAATTCTTTGACCTTCAGAATCAAAAAGGAGGTAGTCCGTGTTTCTTATACGGCATCTGAATTGACTTATTCTCCGATACTGAAAGAGAGTGTAACAGAAATTTTCTTGTCTCACCCGGCTCAATTACTGCGTCAACGTATCCCCGTGACGCAGCTACATAAGGATTCGCAAATTTAGCTTTGTACTCTTCAACTTTTTGCTTCCTCATTCCATCGGGATCATCAGATGACATTATCTCTTTTCTGAATATAATGTTTGCGGCACCTTCAGGGCCCATTACCGCTATTTCGGCTGAAGGCCATGCAAAAACGAAATCGGCTCTCAGGTGTCTGGAACTCATTGCAATATAACCACCCCCATAAGCTTTGCGGAGGATCACAGTTAATTTCGGGACAGTAGCTTCGCTATAAGCATAAAGTACTTTGGCACCATGGCGAATCACACCTGCATGCTCCTGATCGACACCCGGAAGGTATCCGGGAAGATCTACAAGTGTTATAATGGGAACATTAAATGCATCACAATAACGGATGAAACGTGCTGCCTTGTCTGAAGAATCTACATCAAGTACACCTGCCATTTCGAGAGGCTGATTTGCGACAAAACCTACAGTACGTCCACCCATTCTTCCGAACCCAATAACAATATTCTTTGCATAGAGTTCCATGATCTCAAAGAAATCTGAATTATCTATAATTGAGCGGATTACATCCCTGACATCGTAAGGAAGTGTAGGATCGTCAGGTACTATTTTGTCAATATTGTAACCGGGGATTGGTTCTCCTGTTTCAAAAGGTCTGGCTTTCTGGCTATTATTCCAGGGAATGAATGTAATGAGCTTTTTAATCTGATCGAAGCATTCATCTTCACTCTCGGCAAAAAAATGAGCATTGCCTGTTATTTCACTGTGAACCCTGGCACCGCCAAGATCTTCCATTGAGATCTCCTCACCGAGGACAGTTTTGATTACTTCGGGACCGGTAATGAACATTTTGGAAATATTATCGACAACAAACACGAAGTCGGTAAGAGCAGGAGAATATACCGCTCCTCCTGCACATGGTCCAAGTATGACTGATATCTGAGGAATCACACCGCTTGAAATAGTGTTTCGGAAAAATATTTCACCGTATCCGGCGAGTGAGTTGACTCCTTCCTGAATTCTCGCGCCGCCTGAATCGTTAATTCCGATAAGCGGCATTCGCATTTTTAGGGCATGATCCATGATCTTAGTGATCTTCCTTGAATGCATTAGTCCGAGAGATCCGCCTGCTACCGTAAAATCCTGGGCAAAAATCGCTACAGGAGCGCCATAGATAGTTCCTGATCCGATAATAACACCATCGGTTGGCAGGGATTTTTTGTCCATATCAAAATCGCGTGCATCATGCTCTACAAAAAGGTCGTATTCGTTGAAAGAGTTCTCATCCAGGAGAGCCATAACTCTTTCACGGGCTGTACGTTTACCAAGGGCTTTCTGCTTTTCAATAGCCTGCTCACCGCCTCCCCGGAAAAGCTTTTCACGCTTTTCCTGTAATTCTTTAATCTTCTTATTAATTGCCATTGATTTATTTTTAAAATTCTTTAATCTTTTTGAGTTCAGGGGTACAATTTTAAGGAAATTGCCTGACTTTAAGAATTATTTCGGCGCCATTTTATAAAGGACAAGGGCAAATACCATATAAAGCAGGTTAGGTATCCACATTGCCAGCATCGGGCTAAGGTCGCCTTTAAGAGAGAATTGTGAAGCGAGCTGCAGGAACAAAATATAAGAGAAACTTAACGCCAGTCCTATTCCCACATTCATTCCAATGCCACCTCTTACTTTTCTTGATGAAAGAGATACACCTATAAGTGTAAGAATAAATACCGCGAACGGACTCGCGAAACGCCGGTGTTTTTCAATAAGAAATACTTTTAATTCTTCAGATCCCTGCAGTCTCAGAAGATCAATATAATCAGTCAGTTCCCTGTATGTCATTGTCTCAACAAATCCGGGATCTCTTGAAAAATCATCGGGGTTTATTGTCAGAGTTGTATCTATACTGTTGCCCCGGGTGAAAATTTCTTCTCTTCCCTTTATTTCCCTGATAACATAATTCAATGCATTCCATTTATGGGTAGTTGAATCCCATGTAACTGAAGGTGCAGATAATTTGGAAACTAGGTTCCCCTTACCATCGAATTTTTCAATCGTAAAATTTCGACCGCGCATATAGACAGGGCTGAATGATTCCATATAGGCGTAAACATTTTTATATACCTGCAGGTGAATATTTTCAACGTTGACTTTCCGACCCTGCGACCGGTAATATTTATCCTCAAAATCCATTCTTACAAGGTTTGAATGAGGAATAACAAAATTCGTCAAATAGAAAATGATTGTGGCAATAACCAATGCTGAAAGGAAATATGGCCACATCAGACGGCGAAAACTCATACCGCTGTTAAGGATTGCAATAATTTCAGTATTAACTGCCAGACGGGAAGTGAAGAAGATTACCGAGATAAATACGAACAATGGGGCAAAAAGCGTGGCAAAATACGGGATGAAATTGAGGTAGTAATCAAAAATCACTGCTCTCCATGGAGCTGCTTTCTCCATAAAGTTATCTATCTTCTCGGCAAAATCAAAGACAACTGCAATAGTCATTATCATGATAATGCTGAAGAAGAACGCCCCCAGAAATTTCCGGATAATGTAAGCATCGATAATTTTAATCTTCAGAGAATTTAAAGTCTCTCTGAGAGTTTTTTTATCATTGATTCTTTCCATGGTTTGAAATTACCTTCCTCAATTTTTTTCCTTGCTTCACCAACAAGCCTCATATAAAACGCCAGGTTATGGATACTTGATATCTGTGAACCGAGTATTTCGCCTGAAATAATAAGGTGCCGAAGATATGCTTTTGAAAATCTGATACTTACATCAGAGGGTGCTTCAGGATCAATCGGACTGAAATCGTCCATCCATTTTCTGTTCTTAATATTTATTATCCCCTGAGAGGTAAAGAGCATTCCATTTCTTCCGTTACGTGTAGGCATGACACAATCAAACATATCGATTCCTCTTTCTATTGCTTCCAGTATGTTTACAGGTGTTCCAACTCCCATAAGATACCTCGGCTTATCCTCCGGAAGTATCTCATTTACGATTTCAATAGTACGGTACATTTCTTCAGCGGGTTCTCCTACTGATAATCCACCGATAGCATTCCCGGCCATGCCGGCCTTTGCAATCTTCTCAGCCGATATTTTTCTAAGATCGTCAAATACCCCACCCTGTACTATCGGAAAGAGAAACTGTTCTTTTCCCCACAGAGGATCCGTTGTCCGGAATCTCTCAATAGCCCTGTCGAGCCAGTGATGTGTCAGAGCAACTGATTTTTTTGCATACTGGTAATCGCAGGGGAATGGTGCGCATTCATCAAATACCATCATAATATCGGAACCGAATATCCTCTGTATATCAATAGTGTTTTCAGGAGTGAATATATGTTTTGATCCGTCGATGTGC
>Ga0209575_10000693_pt1 | contig 17533 bp, 14 predicted proteins | sample Medcelwee11metaG_FD_187172 | JGI IMG/M metagenome (GOLD analysis project Ga0209575, IMG submission 187172) | Freshwater pond sediment microbial communities from the University of Edinburgh, under environmental carbon perturbations - Medium... | ecosystem: Environmental > Aquatic > Freshwater >...
GGGTGAGCTTCCAGCCTCTCGCCTCTTTCGGGAGGATAGACATAAAAAAAGGAAATGAGCCTGTCACATTGTCCGGCATCGTCCGAAGGATCATCGAACAGGCCCCTGAGACATTCGAAAAAGGGGACATCATCCCCCTCCCCTGCAACGTCGACAGGGTCGCGGTCTCCTATCTGGTCAGGGGAGCTGATGGCGAGCTTAGGCCGATAACCCGTTCTGTGCGGGTCCTTGATTATCTCCCCTTCATCGATAACACCTTCGTGTTCGACGCCTCGAGGATGATGGGCTCATGCTCTTGCATGGGTTTCCTGAAAAATCTCATCCCTAAAGATTTCACCAAGAAGGATGCCGACGGGAAGATCGGATTCGTGAACGATGATACCTTCAGGGTGACAGTCAATTCATTCGTGGACCCTGACAATTTCGACCTTAAATCCATGCAGAAAGAATGCGTCCACCTCATCACCCCTGACCTGCGGAGGATCCCCCTCTCAGCCTACAACATGGTGCACAGGAAACAAGAAAGTAACCATGCGACATAAAATAAATATCCAATGAAAACCATCATCCCCGATATCATCATCGGCCTCTGCCTCTTCATCCTATTCACCTCCATCATCATCAATTTCGCCGAGGCGAAGGGAAAAAAAAAGAAAGAGAGGCGCTCTGTCGTCGAGACCGGGACCATGACCCTTTTCTTTCTCGTGTTCTATGCACTCATCAGATTCGATATCGGAGGGATCGAGGTTCCGCAAGCAGTGAAGATGATCGATACGGGGATAGGTCTGGCGATCATCATCTTCGGGACCTATGTGAATGTCAGGGGGAGGCTCTCTCTCGGAAAGAACTGGGCGAACCAGGCGACGCTCTATGACTCCCAGACCCTAGTCAGGGAAGGGCCTTATCGCTTCGTCCGCCATCCCTTATACGCTTCTCTCATCTGGATGTTCTATGGAGCCATCCTCGTCTATCCGAATTACCTCGCCTTCCTCCTGGTCACCCTTGTCTTTGTCCCGTTCATGGCGTACCGGGCGAAGCTCGAGGAAGAGATGCTTGAAAAAGAGTTCAAGGGATACAAAGAATACAAAAAGGAGGTCGGGATGTTTTTCCCGAAGTTACCATGAAGATATCCATCGGTGCATTCAGGTTCTGCAGATTCGGTGTGGCGATCATGGTGTGGCTCGGAGTGCTCTTTAGGCAGAAAGAATTGATCCTCCTCTCATTCCTGGTCTTGCTCGCATCAGCCATCCTCACCATCAGGAGGGCGCCTATGATCCTTCTCTGGGAGAAGACGATCGGGAGGGTCTTTCCATCAAGACGGATCGACCTCTCCATTCAGGGGATGAGATTCGCGCATTCACTCGGCAGCGTGCTCAGCGGAGCCTGCGTCATCACTCTCTATCTCGGGTGGCGTTACGCATGGGGATTGACGCTTGTCTATGCCCTCATGAAGACCGTGAGCGCTTTCGGATTCTGCCCAGGTGAAAAGCTGTATTCGTGCATGAAAGGAGGATGCTGCAAAGCGATGAAGAGATGATCGACTCGCATCTCCACCAGGATGGTTTCGGTATCCTCCCTGTGCTGTTCAGGATCGGACCGCTCGAGATATCATCATACGCCTTCTTCGTCCTCCTGGGGCTGGCTGTGGGCCTCTTCGTCTATTTCTTCCTCGCGAAAGAAGAGAAAAAACTATCCGAAAACTCCTTCTATGTACTTCTCGCTGGACTCTTCGGCGGGATCATCGGCGCGAAAATCCCGATTTGGATCTACCAGTTCCCGCTCATCATTAATAGTCTCCCCGACCTGACCCCTCTCCTGTCAGGGAGGACCATCACTGGAGGATTGATCGGCGGGATGATCGCTGTCATCTTTGTCAAGCGTAAGCTTGGGATAAAAGAGAAGAAAGGGAATCTCTTCGCTCCTGCGATCGCCATCGGTGTCGCCATAGGGAGGATCGGGTGCTTCCTCCAGGGATGCTGCTTCGGCACAGCGACCGGCCTTCCCTGGGGGGTCGATTTCGGGGATGGGATCCTTAGGCACCCGACACAGATATACGAAGCGCTGTTCATGCTGATGTTGTTCTTCATCCTTATCTGGAGGCGCAAGTCCGCAAGGCCTGGACAGCTGTTCTTCATCCTCATGAATGCCTATTTCATCTTCAGGTTCTTCGAGGAATTCATCAGGGAGAGCCCTATGTTCCTCTATCTAACGGTTTTCCAATGGATCTCCCTTTCAGCTCTCCTCTTCATCAATGGAAAGGTTATTATAGAAAAAAGGCAAAAGAGGAAGAGATGAAGGAGAAAAGCAGGCGAAAGAACCTCGGGGAGAACAAACCGCAAAAAGTGTTAGTGGAATTCGCGATCGGCCTGCTCATCAATCTTTTCGTCATCTCGCTCTATTATGTTTTCAATCCTGAGATCACTGCGTATTTCTGGAGACATTATCTCCCCCTTCGTTTCTTCGGAGCCATCCTTATCTTCCTGGCACTCGATGCCGCGATCATCATTGCATTATTATGGAAGAGAAAAAAATATATGGCTCTCGGGGTGATATCTGCTTTCGTCGCTGCTTTGCTTGGCGCAGGCCTCTCCCCGATCACAGCCAGGTGGTTTGGATGAAAGACTTTTATGACACCAATCAAAAAAAGATACTGCATTTCGTCATAGGGTTCGGGATGAATCTGGTGATAGCGGTCCTGCATTTCTATTCCTACTTCCTGCTTGCGATGTTCATTTCCTCCATCGTGCCAAGTAGGGTTGTCGCGTTGAATATCCTGGGAATCGTCCTTATGTTTGTCATCATGGCACTCTTACAATTCATCCTCATCAGGTATTTCTTCAGGTCAGGAAAAAGATACATCGCCATCGGGATGCTCTCCGCCCTCTTCATCCCTCTGCTCGTGACAGGTTTCTGTTCGATGGTGTTCATGAGCGCGCCTAATTTCAATTAGAGGAAACCTTACAAGGAAAGGTTTGATCTTGCAGAGCTAATCTGAATGTCTGATTCCTGCCTTATGTGACGAAAAAAAAGACAGGAGATGGATAACCATAAGAGAAGATGGATTGGAATGCTCAAGAAAAATGACCATCAAAAATAATGCTTTGAGCCCGTGATGATACTAATAAAAGGGAAAAATCCGATCCGCAATATCCTTTCAGTTAGCGATTGCCCCTTCCGGGCCAGCCACCTGGATCTGCACTTTCTTCTTCAGGTCTATCGCCATCTTGATATCCAAGGATGCCTCAAGATACCACCTGAGAGGCTGAGGGCCGGCGAATGAAAGGAACGCCTTGAGCACCGCGCCTGCCGGACCGGGAAGTGTCGATGGAGAAGGGATATCCGGGACAGCCATCTTGAATGTATATGTTAACTGTTGGTTCGCGGGGTATTCGTGCTTCTTGTCCAGATATTGGTAGAAATCGTATACCCTCCTATCTGTCGAAGAATACCTTCCGTTCACCATCGCCCTCTCCTTCCTGTACGCATAGAGAGCGATCTTCACCCCTTCCGCATTGAAAGGTTTCTTCAGTCTCATGGTGACCTTTCCGTTGATGATCTCCCCTGGAGAGAATAATGTCTTTTCGAGCTGGATATCCATGGTGCCTTTTGATGCGAACCACATGCCTCTTCACCTCATGCATTCCTCTATGGCGATATCTATCATGGCAAGTGCCTTCAAGTTACCTTCCTGCGAATACTTCATAAGTTTTTGCTGATAATCCGGAAGCGAATACAGGAATCCCGCAAGACCCCGCGAGGTGACCTCCCTATGGTATTCTCCGTACCCTTCCTTTTCGAGATAGATTGCGTTGCATACCTGCTCGAACTGTTTCCTCACCGGCACGCTGAATACCGGTTTATGCAAGTACACCGCTTCGCTCATGAGCGAGAATCCGCCATTGGTGATAACAGCCTTCGCCTGTGCGAGATCATCGATGAATCCTTCCTCCGAGAACTCCGTGAAAGTGAGATTGCCATCCTTCCTCCTTTCATTGAACCCATAGATGATGAAACGCTCGCGGTTGAACCCTTTCAGGATATCGAACATCCCGGTATTGCTTTTCGATGTCTGATAGACGAGTATGCAATCCCCATAAGAAGGGACAGCCCTGACAATCCCCTCCCGAAGGAGGCTTGGGATGAGGAGAGTGTCTTTCTGTCTGACAGGAGGGTAGAAGAAAGTGGTGATGAGATACTTTCTGATATTGATAGGAGGCACGAGGAGTTGATTGTTGAGCTTCACTATGGCGTAATCATCGATGTGCTCCTTTGGGACCTCTATCCTGCAATTCGAGAGGATATGCATATTGTCTATCGACAAGAGGGGTATCTTCTTCACTCCGAGGAGGCCTTTCCAATCCATCATCCCCGCGAGATGGGCTACTGTCGGCTCATAGTCAGTGATGATGAGATCCGGCTTCCTCTCTTTGATGAGCCCCCTCACGATCTCAACAGCCTTCGCTCCATCCCTTGGCTTCAGGTTCATCCATACGGTCTTCAGCTTCTCGACACTGTTATCCTTATAGGATATCCTGAGTCCGGGAATTTTATGGACATCCCCGAACTGCCTTTCCATGAAGTCACAGGCCCTGTCGCTCGCGACGATGGTGACCGTATGCCCTTTGGAGAGGAGATGGGAGATGACTACTTTCGAGCGGGTCGCGTGCCCCATCCCTTCCCCTGCGAGGCCATAGAGTATCCTGACCATGCAGTTTTCATTCTTCAAGAATATTTAATGATTACGGATGCCTTTTTCAAAAAAGGAGAAGATAACATAGATGAATATTTCCCCTCAAACAAGAAAGTCACCTCCGGTGACACTTTTCAGCATCGTCGTAAAATTGCAGAACCATTCCCAAGCCTTGCCCGTGGTGCGGATCGCCAGTGGGGTTGCAAGGAAAACAGAATGTTTTCCTGCACAAGTGAGCTATGCTCACTTTGTGCGCCCTACGGGCTCTGGCGTAGGACGCAAAGAAAACTTTTTAGTTTTCTTGCGCAAGAAATTTGTCCCAAATTTCTTTGCGTGAGCGTAGCGAACGGCCGTCCGCACCAGGGACAGGGCAAGGCGCAAGGGGAGAAGCGGCCTGCGGAGGTCGTTGGTCTCGTCGTCTCGGGAGGGCAAGGCACAATGGAGAAGCCACACATGTTACAAATTATATACTGCGAAGAAAGTGATTCAACCCCATTTCCTCATACCAAAAAACATGATTCCTGAGATTGTGAAAAGACTAGGAACATTTTTATAGAAGAAAAATGATGATCAGCATATGCCCAAAAAGAGGTTTGAAACGCTGTACAAGGTCTCATTTCTCCTGATCATGAGCGTGGTCGTTTTGGGAGGGATCGCTCTTGCCGATTTCACCATCTCCCATTGGAGCGCGCCTCTCACAGGAGGGGATACCCTCACTGTCGGCCATGTCAACGATTTCTATGAGACCGTCTCGACCCTCATAAGCGCCATCCACGAAGAGGGGGGCAATATCGGGATCGGGACATCGTCGATCTCATCTGACCTCACCCTCGATGTGGAAGGAAAGATAGGAGCTGAGTCCTACTGTGATGCGGATGGCAATGATTGCTTCACGAAAGATGACCTATTGGATGAGGAGAGTTTCAAGATCCCATGCAGTATTACGGGTGATGTCCCTCTCATGACTGAATTCGAGGAGACAGTAGTGGAATGCTATTCATGTTGTTATCCAACCTATTGCGATGGCGCTTGTGAACAGACGAGATATCAGGATGTGATCCTTTCCTGCGATGGCACACGGGTAGTCGAAGTCAGGCTTGGTGACTACCGCTACGGGGAATGCGCATGCAGCGGGTCGTGCCATGACCCATACGGCCAATGAATTGTAGTTTCAAGTTAGCACAACCATCATGATTGATATTGATCCATTCTCAACTCTAAAAAAAACAGGATCTCTTCACATAAAAAACCCTCCATCTCCACCCGCTCCACAGGAAACGAAGGGGTCCAGATACTCAAACCCCTCTTCCTTTATATACCAATCAATCCCAGCCGCGATTCTCCATCGGAAACCATGGGGTGCCCCTCAATCCTTCTTCTATTTCCCTTTATCAAGGTTTAAAAATGGACATATTTATAAATAAGTTCTGTTTATAAATATTTAAATACAAAATCATCAAAGGGGGTCAAATATGGCTAAAACAGACATAAGGATTGTAAATATCGTCGTTTCAACCTCTTTAGAGCACGATATACCTCTGGAAAAGATGGCAGCGACGCTTTCTAACACGGAATACAACCCAGAACAGTTCCCCGGGCTTGTGATAAGGATAAAAGAGCCGAAAACCTCTGCTCTTATCTTTAGCTCAGGCAAAGTGGTCTGCACAGGGGCCAAGACCCTTGAAGAAGTCGACCTTTCGCTCCAGAAGATAATCAAGAGCCTCCTGAAGCTCAACATCAAGATAAAGATCAAGCCGGTCCTTGCCATCCAGAATATCGTGGCATCAGGAAGCGTGGGGATGGACCTCAATTTGAACACCCTCGCCATGAAGCTGGACAACACCGAATACGAACCTGAGCAGTTCCCTGGACTCGTCTACAAGCTGAAGGCCGCGAAAGCGACATTCCTCCTCTTCTCAAACGGCAAGATCGTCTGCACAGGGACGAAAAGCGAGGAAGAAGTGCATGCGTCGCTCGCCATGCTCATCCAGAACCTCAAGAAAGTAGGGGTCAAATAGGGTTTTCAGGCAATCCGGAATAACATGATAGCGTGAGCCAGCTATCACTGGAAGAAGACCCCTAAAACATATTAACCAGGGCTTCCTACCGTAAAGACAATGGAAGAGAACGAACAGGTCCTATCGACCACCGCCCAGATCCAGAAATTCACGGATTTTTTCGAGCAATTCTATAAAGCGGAGATCCTGGAGGCTGCGAGGAAAGGAGAAGGATCATTCTATTTCGATTTCGTCCTCCTCTCGAAATTCGATCCCTCCCTCTCAGACCTTCTCTTAGAGCAGCCTGAAGAGGTCCTGAAAGCTGCTGAGATGAGTCTTGAGAGTTTCGACCTCCCTGACCTCCCGGTGAAGCTCGCCCTCAGGCTGAAGAACCTGCCTGAGAGCCAGAAAGTCCTCATCCGGGAATTGAGGAGCAAACACCTCTCGAAACTGATCAAGGTCGAAGGGATTGTGAGGCAAAAATCAGATGTCAGGCCCCAGGTCACCACGACTAAATTCGAGTGCCCGAGCTGCGGCAACATCATCCCTGTCCTCCAGCTTGAAGCCGCCTTCAAAGAGCCGTCCCGCTGCGGCTGCGGGAGAAAAGGTAAATTCCGCCTCCTCTCAAAAGAGCTCATGGACGTCCAGAGCATGACTATCGAGGAGGTCCCTGAGGACCTGGAAGGAGGGGCCCAGCCAAAGAGGATCAAGATCTTCCTGCAAAAGGACCTCGTATCCCCCCTCACCGAGAAACGCTCGAATCCAGGAAAACAGCTTATCGTGGTAGGCATGCTGAAAGAGATACCCATCACCCTGAAGACAGGAGGCCAGAGCACGAGATTCGATCTCCTGATCGAGGCGAACTCCATCGAGACCACCCAGCAGGACTTCGCAGACATCAAGCTTTCGCCTGAAGACATGGAAGCGATAAAAGACCTTTCTAAGGACCCTCAATGCTATGAACGGATCGTCGGTTCTCTCGTCCCCTCGATCTATGGGCACGACCTCATCAAAGAATCCCTTCTTCTCCTCTTGGTGGGTGGAGTCAAAAAGGAGCGTGACGACGGGGTCACGACAAGAGGAGACATCCATATCCTCCTCATAGGCGACCCTGGCGCCGGAAAATCCATGATGCTCAAGCGCATCAACGTCATCGCGCCGAAATCCAGGTTCATCTCAGGTAAAGGCGCGAGCGGCGCGGGCCTCTGCGTAGCCCCTGATTCCCTCGTCCATGGAAACCCTGGGGGGATGGACGCGATCGGCGGACTTGTCGAGGGATGTCTGACTGAAGGCTCAGAAGAATTCAGGCCAGGGATCTGGAAAAGCGAAACATCCCACAAAAAAAAAGTCCTGTCCATGGACAAAGACCTGAAGGTCGGGACAAAACAAGTGAAAGATTTCTGGAGGCTCAAAGCGCCGGAAAATATGGTCAGGATAACGACCCGGACAGGCCGTTCGATAACCCTCACCGGCAACACCAAGCTCACTACCATGAAAGGAGGGATTCCGCGATGGAAAAAATCGTCTCTTCTCAAAGAAGGCGAGTACCTCGCGGTCCAGCGTTTCACCCCTGAAAAAGAAGGAATCATCCCTCTCGCTATCGACTGTATCTCCTCAAATCCCATAGTCCTCGGCATAAAACCCGTTGTCAGGAGCTTGATTCAGAACATCATGGACAAAGAAGGATTGACGAAAAGGGAGCTCGCAGTAAAATATGGATTCAGCGAGAACCAGCTGTACACCTCCTGGACAAACGAGAAAGCGAGAGGGAATATCCGGCTGAAAGACCTGAGGAAACTTGCAAGTATCGCGGGCGTGGATCGGCAAGAGATCGCGGAACATGCCAACCGCCTCATGCTGAGGAGAGGGAAAGAGGTCTCGATCCCGAAACACCTCGGACCGGAATTCATGTACATGGCAGGGTTGGTCGCAGGCGACGGAGACATCACCGGAAAAGGAGGAAGGTGCACGATCCGGCTCTCCAATAACGACACAGCTATCATTAAAAAGTTCAAAGACTCTACGAGATCGCTCTTCGGGGCTGAGTGCTCTCTCTCACACGAAAGGAGCGATAAGCGCTCAGAGGCGTGGAGATTCTCTTCCGCCATAGCTGGGGAGCTCTTCAGGGAAGTGGGCATCCCCCCTTCCCCGAAATCGCATAGGCTCGATATGACAAATATTCTCCTGGAAGCGCCTAACGATTGCCTCTCCGCGTACCTGAGAGGCCTGTTCGACAGCGACGGCAGTATCTCTTTACGGAAGACCAAGGGCTCCTGCTGCATCGACCTGACAACGGTCTCACCCCTTCTCGCGAAAAAAGTCCAGCTTGCCCTGACAAGATTCGGGATCATCGCGACCCTGAGGACCAGGGGACCTTCAGTCAATGGCCGTATTCATGGCAGGCATGAAAAACTCATCATCGAGATCAGGGGGAAAATGAACCTGGAACAGTTCAGGGAAAGAATCGGTTTCGGTTCTAACGCTAAAAAAAGGAAACTGGATAGCGCTATCGGAAAGGTCTCAATTGATAACACCAACATCGATATCATCCCTGACATCCATCCCTTATTGCTGAACATCAAGAAAAAATACAGGCTCACTTCCAGGCAGATATTCGGGAATAAGATATCTGAGAGCACCACAGGCAAATGCCAGATCAGCAGGAAAAGTCTGGGCAGGATCATCGGGCGGATAGGCGGGCTCATCCGGACTGAAGACCGGGAGAAGCTCAAGTCCCTCGCTGAATCGGACATCCTCTGGGACAGGATAACAAAAAAAGAGATCATCCCCTCCCCTTACGAATATGTCTATGACCTGACCGTGGATGATACCCACAATTTCCTTGTCAACGGATTCATTGTCCACAACACGGCGACAGTAGTAAAAGACGAATTCATTGGAGGCTGGTCTCTTGAGGCAGGCGCCCTCGTCCTCGCCCACAAAGGCCTATGCGCGATAGACGAGCTCGACAAGATGAGCAAGGAAGACACAGCGGCGATGCATGAGGCGCTCGAAGGCCAATCAGTCACCATCTCGAAGGCATCCATCCAGGCGACCCTCCGCTGCGAGACCACAGTCCTCGCAGCCGCGAACCCGAAGTACGGAAGGTTCGACCCCTATCTCACCATCGCTGAGCAGATCACCCTCCCGCCAACCCTCATCAACCGCTTCGACCTCATCTTCCCGATAAAAGATGTCCCTGATGAGAAAAGGGACGAGAAGATGGCATCGTTCGTCCTCAACCTCCATCAGAACATCTTCCCTGACAACCCTGAATTCTCTACTGACTTCCTCAGGAAATACATCGCCTATGCAAAGAGACACTGCAAACCAAAATTGACAGACGGAGCGATCGATGAGATAAGAAAATATTATCTCCACATGAGAGGCGCCGGGAACCAGGACGGAAGCAAGAAAGCCATCCCCATCTCAGCGAGGCAGCTGGAAGGCCTCATCAGGCTCTCTGAAGGGGTGGCGAAAGTATATTTAGCACCGAAAGTCTCCCGCAAGCATGCGAAAAGGGCCATCGGCCTCCTCGATTCATGCATGCGCCTCATCGCCTATGACGAAGAGACCGGTTCCTTCGACATCGACATGGTGGCGACAGGCATGAAATCCTCTCAGAGGAACAAGATCGTCTCCGTGAAAGAGATCATCGCCGACCTCGAGGCCAAGATCGGCAAGGTCATCCCTGTGGAAGACATCGTCAAGGCTGCAGAAGAGCAGGACATCGAAGCGAACGAAGTCGAAGAAGTCATCGAGAAGCTCAGGAGGACTGGAGACGTCTTCGAGCCGAAAAGAGGTTTCATCAGCAGGATATGATCTTTTTTCCCGAAAGCAATCGGCAAGGACCGCTCATCTTATCCTCCTTGCCTGAGTTTTAATACACAAGCCCTCAATGCACAAGGTTATTCGATTATTCTTCCTGACCTTGCCATCCCGCTACATTTATATACCATTATTTCTAAAATTAAATCTATAGATAAAATTAAGGTTATTAGCACTACGAAGAAAATTATTAAAAATACAACTAAAAATACCATCTAAAATAACACTAAAATTAACGATAGACTAACATGCGCATCCAGAAAACCAAGAACGAGCAGTACATCCTCACCATCCCGAAAGCCTTAGTGGAAGCGCTCGGTCTTGGTAAAGGAGAGGAAGTCGAATTCAGGATCGCGGAAAAAAACGAGCTTCGGCTCCTCATCACACATGGGAAAAAAAAGCAATAGAGGCCAGATAACCCTGTTCATATTAGCAGGCATCATCTTCCTCCTCATAGCGGGCATCATATTCTATATCATCAGCAAAAACACTGAAATCGAAGGCGAGACCGAAGTGAATGAACGAAAAAGTATCGTCTATGACCAGCAGCAGATGGAACTCGCGAAATATGTCCAGTCCTGCCTTGACCCTATCGCCCTCACCGCCCTTGAGATCGTCCGGCTCCAGGGAGGCTATATCGAGCTCCCTCCAGATGTCCCCTCGATCCAGGTCATGGACTACCAGACCCACCAATATGTGGAGACCATAGGCACCAAGAAATCTGTCCTCTTCGATCCGACAGGGACGAAGACCAACACCGTCCCTTACTGGCTCACTCCTGAAGGCGAGCTTATCATCCCTGACATAGAAAAAGAGATCGAGACTTATATCGACAAAGAGCTCTACGAATGCGTAGGTGACCTCAAGCCATTCGTCGACCAGGGATTCACCCCCACAAAAAACCCGGTCATGACCAACGTCACCTTCGGCGACCAGGTCATAATCGAAGTGAAGTTCCCCATCAAGATGGTCCGGCAGGAGACCGACTATACCATAGAGGATTTCATCTTCATCGTCCCCATCAACTGGGCGCTCATCCAGGAGATGGCGATTTCTGTCGCTGTCAACGATTTCCTGACCGCAATGATCGACCAGAAGGTGGTCGAAGTCATCAACCACTACGGGACCGTCAGTGAAGACGCCATCCCCCCTATCTCAAGGACCATCCTCTCCTCTGACTGCGACCAGGTGACCTGGACGAAAGATGAAATCGAGACCCGGCTGATCGACCTCATCGGATCGAACTGGTATCATCTCCATGTGAACAACACCCGGTTCGAGCGCGTCATAAGGACTGATCCAGTCCAGCAGGGATTCTTCGACAATTTCATCCTCGGGTTCTGGGAGACAAAAGCCCCCCTCCTATCGGTCGATTTCCGCTACGACCCCTCCTGGGACTTCAGCTTCGACATCTTTCCATCCCAGGGAAGCTCCATCAAACCGGACTACACAAGGACCACCAATCCGTTCACAGGGGTCTTCTGCCACATTGATTATAACTTCTACTACGATGTCCAATTCCCGACCCTCGTGAAGATCAAGGACCTGGAATCAGCATCCATCAACCCGAACGCCAAGGTATTTTATCCCTATGAAGGGTACGAGTTCTCGTTCCCTCTGGACACCAAGGTATGCGGCAACCATGTAAGGACCTGTCATAATGTGACTTGGAAATATAATTATACCCTTGACGATTTCCCAAAAGACACCCTCAATCTGACCTACTTCTGCGAGCTCTATAACAGGAAAAGCAAGAACATCACCCTTAACCTGAAAGACCTCTACACCGGCGACCCTGTGGACGACGTCATGGTGGACTACCAATGCGGAAACTCCTTCGATACCTGCTTCATCGGAGAGACCAACGGCTCTGGTTCCCTGAAAGAGAGATACCCATCCTGCATGAACGGCAACCTCATCCTCACAAAAAAAGGCCACAAGACGACAAGCGTCCCCTTGACAGTCCATGGCGAACCGGAACGGACCATCGATATCGAATACGAACCGGAAAAACAGATGAACATCTCCCTCAGCATGATCGACGCGAAAAGATACATCCAGCATATCTACGACTCATCAAAAACAGGCGCTCCTGACTACTCCACAAGCGCCCTTTCAAGAGCATTCATCAACGAGCAGGCCATTATCCGTATCCAGGACCCCATAGGATTCAGCAGGACCCTCAGCTATCCGGCAGGGACAAAGATGAACATCACCTCAGGGCAATACAAGAAGAGCATAATCATCACAGGGCCTATCACCGCTGTCCCTTCGGTCATCACCCTTCGGGGGACAAGCACCCCCATCACCCTCAGCCTGACCTCAGACAACTCACCCTACCAAGGCGAGTACCAGATTTACATGGAAAGCGATAATGACTTCCTCCTCCCCTCCATTAAAGATAAAAACAACATAACTTTCAAAGCTCTCGTGAGCTACTATGCTGTCAATACCCTCACTGCCTCAGACATCCTCGATCCCATCATCACCGCCGACGGCAACCTCTCAGCGGAGTTCCTCGAGACTTACAAGATAGAAGGATACACCGGAAGCTATCCTTTCTATGCCATATGCAATGAGAGCGTCCTTGTGAGCCGCCAGGTGAGCGGGAGGCGCTTCCTCGAATACACCGGCGATTGGTTCACCCGCTGCCAGAAAGTCATCGATTACGATGTCCCTGCATCAGTCATCAGCCCTTACCTGCAACCGGAAATAAATTAAAAAAAATGGAAATGATAGACCTCGCGTTCCAGATATCTTGGCTTATTGCAGCAGCCCTCATGGCCTGGCTCTCCTATAAGAAGATAGGCTCCGGCACAAGGATCCCAGCGGCATTCATGGCCGCCCTCATCATCACCATCCCTCTCGTCATCTCCTCCGTGTACGCTGATAACAGGCCTCCTAATGTCCAGGGCCTCCCTGACGTCTCATTCTACGAGAATAGTGAAGAGCTTGACCTCAAGGATTACGTCATCGATCCCGACAATACCAATGAGCAGCTCGTCTGGAGCATCAACAGCAGCGGAACCCAGATCAGCGCCTCCATAAGCTCAAGCGATATCCTGGTCTTCTCGATCTCCCCTTCCGCAGACGTGACCGAGATCTTCACCCTCACAGCGACTGATCCTGGCGGGCTCAAGGGGTCCGATGTCATAAGCGTCAAGTCTAGCGGTTTCGTGGACGGTGGCGAGGCCTGCTCGAGCCAGCTCACCGACTCGAACCTCATCATGATCGACCTAGGAGAAAGCGCGAGCGCGATCGAGCAGATCGTCTACGTCTTTTACGCCATATGCATGACCATCTCCGCGATCGAGTTCATCATCACTGTCCTGAACACGATCTGGCCTGGAAGTTTTGATCGCCCACCATGCAATTTACCCGCCTATGCCCAACCGATCTGCAAAGGGATTGACGTCATTGACGAGGTCATGGGCAAGGTCTATGGTGCTACAAAATATTTCTGCTGCTTCATAACCTGCGGCTGGTGCTCCTCCTATTCAAAAGAGAGCCAGGTAACAGGAGCGCCCAGTACGAGCAAATCGAGCGCCGGCTGCCCCGCTCCATACGGTATCATGAATTGGGCTACTGAGATGGCCGGAGTGAGCATCGACCCCTTCGAGAATATCTATACCGCTATGGCCTGCATGTGCCCAGTCGCCATCCTCATGAACCTCCGCAAGATGCGGACGGTCTACAGTGTCTACGAATGCTGCGTCGAACAGGCCTGCGAGAGGGGCATTGACAAGCAGGTATGCGAAGACTATCTCAAAGAAGCTGAATGCATGTACCTTGAAGCCGCCTGGCAGAAGACCCTGATCAATGTCTTGCTTCGGATCATCATCCCGAAAGTTATGGCCTCCCTAATCGCCGATGAGTTGATTGCAGAAGCGCAGCCGTACACGTCATGGATCCAACTCATCGCAGTCCCACTCACAATCTCAGGCCTGATAGACATCTGGAGTTTTGTCATGAAGACCTTCGAAGAGCCGAGCGGAGAAGAATGCCAGCAGAAATTCCAGGAATACTTCGATGACCCCGGGTTGGTCCCAGGGTACGGAAGCAGACCGGAGGTTAACTTCGATTGGGATAAATGGGATAAAAACCAGGATGGGACATTTTCAATGAAGATTAGTACAGGAGAAACCTTGAAATATGATCCAGATACAAAAAAATATACCACTATTAGGTTACCGGACAATAAGATTATTGAATCAGAAGTACTCATAACCGATGCACAAAAAGCCGAAAACAACCGCCGAATAGCTGAATACGCTGTCAACAAGCTCCTTGAGTTTGCGCTCGACAACTGGGCGTATCCGATAATCGACGAACAGTGCGAAGCGGAGACCGAAAGCTCAAGGCCCCAGAGCGATGGCCCTGTCGCAAACATCGTCTCCCAATCTCTCTCTGACATCTATAACTGCAACATGGACAAGAACACCAAGATCCAGGCGTCAGGCACCATCAGCAAAAAAGAGACTTCCCTCTATGTTGTCGACGCGAGCTATTCCATCACCCATTGCAATAGCACCCTTGGTGCCCTTACCTATACCGTTTATGCTGTCTCGACCGGCGGTTCAAAAGACCAGATAAAAGTCGCGACCATGCTCTTTGACGATAGCCATGCAGGCAACTTCCAGAGGAACTATTCATCCAACTACAGCACCATTTCCATAAAGACAGACGACCCAGAAATCGGAGAGATATCCTTCGAACTCACCCCTCAATGAGAGACGAAACAGGCAGGAAAACCGCCTTAAGTTCCCAGCATTCTTCAACAGAAAAGTGATTTACAGTGACCCTCTTCTGCATCTTCAATTAAAAAAAGCAGCTATCCTCCAAAAGCCTTGCCCGTGGTGCGGGTCCGGCCTGGGGAAGGGCCCTACGGGCTGGCCGGTAGGACGTGAGCGCAGCGAACGGCCGTCCGCACCTTAGGCAGGGCAAGGCGCAGTGGAGTTGTGAGACAAAATTTTATTTTTTATATCCCTGGGAAATTAACAGGATTCCCTTGTATCAAACCCAACAAGAATCACAAAAAGAATAATCTTCCTACAATCCTTGCCTTTTTATCTTTTCAAATATTCATCAAGATTCCGTTGTCGCTTCAGGCAACTTGAGCTGTGAATACTGCGAAAGCTGAGTGCAGGTGTTCCTCAGATGGACATCAACTACCTTTCCGCATACTGAATAATCCTGCCAGCCCATGGCTGCGTCAAGATAACACCCATCCCGTATCTGGTCATCCTGTATGTTGATGCAGATAGTGGATATTTTCGATCCCTTCGCTACGCTCCCGAAACACCTGTCCTTCCTCGTCCCCGCATCCATCTTTGAACACAGTCTCGCCGCTGATTCGGCATCTGTGGCAGCGAGCTCTGCCGCCTCCCTGACGAGTTCATCGGGAGTCTTGATGGTGCTTGAAGGAGGATCGCAATCCGCTGGACAAGAAGAATGAGACTCACTGGATTCACAGTCGATATTGCCGCAGCAGGGGATCCGTTCTGTATAGACACAAGTGTTGTCTACGCATTTCGCATCGGTGCAGGGAGTCAGTGGGACACAATTCGCGCAGGATACCGCGCAGGGTTTGCAGGGCCCCCCGCAATCGGTCTTCAGCTCCCCCTGGTTCCTGATGCCGTCACTGCAGGTCTCTTTCGCCAGAGCGCATTCTTTCTCGCAGGGACCTCCGCAATCTGTCCCTTCCTCTCCCTGGTTCTCGATCCCGTCAGAACAGGTAGGTTTTGAGACCACAGTCGCTTCCCCCACCCTGAAAGTGAATGAAGACTCCTCGGTCACCTTGTTATAGGAGACAGTTGTCAGTATCTTATAGGTCCCCTTGACCGCATCATCCGGAACCTCCATCTTCATGGTCTTTGATGACTTGGTCTCCACCGCCTGGACAAAACTGGCTTCATCGATCATATCCCCTGATGGACCCTGGAGCACTGAATTAATCTTCGCGTCAAAACGCTTCTGGGACCCATAGGCCTCGAGCGACACCTCGAAGATGACCTCATCCCCTGGCTTCACCTCCTTGGTGAGCGGTGTCGTCGTGATATCTAAGAGCTGTTCCGGAGTCCCGTCAGGCAGGAGCTTATAGACCATGAATCCCGCCCCCGGCAGGAGGACAAAAAAAAGGAAGAGGAAAAAGATAGTCTTAGGGGAAACAGAGTGATGATGCACCACCATATTCTGCTGCTGTGGCACAGGAGAAGAAAGGACCTGAGGATAATAAGCCTGGATGTATCTCAGAGCCTCATCGATCATCTGGATATCGTATCCCTGCTTATAGAGATGCGCCCGAAGCGTCCCTGCGTCATACCCCTGCTGGAGATTATGATAGAGATAACTCAGCAGCCCCTGATCCACCATCCTTCCCCGACCGTTGAAACCGTATATAAATGTTTTGAGGCCCGGGATTTATTGAAGACTTGGCATCAGAAAAAGAGGGGGGTGATGAATGTCTCGACAAGCGCCGCGATGAAGAGAATGAAGAACGCTATCATGAGCAGGTTCGCCGAATCAAAGATGATCTTCTCGAACTTATGGGTCCCGAAATCATGATTGATGACCGCGACAGAGATGATGCCTCCGGCAAGGCCAGCCACGAAATAAGAGAGGATCTCAAGGACTCCATGAGGCGCGTATCGTATGATGGAGTGGATCCCTGCGGTGAAATACCCTGCCGCCCCCATGTATCCGAGTGACGCCGATATCGCTGCGAGCTTCACCCGGAAGAACTCTCCCATCGCTGTCGCGATAACCGATGCGTTCCACACCAAGATGAAGATCGCCCCAAGCCCGTAGATGAAAGCGAAGAGGACGCAGAACACCATGACCTTCACATTATTCAATAGGATGCTCGAGAAAGTATGGAATTCTGCTGAGGCGAGCGAAGTCGCCCTCCCGTTGATATGCGCGATGGTCTCCTGCTGGACAGAAAAAACAAGGGAGGATATCTCGCTGGGGAGAGCCACATACAAGATAGCGAAAGCGACCGTGACTCCCCCGAAGAGCG
>Ga0209575_10000694_pt1 | contig 17460 bp, 21 predicted proteins | sample Medcelwee11metaG_FD_187172 | JGI IMG/M metagenome (GOLD analysis project Ga0209575, IMG submission 187172) | Freshwater pond sediment microbial communities from the University of Edinburgh, under environmental carbon perturbations - Medium... | ecosystem: Environmental > Aquatic > Freshwater >...
TGAATGGATATTTTCTGCCATCTATCTCCATGACAAAAACGCGCGCCACCGTCCGCCAGCTGGCGGACCAACGCCACATTATTCGCCCACTCACCTGTCGGTTCATGGCCTCATGAGCTCGTCCCCTCCGCGGCCTCGGTTCCGCCGAACGTTTCCAAACATATTAATAGAAAGGGCCTTTTGCCTGATCCGTTAAGATTAAAGATATTCAGCAACAATAAAATGGGATTCATATGAAGAAATTATTCTTACTCTCAATTATTTCAAATCTAATTTTGATCTCATGCACAAATAATAATGAATCCGCTATTGTGGATTTAAGATCTGATTCCTTCAAATTAAGTATTAGTGAGAAAGGATCAATTATTGATTTTACAGATTTGAAAACGAATAAAAACTATCTGGCAAAAGATACTTCTGTGTATTTAATGTCAATAAGGATAAATAATGAAATAAAAGTTCCTCAATCTGCCAAAGCAAGAAATAACATCATTACTTTAATTTTCGAAACTGATATTAAAGCCGATATAAAAGCAGAGGAAAAAGAATCTTATCTCACCTTTGAATTAACATCACTCACCAATAAAGACTCTGTTGACTTAATTATTTGGGGACCATATGCCACAACTATAAATAAAATAATTGGAGAAACTGTTGGAGTCGTTCGTGGGGAAGAATTTGCTCTGGGTATTCAGTCATTAAATATTAAAACACTTGGTGGCTATCCTTGGAATGAAAGTGATCGAATGCCTGAATTCAATATTTTCGATGAAGAAGATATAAATAATATGCACCCGAAAACAGATGGAAGTGTATTATACAGAGTCGAAGCAGCAAAACCAACCACAACAGGCAGTAGCTTGCAGGCATACTGCAGAAACAGGAATAAGGATAGGATTATCCAGGATTTTGGACATGAAAAAATTGTAGCACCCGCTTATAATGATGGAGGAGTAATTGATTCAAAAATTGCACTTTTTGGATGCCCTCCTGAAAAAGCCCTGAACACTATTGGAGAAATTGAACTAGCTGAAGGGTTGCCACATCCGATGATTGACGGACAGTGGGGAAAAACTTCCAGTGATGCAGCCGCAGCTTACATTATTATAAATTTTACTGAAGATAATGTCGATCAAGCAATTGAATTAACAAAAAAAGCAGGATTAAGATATCTATATCACTATGGTAAAACTTTTGAAAACTGGGGACATTTTGAGTTGTTTAAAGGGGAATTTCCAAATGGGATTGCCGGATTAAAAAAATGTGTTGAAAAAGCTGAAGCTCAAGGCATAATGGTTGGAACACATTTGCTTTCAAATTTTATATCAACAAATGACCCGTATGTCACCCCTATTCCTGACAAAAGGTTAGCCAAAGTAGGAAGTTCAATTATTGTTCATGATATCAATGCCACAGAAACAGAAATTCCTATTCAATCACCTGATTTTTTCAACCAGATGGAAAATAATAATTTGAAAACTGTTATGGTAGAAAACGAGTTGATCCGATATGGGAAGGTTTCAGAAGCATCTCCATGGCAATTATTGGATTGTCAGAGGGGGGCCTTCAATACAACTGCATCTGAACATAAATCTGGCGAGAAAATATCAAAATTACTGGATCATGGTTACAAAGTATTTTTGACTAACACAGAATTAACTATTGAGATGTCAGAAACAATGGCAGAATTATATAATCAAACTGGTTTGCGTCAGATTTCATTTGACGGATTAGAAGGAAATCGTTCAACCGGATTAGGGACCTACGGGGAGTCATTAATGCCTTATATTTGGTATAACTCCTTATCAGATGATTTAAAAAAGCACTTAATCATCGACGCCAGCCGAACCACCCATTTTTTCTGGCATATTTATTCAAGAATGAACTGGGGCGAACCCTGGTATGGAGGATTCCGAGAAAGTCAAACGGAATACAGATTTAAGAATCAAGCATATTTTAAGAGAAACTTTATGCCAGGAATGTTAGGGTGGTTCAAAATGACTCCGGAAACAAGCCTTGAAGATATTGAATGGTTGTTAGCTCGTTCTTCGGGTTATGATGCCGGCTATGCTTTTGTTGCAGGATTTGAATCAATAGAGCAAAATGGCAACTCAGATAAAATTCTGGAACTTATTGGAGATTGGGAACAACTAAGACTTGGAGGTTTATTCAGTGAAGAACAAAAAGAATTATTACGAGATTCCGGAAAAGAGTTTTCTCTCAAAAGAATCAATGACAATGAATGGAATTTGCATGAAGTAAATGCAGAAGTTTTTATCCATAAACAGAAAGTTAAACAACCCGGAGAACCCCTATTTTCAACTTTAATATTGAATAATATAGGGGATGAACAAACTTTAAATTTTATACTTACTGCTATTGATTGTGAAGCCAGTGAAATTGTAATGGAAATAAATAATTACAAAGAAATAAGGTTGCCTGTTGTTTTAAGAGAAGGACAAACTATCAAGTACGCAGGCGGTAATAGTGCCTCTGTATATGATGCTAACTGGCAACTTATTAAGGAATTTGATATTAATCATTCTAATCTTCAGATAAGTAAAGGTGAAAATTCTGTTTCTTTCGATTGTAATTTTGCCAGGGAAGGTAAAAATTCAAATATAAAATTAGAGATTCGAACTTACGGAAAAGGTGAAAAAATCATTTCGAATAAATAGATTAGCAATAGATTTGGTAACCATCTATAATCGGCATTAAAACGACCTCTGATACCTAACCGTCAGGTAACATGCCAAGTAATTGTGGTAGAAACATCAAGTAAACGACCGTGGCCAAGAAAATAAAAGATCCCAATAGCCTGTTAACCGTCCCAGGGGTGGGTAAAAGCATAGCCGAGGACCTGCACATTCTGGGAATTCATCATGTCAGAGATTTAATAGGTCAAGACCCGGAAACCTTATACAATAATTTGTGCTCAGAATACAAAACAAGAATAGATCCATGTGTTCTGTACACATTTCGATGTGCAGTCTATTATGCAGAAAATGAAAAGCATGATCCTGCCCTATTGAAGTGGTGGAATTGGAAGAATAAAGAAAAGTAAAAGCAAGTTAGCTAACAGGTCGGTATCTGCAATTGTCGCACCACCCGCCGCCAGATAGCAGACCAACTGCACATATCGGCCAAACATTGTAGTCTAGCAAATCGAAACCCAATAATATGTAGCAAGAAATGAAAAGAATAGCTTCTTTAATTATCTTGATTGGACTTCAGGTATCATTATTCGGACAGAATAAAGAAAAAACATATTTACTGGTACACGGTGCCTGGCATGGAGCCTGGTGCTGGAATAAAGTTGTACCCTTAATGACAAATAAAGGCTACAAGGTAATTGCTGTTGACCTGCCCAGCCATGGAAGCGACACAACAAATGCCAGTTCAATCACACTTGACGACTATGTGAGAAATGTTACAGAAACAGCCAATATGATTGAAGGACAAATAATCCTGGTTGGTCATTCAATGGGAGGTATAGTGATTTCACAAGCAGCAGAGTATTTGGGAAAAAATAAAGTTTCTAAACTCATCTATTTGGATGCATTTCTCCCGAAAAATGGCGAATCTGTTAGCTCTCTGGCAAGATTAATTGAAAGTAGTTTACCTGTTGACACTTCTCGTTTAACAATTGGCGATGGGTTAATTGTGAGTGAAGACACCAGGACCAGTATTTTTAAACCAGAAGTTGCCGATATACTTTTTTACCATGACTGTACTCAGTCAGACAAAGATTTTGCACATAAGAACATGAGCAGGCAGTCTTTTGCCCCGTTAGGGACACCTGTCAGTGTTTCGGATGGTATATATGGAACAATTCCAAAATACTATATTTTATGTACTGACAGTCAAGACCTTGATAAATCGATTCTACCCACGAGAGTTAAATGTGAAAAGGTTGTAAAAATAAAATCAAGCCATTCACCATTTTTTTCTAAACCTCGAAAATTGGCTGACATTTTGACTAAGTTTTAATACCAGCACACATAGCGTGTATGAATTAATGGCTGTGAAGTGATAAATCAACCAGGATGGCTTCCTTGACATGAATGACGTAAATATGACTTGAAGATGTCGCAACCATTTGCGGAACTAAAACATACTTTAGTCCTGATTTTAAAATGAGAAAAAATGATAAACAAGGAATTGGCTCAAAGGATTAAGGTCTTAAGAAACAGAAAAGGTTTTTCGCAGGAAGAACTGTCCGAAAAGACGGGATTAAGTTTACGTACAATTCAAAGAATAGAAAATGGCGAGACTGAACCACGGGGAGATTCTCTTAAAAGATTAGCCTCCGGCCTGGATGTATCTCCCGATGAAATTATCGATTGGGTGGTGAAGGAGGATTCCGGCTTCCTGGTCAGTTTAAATTTATCTGCCCTGAGTTTCATCATTTTTCCCCTACTGGGAATTTTAATTCCTTTAATCATCTGGGTATCAAAGAAAGATAAGATCAAAAGTATAAACGAGACTGCAAAAGACATTCTAAACTTTCAAATCACATGGTCCATATTACTTTTTATCAGCTTCATCGGGACTGTTGTCTTCTTGGTTCATGGAATGACTACAATTGCAGGTTTAAACGCCGGAGTAATAAGCAAACCATTAGTAATGAACCTAATAATCTCCGGAGTATTGTACATATATAATATGTCATTTATTCTGATTAACTCATTTCTGCTACATAACGGGAACAGAACATTCTATCATCCCAAAATTGCATTTTTGAGGAAGTAACCAAACAACCAAACAACAGATCGCCTTAAGCAATTAAATTTCATCATCAGCCTCAGACCCTCTATCAAAAACACAGCAAACCAGCCAACTATCCGGGTGGCTGAAAGTAATTCACATATGAAAGAATTAGCCTATTTCGCTGACAAAAAGTTCGAGAATATTTCGCGCAAAGCGAATCCTCCCAAACCCGGAGAGTACGAAAACTGCCGGTTCCTGAACTGTGACCTGGAAGAATGTAATCTTTCCGACTTTGTATTCACGGACTGTGAGTTTTTCGAATGTAATCTGAGCCTTATCAAACTGACACAGTCAACATTACGGGATGTGAAGTTTCATGGCTGCAAAATGATGGGGATTCATTTTGAGGACTGCAACGACTTTGGACTCTCATTCAGATTTGACAACTGCACCCTCGATCATTCTTCCTTCTACAACACAAAAATTAACAAGACCATTTTCATGAATTCCAGGTTGCACGAGGTTGATTTCTCGGAAAGCGACCTGACTGATTCATCATTTCTCAATTGCGACCTGGCGGGCGCACTCTTTGAAAATACTAACCTGGAGAAAGCTGACTTCCTGACTTCTTTTGGTTATTCCATTGATCCTGAAAGGAACAGACTCAGGAAGACGAAGTTTTCTTCAAACGGCCTGACCGGGCTGTTGGGCAAATATGACATTATAATTGAATAGCACGCCAACCGGCACACGCCGGTATGTCAACAAACTCATTATCAAAACCACTTAAAATCAGCCGAAAATGAAACCGAAAATCAACATTACCAAAAGAGACATGTTGTTCTTCTTTGCCGGGATTGCAATCACGGCACTGCTCAGCCTGGTATTTAACTGGAAAGAGAACTCCAGGGATTTCAAGGAAGGGTTCAGTGATGGATACAACTCGACACAGAAAGAAGAGGTTAACCACTAATGGTTTCACCCGAGCTCACCGGACTTTCAGAAGATCACCCCACATTCACATATCATGGACCGGTTCACACAAACATAAACAGTTTCTGACATCCCCTCATCATGAAAAAGGACTTTGTGATACATGACGGAGAGTTGTCCGTTGAGGACAACTATTTGCAAATTAATGATCATCAACCCAGATGGTTCAAGATTGGGAGCCAGGTGAGTTTAATTTCAGCGATTCTCTACGGAGTTGTAATAATAATTAAATATTTCAGGACGGGAGATCCGTTTGACCTGTGGCCCGGAGTTGCAATTTTTGTGCTGGGAATCCCCGCATTGATTGTTCAGTCAAAGATAGTCTATGACAGCAGGATTGACTATAAGGATATCCGAAGAATAGTAATAAAGCGAAATCTGACCGACCAACTGACCGGGGACATCATTCTTCACACTGGCAGGAAACGACGGGTAATAGTTGACCAGCAGGACCTGGGAAGGTTTGAAAGAGACCATCTCGGGGAACTGGTCGAAGCACTTGGTGCCAAAGGCCTTGTAACAGAAGTAAAATAGCGGGCAGTAGAAGGTGGCCGAGTGCCGGCGCCATCTGTCGTAACAGGCAAGTAAGCCGGAATCAGAAGACCGCCCCATGCCAGCACCATGCGCACCATAAGACAACACTGCCAAAACGCCAGGGCTGACCCACCTACCCCACACACATAATTACATTTTGGATTATCTTCACTGCCAGGATGAAGCCCACATATACATTGCGGGAAGTACCCCGCTCAAGAATAGCAACATTTGACACTGCTGCGGTGGCGCTGGCTAAGCATCATGTAAGCGCAATGCTTGAATTTGATGTGACAGAGATCAGGAGAAAACTGCAGCAATTGAGAAGACAAGGCACCTTGATCTCCTTTAACGGCTGGCTCATCAAGGTGATTGGCAGTGTCCTGGATCAGCACAGGGAAGCTTCGGCGTTTCTCTTATCAAAACGAAAACTCATAGTCTTCGATGAAATAAATATTTCGATTATTGTCGAGAAAAAGGTCAACAGGAAGCCGGTTCCCATTCCCCTGTTGATTGAAGATGTAAACTCTAAGAGTGCCGCGGAGATCACTGCAGAAATTGATAAAGCAAAGGATCAGAGCATATCCGGTGCTGATATAGTCCTGAACCGCAAAACACATTTTTACGAAAACCTGTATTACAATTTACCGGGGTTCTTAAGGCGAATAATCTGGAGGGTAATGCTGAAAAATCCCCGGTTCGTTTTCAGGAATATGGGAAATGCAATCATTACTTCCGTAGGGATGATGGGTAAGATTAATGGCTGGTTTATCCAGCGGTCCATCCACCCGATCTCCTTTGGTGTCGGATCGATTCTTAAAAAGCCGTATGTAATTGATAATGAAATAAAAATACGCGACATTCTGAATATGACCATACTGGTTGATCACGATGTGATTGACGGTGCCCCGATGGTCAGATTTCTCAACGAACTGACCAGGTCCGTCGAATCCGGGGACTTCACAGACCAGGTGACGCCGTAGCGATTTCATCCTCCTGAAGCCACACTGAAAAATGACCCTTAATTCCAAAATAACAACAAGATTCCTGGCGATTATTTTACTGTTGACCTGCCCCGGACTGGATGCCCAGGACCAGATCGCTGACTTTCGGCGGGTTGACGAACTTGCCCTCCGGCTCCCGGATTCACAGACAAGGACAACCCGGGAAATTTCCGGTTATATAACTTCGAATTTCAGCTCGCAGACTGACAGGTCGAGGGCAATATTTGTCTGGGTCGCAACCAGTATTCAATACGACGTTGACAACATGTTCGCCATAAATTTCTATCAGGGCGCGGATGAGATCATCAATGAAGCATTATCGAGGCGCAAAGGAGTTTGCCAGCATTTTGCAGAGCTTTACAGCGCAATTGCCAATCAGTCAGGGATAAAGACATACGTGGTCACCGGTTACACGAAACAAAACGGTTCAGTGGATTACCTGCCCCACGCATGGTGTGCCAGCCTGATTGACTCCGTATGGTACCTGATTGATCCCACCTGGGGATCAGGTTTTATAAGCAACGGAAAGTTCGTCAGAAAGATCAATGACAACTATTTTAAAGCGAAGCCCGAAAAACTGATCAGCTCGCACATGCCCTTCGACCCGCTCTGGCAATTTCTGAATTACCCTGTGACCAGTCAGGAGTTTTATGAAGGTCGAACGACCACAAACACAAGCAAGCCATTTTTTGATTACCCGGATACCTTAAAGCGATTCGAACAGGAATCAAGGATCGGCAAACTGACAGCATCGAGCCATCGGATTGAGCAGAACGGCGTAAGGAATTCCCTTATTTCTGACAGGCTGCAACATAACAGGCGCGAGATAGAGTATTATTACGATTCTCTGCGAGTGGAGATGTACAATTCCGCAGTCTATCATTACAATGACGGAATAAATCACCTGAACCGGTTCATTGATTACCGGAACAGGCAGTTTACGCCAAAGAAGCAGGAAAATGAGATCAGGGAGATGGTCAGCCAGGCAGAATGGTCGCTGGAAAACGCAAGGCTGAAACTGCAGGCTATTCAGAATCCCGATTCAAACACGGCAGCCTCGATTCTCCAGTTAAACCGTTCTATTGATGAGGCGATGATGAACCTGAATGAGCAAAGGATTTTTGTCGACAAATATTTCAAAACAGGAAAGTTGCTACGTAAGTCATTGTTCTACAAATACACATGGATGGGAATTCCGTTAAACTGATGACCTTTCGCTTGCATTCGGTTCAATGCCCGAGATGGGTTCTCATGAATTTCCGGACCTGCCCTGGAAGGATTCCGCAAAGCGATGAAATTATTACTTATATTAAGAAAAGATGAAAACAAGAAAACCAGCAAACCTGATGTTATTAATTGTAATAATGACAGGATTTTACTCATGTGCCTCGATCCCGAAGGGCGCAACAGCGGTCACACCCTTTGAAAAGGAGAAATACTTGGGCAAATGGTACGAGATTGCCCGGCTCGATTTCAGGTTTGAACGGAATCTGAACAACACAACCGCGCAGTATTCACTGAATGAAAACGGATCAATCAGGGTTGACAATCAGGGATACAATACAGTCAAGGAGGAATGGACCCAGGCCATCGGCAAGGCGAAGTTTGCAGGAGATGAGAACACTGCCATGCTCAAGGTATCATTTTTCGGCCCGTTTTACGCGGGATACAATGTAATCGCGCTTGATGATGAGTATAAGTATGCCCTGGTAGCCGGAGAGAACCTCAAATACCTGTGGATCCTCTCCCGCGAGACCAATATACCTGATGACATAAAGGAGAGATATCTTAAGATTGCCGGGGATATCGGTTATAATATCCCGGACCTGATCTGGGTTAAGCACGACAAGCTGAAATAGCTGCTGCATGTAATCCGCATTGATGAAAGCATCAATAACATTCTCCATGAAGAAACAACTGTTTGTACTGATCGCATTTACCTTCTAAGCCTTTGTTCTTGGCAACCTTTGAATTGTAATGGAACAGAGAGACTTCTTACAGAGAGAAATTGAAAAGATAGGAAAGATACTTAGCGCCTTCCGGCAAATACTTATTGGTGGCCGTGATAATCCGGCCATCACTCTTGAGGAACAGTCGGCAGCAACCAGAGAGCTGCTGCTGGATGCCACCGGTTTTAACCTTGATGAATTCCTGTCGCTGCACACAGAGGATGCGGACGATTATATTGTTAACTCCAAAGGATTCAATGTCGACAACATTGAGTTGCTGGCGGAATGTATGGCGGAGTCAGGTTTCAGCGACAAATCAGGTAAGTCAGGAATGTATCTTGAGAAAGCACTGCAGCTCTATCAATTATGCAACCTGAAAAGCAGGACTTATTCCTTCTTGCGTGAAGAGAACATAAAGAAAATAAAGGATGCACTTTAAATTGACAATCCGGTTGAACATCAGCAAAAGGTCCGGTTGTGAAAAATAAAATCAACACTCATGTTACGTTCGTGAAGGAGATGATTGCTCCGTGCGGGATGAACTGCGGGTGTTGTCTGGGATACATGAGGGCAATAAACACTTGTCCCGGTTGCAGGACCCAGGCTGACGGGAAACCAGGTTACTGCAAGGCATGCATTGTAATCAACTGTGATCGTCTGATGGAGACTGAGTCAAAGTTTTGTTATGAATGCCCGAAGTATCCCTGTCCAAGATTAAAAAGTCTTGATAAAAGATACAGGACCAGGTACAACACCAGTTTCTTTAACAACCTGACCATGATAAAGGAAAAGGGAATTGATGCATTTCTTACCTTCGAATCCGGCAGGAGAAACTGCCCCCAATGTGGTGCCACCCTGTGCGTCCACCGTCCGGCTTGTTTAGAGTGCGGATTTATTCCAGGCATATCGGAATGACACCTGAAGAGCATGACCCGGAGTTGTTAAAATGGTGGAACTGGAAGAATCGAACTGCTTAGGCCGAAAAATACTATCCGATGAAAACGGAAAAACAAAAAATGCTCTCAGGAGAGCTCTACCACGCTCCGGATACTGAGCTATGCGAGGAACGGCTCAGGGCGAGGCTTCTTCTCAGCGAACTGAACAGCTCCCGCGAGGATGAGGAAGAAAAAAGGAAAAGCATACTTGAAAAGCTTATACCGGCGGCAGGGGCAGGATTCTGGATCCAGCCTCCGTTCTACTGCGACTACGGCTACAATATATCAACCGGCGAAAATGTCTTCTTAAACTTCAACTGTGTGGTACTCGATGTGATGCCCGTCAAAATCGGAAACAGGACACTCATCGGCCCGAATGTCCAGATTTACACAGCCACCCACCCGATGGATTTCAGGGAGAGAGCTGCCGGCCTTGAATTTGCCAAACCGGTCACCATAGGCGAGGATGTATGGATCGGCGGCAGCGCTGTTATCTGCCCCGGGGTCATAATCGGGGACAGGTCCGTAATCGGGGCTGGAAGCGTTGTCACGAAGGATATCCCGCCGGATGTTTTTGCGGCCGGTAATCCTTGCCGGGTTATCAGGAGCCTGGCGCAGTGATAGCTGCCAGAGACCGGTTTTCGGGCCGGCGAACCCGGAGCCGTTCACCCGGTGCCCCCATCTTAAAGGCCCGCCGTAAGTCAAACCATCCTCCGGCAATTGAACTTTGAAGTGTTTGCTGTGTTTTCCAATTATAAACATTGCATCAATCATGAACAGAAAGGAATTGACACCTGCGCAGAGGGAAGAGCTGTTCAGAATCCTTAAAGACCGTTTTGAACAGAATGCGGGCAGGCACCAGGGCATTGAATGGGAAAAAGTCCGGGCGAACCTGGATGCCGGCAGGGAAAGAATCTGGTCGCTCAGTGAGATGGAGAGAACCGGAGGTGAGCCTGATGTAGTTGGATATAACAGCGAAACAGGTGAGTACATTTTCTCTGACTGCTCCCCGGAGAGTCCCGCTGGCCGGCGAAATGTCTGCTACGACGATGAGGCCCGGAAAGCAAGGAAATCCTTCCCTCCTGAAAAATCTGCCGCCGGCATGGCCACGGAGATGGGCATAGAACTCCTCACTGAGGAGGAGTACCTGGAGTTGCAGGAGCTGGGTGAATTTGATCTTAAGACGTCAGGCTGGCTCAAAACGCCTGATCAGATCAGGAAAAAGGGTGGTGCCATCTTCGGTGACCGTCGTTTCGGAAGGGTATTCATTTATCATAACGGTGCCGACTCCTATTACGGTGTGAGGGGATTCCGGGGCTCACTCAGAATCTGATATACTGCCGTGCGGGTTTCAGTGTGCCTGATCCGCATTCAGTCCTCGCTCATGTACACGCCAACATCCCGGGCCATTAATCTCCGGCAATCTCCGCCCGGCTGAACCACTATCAGTCACTCCGGGCTGCACTTCATCACTTCTGCCATACCGCGCAAACATCCCGGGCAATTAATCTCCGGCAATCTCCGCCCGGCTGAACCACTATCAGTCACTCCGGGTCACACTCCAACACCTCTTCCCTACCGCGCAAACATCCCGGGCCTGTCATCTCGCCCCTCCCGGCCAACTCCACAAAAAAACTGATCTCCCTTTGCTTTGTATTATTATATTTATTTACTTTGCATTTCAAAGTGCTTTGCATTACGGCGGAAACAAAAGTATATTCCTTTGTAGCAGAGCCGCAGAAAACAAACATTAAAATAAGAATCAAAGAAATGGACGGTAAAACAATCTTTTTCAAAACAAGCGGATGGATCTTCTGGTTCATAGTATTCGTGATAGGTGTTATTAACGCCTTCTGGGGTAATGACCCGATCTTCGGGGCTGCAATTGTCCTGATGTCATTTGTATTCATCCCTCCTACAGGAGAGCTATTCAAAAAAATTACAGGCTTCGCCATTCCAATGGCAGTCAAGATCATACTGGGTGTTCTGATACTGTGGGCTGCCCTGGGGGTCGGTGAACTGTTTGACAAAACCGATATGATGCTGACTGACATGAAGCAACTTTTTCAGTAATTTTAGCAGCGGGGGAAAACTGCGATGGTACAGTTCCGGCAATACCGGCGCTGACGCAGGGAAACCGCTGCTGGAAAGTGATCTGCGCTGAACAGAGACAACTGGTGAAAAGAGACCACTGCTGCAACAGTGCAGAATTTCACTCCCGTTAATAAAGAAATCATGAAGAAACTGGAAAATCTTCTGCTATTAGGTAACCTGCAACTGTATGAAAAAAGCGAGCCTGTGACCGAGACCGAGCTCCCTCTTGTAATGGGCTGGGTTGTTGACCTTCATAACGTCATGGAGGAGATAAGGGCAAAATATGGTTTCGGCAGAGGTATTGCCGCACCGCAGCTCGGAATTATGAAAAGGCTGATCTACATCAACACTGACATGCCTCTTATAATCATCAATCCGGAGATCAACGGGGCGAGCAGTGAGATGTTTGAAGTGTGGGACGACTGCATGTGCCTGCCGAATCTTCTTGTGAAGGTCCGACGTCACAGGAGTCTTACCCTGAGATACCTTGACGAGAACTGGACAGAGCAAGAGTGGCATGTTGAGGATGACCTCGCCGAGCTGGTGCAGCATGAATATGACCATCTTGACGGGATCCTCTGCACCATGCGCGCCATCGACGGGAAGTCGTTCAGGTGGAAACCGTGAGATTTGCGATTTGCGAATTTCGAATCCGGAATCTGAACAGGATTATCCAAATTCCCCGTAGGGGATAAAAAATTGTAATTCAGACATTCCACCCTCCCCTCTTTCCCGTACGCCGGACATAACCAAAATTTCCGGACCTGACCCGGGAGGGCAAAATCAGTTATTGCGTGAAAGATTGCCTCCTGAACTCACAACGATAATGGTTATCTTTGATTACACAAACAAGATAATCCATGATCCCCTCTACAGCAACAGTCATAGGCGCCACCGGCCTTATCGGAAGTCACCTGGTTGAACTCCTTTCCGGTGATGATCATTTCACAAAGGTCAGGATAATAGCAAGGCGAATGCCTGACAGAGTGCCGCAGGGGGCCGAAGTCAGGGTCATTGACTTTGAAGATCCTGTTGCTTTCAGAGCTGCAGTTGAAGGAAGCGATGCACTCTTCTGCGCCGTCGGCACTACCAGGAAAAAGGTTAAGGGCGATATGGATGCCTACCGGAAGGTGGACCATGACATACCCGTAAATGCCGCCCTGCACTGCCGGGAGACCGGTTGCGGGAGGTACCTGATGGTATCATCTGTAGGGGCATCATCGAAAACCGGCAACTTTTATCTCAAATTCAAGGGCGACGCCGAAGATGCAATTGCAGCAACAGGAATCCCGTCAGTCTCCATTTTCCGCCCCTCAATGCTGATGGGCAAGCGAAATGAGTCCCGCCCGGCCGAGGAGATAGCGAAGGTCCTGACATCCCCCCTCTCCTTTCTGTTCCCGGCAAAATACAGGCCAATCAAAGGGCTTGACGTTGCAAAGGCAATGGTGGCCGCCGCGAAAGCTGATGTAAAGGGATTCAACGTATACCACTACAGTGAGATGATGAATCTCATCGGGAAACAGCGCTGAAGATGAACCGGCACGCGCAAGATAAATCACAAACTGTTGAACCCATGAAACCAGTTAATCACCTGAATTCACAAACCGGCTATACAGTCAGGGAAGCCACGGAGGAGGATTTCCCTGCCATCCTGTCGCTCATCAAAGAACTTGCAGCGTATGAGCGTTCGCCGGATTCAGTGACAAACAACGTGGAGCAGATGAAGCGTGAGCAGAATCATTTCAGCTGCTTTGTGGCGGAGCTGCCCGACGGCACCATAGCGGGCATGGCGCTCTTTTTCACAGCCTACTTCACCTGGGTCGGCAAATCGATTTACCTCGAGGATATTATCGTCAGCCAGGCATTCAGGCAGATGGGTATCGGCATGGCCCTGATGAAGAGGGTGATCCGCAGGGCCCAGGATGAAGACTGCAAGCGGGTCCGCTGGCAGGTGCTCGACTGGAATGAGCCTGCCCTCAGTTTCTACAGGAAATGCGGTGCTGAGATCAGCGGCGACTGGCTTAACTGTACCTTCGACGAAAAGGGGATCGCTCTCTTCAACGATATAAGGACCTGAATGAGAAATGCTATAATACCCTTTTTAATCAGGCATGCCAAAAGCATGAAAATCAGCTTCGGCAGAACCAAAAGAATCGCACTGCTGATATCGCTTGTGTTCTTGCTGAAAGTTGTAAGCAGTTGCATTGACCCGGTCTGGGATTTTGATTTCAGTTTCAACAATATTGCCGTTAAGAACCTCGACAACTCCGGAATCTTTGTTACCGGGCTTGAAAGTGATACAATGTACACCACAGCAGTAGCTTTCACGGTGACACTCTCTGATGAGACATTCCTGGCTTCACGCGTTCTCAGGCATGGCACTCCCGAATTTACCTCGTTCACCCCTGCCTCTGCCATGTCACCGGAGTTCAGGTATCATCCAAGACACCGGATCACCGGGATCAGCATTGTCACACTTGAGGAGTTGTCCGCGGGAGTGCCTGCCGGCACTGATGTAACAGGAATGTTCGTAGCCCACGTACCGCATTTCATTGGTCTTGATTTCCTCTATCTGAGAGCAGAAGAACTTCCGGCTGTTTTAGACCTTGACTTTTACCCCGGTGAGCCTTCGTTAACCTTTCAGTTGTTCTGCAAGCAGGATATTACAAATACCACGGCACAGTTTGTTATCACGGTCACCCTGTCGGATGAAACCGCTTTGACAGCAACAACCAACCTCATAGCACTTCTAAGGAACAAATAGCACAGTCAAAATGAGACGCTTCGCCGTAATATTAATGTTCCTTACGCTTGCCACATCGGACTTCCTGTTGGCACAGGGTCGATTCCTCGAGAAGAAACAGGTGTCTCTGTGGTTCGGAATCAGGGATATAACACGCGACAGCCTGGCAAACAGCACGAATCTCGACTTCCTGAACTATCTGCACTCTTCCGAAGAGATGTCAGAGTACCAGTACCTGGGAGTGTCTGCCCACCTTTGGTTCAGGGGCAACTGGGAGGCAGATATCAAGGTGGCAATGTACGACGACTTTGCTCCGAATAATTTAAATATTAAGGCAATATGGCTGCCAATGAAAAATCTGGGTTTCACGGCAGGATTCTATACCTACCCGCAGCTGATGAATGAGTTTAATATGTTTCACCGGCTGACCGATGAAGGATTTTACGGTGACACGGACAGTAACTTCAGGCAGAGAATGGTACAGGAATCAGGCCTGACGGCAGGACTCATGCTTCCGTTCAGTTACCGGTGGCTTCATGCAACTGCTTACCTCAATGGCGGGGTCAGCACTCTCTCTCAATTCACTGAAAAAGTTACCCAGAAGATGATCAACGGAAACTTCAAGCGGGAGATAAGGTACAGCACCAACCACTCTCCCGCACTCTTCTTTTTCCCTGAATTCGAGCTCGGGGCTGACTGTTTCACAATTGGAAACTCGAAGGCCGGCATCAGGTTGCGCACCAGCTGGTACACCGTCAGCAGGTCTTTAGGTTACAGCCGGGTGATATATGATTGGATCTATGAAAATCCGGTCCTGACGGAGGTTGATAATCCGTCTCATCACTTCTCGAAGTTCGAGTTCGATGCAGGTTTCTATCTGACCTGGTGAGGACCATTTCTTATATCAATTCCGGGCTGAAACCGGAGGCCGTGGAGCTGGTCGCTGCGAATTCGGGAAGTGCGAATAAATACTTGAGGACATGAAACAGACAAGCATCGGTGGCATAGATTTTGTGCCTCCTTGTTCACATATCCACTGTATATGAAGGTAATGGCATTAACTCGGGAAAAAACGGCCGGTCTGGCTCTGCTCATCTTTTTAATGCTTCTTGGCGGATGCGAGAAGCTTCTTGATAACAATCCCGAAGCATTCTTTCTCTGTCAATACATAAATCATGCCTGGGGATACCAGAATTCCGGCTACCTGATTGACAGAGAGGGCAATGTAAGGCTGTTCGAGCTGCCTGAAAAGTGGAATTACCCTGACGAGAGCGGTTACCTGACAGTGGATGAGATGAATGAGAATCTGCAGCAGACTTTTGAGACAAGTTGCATCGTGGGAAGAAGCGATATGTCATTTTTCGCCGGCAAGCTCAGGGCTGCTGTATCAGGTAAAACTTCTGACCGGGAACACACTGCCTGTGACGCTGGTTCCATTTCGTACGGCGGGTTTATCTATGAACCTGGAAAGAGTATGTACAAGTATGTATTCATAAGGCAGACCGGAGATTTCTCCTGTGAGAACATGTCGAGGGAGGCGGATGTGATCTATGAATGGATGCAGGATCCATGCAGGGGGAGTCTCAGTGTCAGATTAAGGTGACAACCGTGGTATTCGGAGCCTGAAGGATCGACCATGTTGCTGGAGTAATCTTGACATGTAATTGATAATATGGATTATAGCTATTACTAAATCAGGTCTATATGAAGAAAAAATTAAGATTTGTTGTATTGGTCACGATGCTTGCAATCATTCCGCTCTCAGTCTCTTCCCAGCTGAGTGTTTCATACTACTCATCGAGCCTGGCCAAGATTGGAATGGCTTATGATTTCACACCAAGGTTCTGGAGTGAACTGAGGCTGTACAGTGACACTGACATCAGCAACATCACCCCGGAACTGGTTTTCTGTTTCAACATTGCGAACAAAGAGCAACACAGGATTTACCTCGGTCTGGGCGGCAATATCAATTACTTCACGGGTTTTGTTATGCCCATAGGTGTTCAGTTCACTCCCTTCGAGAAGTTTGACAGGTTCTCGCTCCACATAGAGTTTGAACCGATGCTTGACCTGGGTGTTGAAGACCTGATTCTCCAGGCCTCATGGGGTATCAGGTACAAATTTATCAGAGAGGTGTAAGCGAATCTTACCCTTCATCTCCTCCCCGGACGGTTTATCCTCGGGGAAGTTCACATTAATCCCGGGTCCTCTCACCAGGGATTTTTGTTATGAGGGATAATTGTAGTACATTAACGGTTCGAAGCGGACCGGCGCCAATTCGCGCCCGGGTATGATCAGCTTCTTATGAGTATCTTGATTCTATGGCAATTATAAGCGACCATACGGCACTGATCCATTCATACCACTCCCTGCGGAAGGCGGTGGGCTGGATAGGCATCCTTCTTCCTATTGTGCTGGTGCTGGGACATCTAATCATTTTTGACGGGGAGAGTGTGCTTACGAACATGAGCGTATACTACCACACCGGCATGCGCGAC
>Ga0209575_10000695_pt1 | contig 17437 bp, 18 predicted proteins | sample Medcelwee11metaG_FD_187172 | JGI IMG/M metagenome (GOLD analysis project Ga0209575, IMG submission 187172) | Freshwater pond sediment microbial communities from the University of Edinburgh, under environmental carbon perturbations - Medium... | ecosystem: Environmental > Aquatic > Freshwater >...
ATCAGCAATCCTCATTACCCTTGTCATCCTTGGAAGGCTCCTTGAGGCCAAGGCCAAAGGGAAGACGGGCGAAGCCATAAGACAGCTCATGGAGATGAGACCGAAGACCGCCAAAGTCATCAGGGGCAAAACCGAGATGACCATCCCAGTTGATGATGTCATAGTGGGTGACCTAGTTCTCGTCAAACCTGGAGAGCGCATACCTATCGATGGCATCATCAAGGAAGGAAGCACCTCGATTGACGAGAGCATGATCACCGGTGAGAGCCTCCCTATATGGAAGAAGAAAGGTGACCATGTCACCGGCGGCACCATCAATAAAAACGGGAGCGTTTCATTTATCGCTAGCAAAGTCGGGGAACACACAACCCTCGCCCGCATTATCCGCCTCATCGAAGAGGCCCAAGGCAAAAAGGCTCCTATCCAGCGTTTCGCTGACACAGTCTCCGCATATTTCGTCCCCATTGTCCTCCTGATTGCGCTCGTGACATTCGTCGCCTGGAGGTTTGCGGGGATGGATATTGGTTTCGCGCTTGTCGCAGCTGTCTCGGTCCTCGTCATCGCCTGTCCCTGCGCCCTCGGCCTCGCGACCCCGACCGCAATCATGGTCGGGACCGGAAGAGGAGCAAAAAGCGGGATACTCCTCAAGGGAGCAGACGCTCTCGAGCTTGCCCACAAGGTTGATATTGTCGTGTTTGATAAGACCGGTACCATCACCAAGGGGAGGCCAGAAGTGACTGACATCATCCCGATCAGGGCGACTGAGAAGGTTATCCTTGCGGTCGCATCCGGCCTCGAAGAACGTTCAGAGCATCCCTTGGCGGAAGCCATCCTTTCCTATGCGAAGAAAACGAGGGTGAAATATTCCAAGGTCACCGCGTTCCGTGCCATCCCTGGAAAGGGCATCGCAGGAAAAGTCAATGGTTCACAATACCGGTTCGGAAATACCAGGTTCATCCCTGTTCCAGCGCATTCAGAAATGATTCAGAAGCTTGAATCCGAAGGGAAGACCGTCATGGTCCTTGCCAAGGGAAAATCAATCATGGGTTTGGTTGCTGTCGCAGACACCATCAAGGAATCATCGGCAGGTGCCATCGCATCCCTCCATGCCCTCGGAATAAAGACAGTCATGATGACTGGTGACAACAAGAGGACCGCTGAAGCCATCGCAAGGCAGGCAGGAGTCCAGAAGGTGATCGCTGAAGTCATGCCTGAGGACAAGGCCCGCGAGGTCGCGCGGCTCCAGGAACATGGAGTGGTCGCCATGGTCGGCGATGGTATCAATGACGCCCCTGCCCTCGCCAAAGCGGACATTGGTATCGCCATGGGCAGCGGGACAGATGTCGCCATGGAATCAGGGAACGTCGTCCTCATGAAAGATGACCTCCATGATGTATCCCGCGCATTCAAGCTTTCAAGGATCACCATGAGGAAGATCCGGCAGAACATGTTCTGGGCACTTTTCTACAATGTCCTTGGCATCCCCATCGCTGCAGGAGTCCTTTATCCCATCACCGGCTGGCTCCTCTCTCCTATAATCGCTGGCGCAGCAATGGCGCTCTCATCGGTCTCTGTAGTCACGAACTCGCTTTTGCTCAGGTACGCGGAACTGTGATGCTGACTCAAGTTCAATTATTTATCAAGAAAACGGGGTGGATGAAATGAAATATATCGGTCTATTGGTCGTTGTCATCTTTCTTGCGGCAACGGTTTTCGGTGACATGGATGACTTCTCAGCTACGCAGGCCCTACTCGCGCAAAATCTTCCTAGGGAGAGCCTATCCGACGGGCAATATGAGCTGATTGGAGATTATTTCATGGAACTTATTGTAGGAGCAAGGCACGAAAGGATGGACATCATGCTGGGTGGAGAAGGATCAACACAGCTTCGTGACTTCCATATCTCTCTTGGGAAAGAGAACTATGAGCAATATCAACTCGATGGTTCACTCCCCTATTGGCCGACTGGTGCTATGATGGGTCAAGTCGCAACGACGAACAATAGGATGATGGGAGGCGGGACTTACTCTCCGATGGGTTTTTGGGGCATTTGGTGGATTTTCGGGATGCTTTTCATGCTAACTATAGCTGGACTCTTTGCATGGCTCATCTTTGTCCTTGTGAATGGAGGTGCCAAGAAGTTGACTGCGCATGATATCCTGAAACGGAGATTTGCTGAAGGTGAATTGACAGAAAAAGAATATCATGAGAGAAGGAAAGCTATTGGTGGCTGAAGGGAGATGGTATTGGTGGCGGGACAGTGGATTATCGATTATATCGACTGCGAGGTTAGAGATTTTTGTAGGGTTTAAGACTCAGCCTTTCAAGATGAGTAATTGTAATCTTTTTTTTCTCCATCCGTCGATGAGCTCAAACCTTTCAGATGGATGTCTTTTTATCAATTGAGCTTTGGGAAGATATAATAATCAAGACACTCTCACACCTTCAACATGGCAAAAGGCATGATCGCACATCCAGGCATGGCGGTGAAGGCTATCTTGGTTAGGGACGGGAAGATCCTCCTCATAAGGAGGAGAGATGACGATGTCCACAAGGCAGGATGCTGGGACCTCCCTGGCGGAAGGCTTGGACCTGGGGAGGATCCCAGGCTCGGACTGGAGAGGGAAGTCCATGAAGAGACCGGTCTCTCTATCAAGATAAAAAACCCAGTCTCTGTCCATCATTTCACAAAAGATGACGGAGAGATCATCACCCTTATCTCATACTGGTGTGAATGCCTCCCAGGTCCTGTCACCTTGAGTGATGAGCACACAGCCTTTGAATGGTTGAGGCCGGAAGAGGCCGCTTCGAGGATCGATGAGACTATGAAGAAGGACATCAAAGAATACATGGAATGGTTTGTTTAAAGATAGACAATTAGCCATCGTTTCGCAAGAAAGTAGATTCCTATCTCGAACCCATTTCTCAAAGTGATCTCTCAATGTTTTATGTGGTACTTCTTCCTGAGATACCGCTTGTTCCAGAATGAGAACGCCATGATGAGCGCGAAGAGAGAGAGGAAAAGGAATATGGTGTTGGTCCTTCCTATCGCCTGTTCGCCACCTTTCAAGTGGAAAATGACAATCCCAAGGATAATTAGGGGATAGATGATGAGCCTGATGGTGATGAATTCTTTCTGATACGGTTTCATGGAGAAGTCCCTTTTTTTGGACTATTTATAGATTATGCAACCGTCCTTGCCTTCCGTCTTGAAAAGTCTCATCGATTCTTCAAGAACCATTCAGTCGGCAGGACATCACTAAAATCCGCTTTATACCAGATGATCATTGCGTGCTTCACCATATCATGCCGTTCAATTATGGTGTCTGTGCAATCTCCCACTTCTTTTGTTATCGACATACAGCTGTTCGGAATCTCCTTTCCGTCAAGTAAAGCGAGGGGATATGTTATCCTCAATCCGATTGCCTCATACTTCCCTCCGTAATTGCCGGTTGGGTTGATGAGTCCAGTCTCTATAGAGATATAGCCCAGGTTCGCGCTGAAATCCTGACCTAATAGCGATCCAAGCATCCCTCTTCTTTGTGCTTTCTGTGTGAGGATATACTTCCCTTTTGCGGTGATGAACCGGTCATCGATCTTGCCTGGAAGAGATGGTTTCAACCTTTTATGTAGATAGGAATCGATAGATATTTCTGGGACATCGTAGTCTAAGATACTATTGAGTCTGGATATCAGATTTGCCGGATCAACGTATTCCAATCTTGGTTCAGTCATGTGGACCAGGATTCTATCAAACATTATAAAACTTTCTGAGGTCTCTATTATCGGGTGGTAAAATAAATCCCAAAACAAATTCAGCGCAGATACAGCATGAGGGGCGTGAACGCATGGTCGAGATGATATCTGAATCCCCTGTCCTTCTTCGGAGAATCGGCTGGATATCTTCCGGCTATATTCATGACCTGCCCGATCTTCATAGAGAGGTCATCCGCAAGCGAGACCCGTTCCGTTGGCGTCAGGCTTTGTGCGTATTCGCGGATGGTGTCATTTCCATTATTATAATTGCACAGTTGCTTGAGGGTGACAGTGAGTAACCCTTTAACCTTATCCTTCGAAACCCCTTGTGGAGGATTGTGTCGTAGATAGGCGAGAAAGAGCAGTGCCTCAGGCGAATGGTCATGGGGATCAGAACGTTTATTATTGGTCAGCGAGTAATACATCATGATTCCTTCCTTGTCAGCAGAAAAAGGGGTAGAGAATAAGTCAACATTATGTATTCCGTCTGTCAGCATATCCGAAAGTTTTTTTTCCATTTTCCTTCTCCTCGAGCGTATTTCCCAATCTTTCGAATGGGGGAAAAGGGAACGTGCTATTTGTCGTCCCTACGCAGAGAAGAATATTTGATAATATATAAACTTTCCTTTTCATTGGGCTTTGTAAAACGTAGGTTGCACAATATCTATGCACAGAGACTGCTGCACCCGTTATCTTTAAATATGTCCTTTTCCATAAATCCACCATGCACAGGAAGAGGACGCTCCATCTTTTCGCGGATTTCCTGATAGCGGTCTCCCTTGTCATCTTTATCGCCTGGGGACTGCAGTCCCTCCCGGAAGATACCCAGGGTACCTCCCTCCTCCTCATATTCTCAGCAGTCCTCGGATTCTCCCTCATGAACATCCTCATGAGCAGGGAAGCACCCGGTAAGCGGGTCTTCGGAGGGGTGTTCCATTATACAACCCACCCGAAGACATATTGGTTCTCTGTCGGGTTGAACGGGACACTTCTCGTCATCTGCCTCACAATGGCAGTCCTCTCGATGTAAATTGACGCGCGACCAATAAGCGGCATTCTTCACGGTGTAGAATTTATAATATGTGTCGCTTCTTCCCCTGCGCCTTGCCCTCCCCTGGTGCGGACGCAAAGAAAATCGCCCGCGATTTTCTTGCGCAAGAAAACTTTTTAGTTTTCTTTGCGGCCGTTCGCTGCGCTCACGTCCTACGCGGTACTCCGTAGGAGCCGTCCCTCCCCGCGATCCGCACCACGGGCAAGGCTTGGGTAATGGTCCTGCTATTTCGCGACAATGAGGAAAAGAGTCACCGGAGGTGACTTTCTATATACAATTTCTCGGTAACGCACTCGCCCGTGACTCAGCGTCAGCTAAATATTCCCTGAGTTTCTCTCCCCATCCTAAGCGATCCTATATCCCCTCTCCTAGGATTAGCCAGTTTGACACATCGCTTTCTGTGCCCTCACCTGTTGACGATGTCGAGGATCTCCCCGCCGTAGCGTCTGATCTTCTCCTTCCCTATCCCTGGTATCCCCTCGAGATCATATGCCGAAAGGGGCATGCTGTCAGCGATCTCCTGCAGCGTCGAATCATGCATGATCATATATGCCGGTATCCCGAGCTCGCGGGCTTTCCGTGATCGCCAGGTCCGAAGTTCGATCTGTAGGTCACCTTTCCTCTTAGAAGGAGCAGTCTTTGGTGCGGCAGGGATATCGATATCGATCAGCCGCTTCATCTCATCGGTGATGAACCAGGTCATGGATTTCCCGGAGTAGGTCAGGATGAGCGATCTCTTCGCGCGGGATATGGCCACATAAAAGAGCCTCCTCTCTTCCTCTTCCTTGTCATATTCCTCGCGTTTCAGGAGGTCGAGGATAGGGTGATCAGAAGACTTGCAGGGGAAGTTTCCCGGTGTGCATCCCATGACGATGACAAGCTCCGCCTCCAGCCCCTTGATGGCATGGATGGTCGCGAGGATGACCTCCCCTTCCTTGGGTTCAACTGGTCTCCTCTGCTCATCGCTCCTCACCGAATGGGGGATGCTCTCTTTCTTCATGAGTGCTGAGAGCTCGTTCAGCTGGCGGTTGGTCCGAGCGAGGACGAAGATCTCTTCCGGAGGGAGCGTGCTCTCCTTGATCCGCTTCATGACATAGGTATATTCATCCCCCTCATCCCTCGCGTCGAACACCTTGATATCCTTCTCTCCGGTATGATGCGGTTCAAGGTCAGGCAGCCCCATCTTCCTGATAGAGGCGTTGGCTAACCTGACGAGCGGCTCAGTCGCCCGGTAATTTCTAATGAGCGCGATGGCAGTTGCATCCGGATGATCCTCCAGGAAATTGAGGATATAGCCCACCTTCGACCCCCTCCAGCCGAAGATGGATTGTCTCGGGTCTCCCACAACGAAGAGATTTTCTGGGGCTAACAGTCGTATGAGCGCGATCTGCATGGCGTTCACATCCTGGTATTCATCGATAAGGATATGGCTGTATTTCGGGATATAGGCGGCATGAGACTCAAGGAAATGATAGCAGTCGATCAGCTGGTCAGTGAAATCGCGCAAACCCCTCCTCTTCATGCCATCGTCGATGAATCGGCAAAGGGACAGGATCATGTCGACCCCTTTCCTCTGCTGGGGGGAGCAGTCGCAGGAGAACTCATCGATCTTCCTTCCGTCGACCTTGAAGAGCTCGAGGATAGCATAGCAGTCATTCATGAGGGTGAAGGAGAGCTGTTCTTTGGTCTTGGAACGGATCTGGGAATCAGAGAAATAGATGTCGATCGCCCTATCCATGGTGAGGTTCTGGCTTTCAAGCCCTCTCTGTAGGAGGCGGATGCGTTCAGGGAAAGTGATGACCGCGACCTTCTTACCATAGACCAGGTCGCCATAGGCCCTGAGGAAGCGCTCAGAGAACGAGTTGAATGTCTCGATGGACACCCCTTGCGCCTGAGGTACTCCCCGCAGCCTTGTGAGCATCTCCTGCTTCGCCTTCCTCGTGAAAGTGATAGCGAGGATCTTTCGCGGAGGGACAGAGCGGTAGGCGGTCATGAATTCTATCCTTTTCGTGAGGACTGTCGTCTTTCCGGTTCCCGCTCCCGCGAGGCAGAGGATGCTCTTGCTGTCGGAGATGATAGCCTTTTTCTGGAGATCATTGTATTTTTCCAGGACAGCCCCAAGCGCCGCGAAGATGCTCTTGTCGGACTCAGTGATCTCAGTCATGAATGACTTTCCGTTACCGGCCAATCTTCGCCGGTGCAAAGACGGGTCTGCTAATTCAGCGCGGCCTTTTTCTGTCAGGGTGATGACCTTGATATATTCCTTGCCACGCATCCCTGAAAGGTCTATGAGGCCGTTTCTTTGCAGCGCATCGATCTCCTGGGAGAGGTCAGCGTCAGAATACAGGTGGAGGCTCCCGAACTGCTTGATCCTGGAGAGGTTGTTTCGCTTGACCGATTCATTCCCCGTATTCCCTTGAAGGATGGCTATGAGGAGCTTCTTCCCCACAGGGAATGGCAGCTCTTCAGCGGTTTTCAGTATGGAGAGATAATCTGTCGGTCCCATTCTCATTTAGTGAGGTGATTGTCGTTTATATGGGTTATGGTCAGTATCCGGAAAACAGGATGGGGGTTCATGGCAGTAAAAAGTGACGGTGACAGCACCTGATGGAAAAAAATACAAAGATTAATAAATGGACACCGGCTCTAAGCAAAAGTAATCGGGGGAAAAATAGTGGCTATTCTCTTCAAGACCTACAACGGCAGGAACCAGCTCCATATCTATGGCGAGCATTGGATAGTCAAGACTAGCGTGGAATTGAAGAAGATCCTTGCGCTTCTGGACGTGAAAAACGCCAAGAAAGCCGCGGTCATCCCCGAAGAGGACCAGATCTCGATCAGCCTGAACGAGATCATCATCGAGTGCAAGGACGCAAAAGACCTGAAAGAGAAATTCTCATTCCTTGCGGATTGCAAGATCAAGTACCAGGTCCTTCAGCAGTGACGGAACCCTTGCGGTTTTCTTGCCCAAAGATTTCTATTGGTCCTCATTCTTATGGAAATCTATGAAACAATTCATAGCAGGACTCGGAATCGGCCTTGCCGCAGGGGCCATCTATCTAGGAGCCAGCAGCTTTGCGCCGCCCAGTAAGGCGGTTGTCTTCGTCAATTTCGGCGGGCAGGCTCCGATCAGCGGTGAGTTCCATTACAATAAAGACGGGAAAGACACTGTCCTCCCCGACCGTCCCCTCCCAGGATACGCTGACAGCTCGGTTCTCATGGCCCGCCGCTACCTATCTGCGGATGGGTATCTCCCGACCCTATCCTATGGCGGCCGGGAAGCAGCTATCCGTTCCATCGATGGGCAACTGGTGCTAGGAGGCGCCCTGGACCAGGCAAGGGGATTATTTCTGCTCGGAAAGGATAGGTCTGGGGAGCTCAAAGAGGGATTGCTTGAGATGAAGGGACTGCTGGAACAGAAGGTAGGTGAGTATTTCAGGAAGTAGCCGCCGCCAATTTTTTTTCTTTTCTCCCGTGTGCATGAAGACTCAGGAGGTCACTATTATATTAACCTCAGGAAATTCCATCCATTATGAAATGCATCATCGCCTCTTCTGAAAAGATCATCGTTCCGGAAATTGAACCTCTGGATCAGCATCTTCTGAAAGTATACCATCACCTATTCAGGATGGGGATCGGTGATGAACTTCCGTCGATGATCGTCGCTTCAAAAGAGGTATTAAATCCCTATTTGCCGGAAAAAGACAGTTTCAATGAAAGCCTTTCACATTTCCTCGAGGAGAACCCTAAAGCGGAGTATTTCCTTATCGAGGGAGCCTATATGGGGGTTGCATCAACTTTTCTTGGGATGAAGCACCACTCCCTCAAGATCGAGGATGATTCTCACATCCAGGCATGCAGGGAGATGCTCGAAGACAACTCCCTTTTCACCTTCAGCATCAAGTCGACAACGATTGATGGGCTCTCAGAAGAATACGCAGGCCGCCTCTACCTTCAGCATAGTGAGGGCAGAGGATTCATGACCCTCAAGGACTATACTTCATCCCTGGTATCGCGACAAGTCCTCCCGGAATCGATTACCCGGTTATATTCACGTAGGAACAGATAGAAACGAAGCCGCTCGCTGTATCTTGGATTTTTATGGTGCTACTATCGATCCCAAAAACCGACGGCATCAGTCTTCGCTCTCTCCGGGATCCTCTGACACAGGAGACGATTCCGATGGGAGAGAGACAATCGGCTCTTTCTCCCTCCAATAAGAAATGATGGCTTCTTTAAGACGGCCTGGGTCATCGAGATAACCCTCTTTCCTAAACGCCCTCATGACCTCTTTTTCGATGATGTCCTTCTTGGTGAGATAGATGATGAGGGGCCTGTCCATATCTCTCACGGTGAGAAGGAGTTTTTTCTGGTCTTCGAGCGGGAAAGGTTCGGTCAGGTCGAACACATAGACGATAAGGTCAGCGCAGGTGGTGAGCGCGAGGTGCGCCTGCTGTTCCATGGGATTCATCTTCTCGAAGCGGTTCAGGGTGCCCGGTGTATCGATGACCTGGACCTGCCTGCCGTCCACTTTGAAATACCCGATATTCAGGGTCTTGGTGGTGAAGGCATAAGCCTGGATATCAGGGGTCGAGCCGGTGAGCTTCGAGAGAAGGGTGGTCTTCCCGATGTTTGGGAAACCGAAAAGCGCTACAGTGAACACCGAGGTCTTGACATGGGGGAAGCCCCTCATGGTTTTCCTTGCTTCCTCAAGGAATAGCAGCGCTTTGCCGATCTGCTTCATGATGGAAGAAACTCTTCCATAGTAAGCGGCGCGCGTCGCCTTGATCCTCGCGACATCAGTCCCCTTGGCGACCTTCCTGCGGTAATCCGCAGTCATCCCTTTGATCTGCTTGATTGCCCAATTGACAGCCCCGAGCGAGAGCTTGAGATCCCGATAATCGATGGTGATACGGACAAGCTCCCTGTAGAACTCCGGGAGGGAATCGACTTTAGGGAAGGAGTCGAGTATCTTCTGGAGGCGTTTCTCAAGTACCAGATCGACGCTTTGGATCTTCCCCTCTTCAGTCATCCTCGTCTTCTTGATGATATCCCTGCCAGCTTTCCCGGAGACGGTCTGTTTCTTCTCCGCTGCCCGGTCCCTCGCCGCGCGGAACGCTATATCAAGGAAATCCTGCGGTTGATCGATCTTTGTCAGGTCTTGGAAATTCATATAAGAGCACGGACCCTTCCATTCTTTAAAAACGTTCCTATAGGCATCCAATAAATTCGTCCTACCTCATCTAGTGGGTTGGTGCGACCGGGTCTGTTTGCATCAATTCTCCTCATCGTACCAAGAAACCTCGCTTGAGCATCACTCCCTCCCGTGGCGCGGGTCGGCGGTGGGGAGGCGCCCTCCGGGCTACCGCCGTAGGACATTTTTCCAACGGAAAAATGGCCGTCCGCGCCAAGGGAGGGAGGGAGTGATGCGTTGATGAATCGGCAGTTATTGAGGATGTCAATCGAAATCGTCAGGGCGCTTTCTCTGACCCTGATTTTTCCATTCAAACGTGTACAGTGGTGGAAAAATCTGATTTTAAAGAACATCGAGACGCAATCTGGACCACGATTGATGAGAATCAGCACGAACTTGCAAGCGAGCCTGCGACCGATAAGCCTTAAATACCACGGTATGGTGAGAGCCAAACGATGGATAATGACAACCGCAAGATACTGAAATTCATCCTATTCCTCATCCTCCTCATCGCAGGCGGTCTATTGCTCACCTATCCTATGAGCTACCTCTTCAACAATGCGGCTGAATTAAAGGGACTGATACTTGGTTTCGGTATGATCGGCCCCCTCATCCTCATCTTCCTCATCGCTCTCCAGGTCATAATCGCTCCAATCCCGGGACAGGCAGCAGGTGTCGTAAGCGGTTTCATCTACGGGACAGCCTTTGGGACCGCAATTTCCCTTGTTGGTGTCATCATCGGCTCCTACGTCGCGTTTTATCTCTCAAGGAGATACGGAAGGCCGTTCGTGGAGAGGATCGTCAGTAAAAAGACCCTTGCTCGATTCGATTCGAGATGCCAGGATAATGGTCTCTTCGCGATCTTCCTCATCTTCCTCCTCCCTGCCCTCCCTGATGACGCGGTCTGCTTCATGGCAGGCCTGACCAATATCCCCATCAGGAATCTGGTCATCGTCTCGGCTCTCGGTCGTCTCCCGGGGTTCATCGTCCTGAACCTTGTCGGAAGCGGAGCCGCAAGCCATGAATCCACCATCTATATTATACTATTTGGAGCGATTCTTGCAATCTCCTTCGCCATCTTCTGGTATAGTGACTATTATGAGAAGCTCATGCTGCGTATCACGAAATGAGGGCATATGCTATCATGCGGCTATCATCAGTGGAGTCGCAGGTGTGGTTCGTCCGTTACTTAGCGTTTGCCCATCTATCTTTCATCATGTACCTAGAAAGCACCGCAATTGTGCCAAGAAAATTAGTTCCTCTGTCATTTTTTCCCGTTAATGTCAATTCCCCCGGGCTCGGTCCCGATTGGGTCGTTCATTCGCTGGTTTCTCTTAATAAAAAATTTATAAGAGATAATGATAATTAACAGGAGTATTATGATTGAAACATAAAGGTACATTGGATTCCATTTGTCTAGACAATCTTGTGGGCAATTCTGCTCATCCTCATCTCCTTCGCAGTCACCATCGATCTCGCAAAAAGAAACCTGCACGATCTCTGCTTCTTTTTCAATTATTGCAAATTGTTCTTTTATGGTGACTGTTTCATATCCTTCTTTCGAGCCTATGGCTTCCAATTCATAGGTTCCTATCTGTGTTGCCTGTATTGAAGCAGGCAGAGTGACCCTTTCATAGGTTTTATCTGGATAGATTAAGGTTGTTTGAATATTACTATCTTGAATCGATGAAGCATAGCCTACTTCAATATTCTCGTTTATTATGTAGACTTTTTTATCTAATTGAATATCGATAGAGAAGCTGAGAGAATCGCTACGGATAGAAAATACCTCTGAAAATGTTTTTTTAACTGGAGAGATGATTTGAATCTCCGCAGTGCAATTTTGAGAAACAACCGAAGAATCAATGGTCTTATCATAAAAAGAACCGAGATATCCCTGTCCCGCAATCAGATCTATAGTCTTGATTTCATAATTTCCGACATCTAGGTGGGGGCATGAAATCTTCGGGATAAACATCACTTTTCCAGAAAACTCCGACCTAATTGCATAATTAAAATGTATAGTCTCTCCCTCATAAAAGGAAAGGGGGATGTCAATCTCAGCAGAAAGTGCAGCCACAGAAGGAATTAAGAATAACAGAATGCATATTAAAAAACTATGGAATAAATATCTTTTAAAGGAGTTCATATAGTAATATCCTCCAACTTGAAAGTTATTGTATACTCTCTCGCAGGAAGTCCTGTACCATCACAAAACAAGATACTATCTTCCGGGTGGGACCAATCTGTAAATGACAAGCTTTCGTCAAAAGCGATATAATATTCTCCGGTGATAATATCCCTATAATACCTAATAAAATTAAATTTAGGAGTGTTCCATGGATTTACTGACTCTTCAAATTGTGGCCCATATACAGGCATATATCCTAATCGAATCTCATCAGATCCGCTCTGAAATATAACATTTTCAATAGAGGTTATTTTTTTATTTAGAGGAATATTGACTTTAAAAGTATATTCATTATTTTCAGAACAGTATTGACTAAGTAGTTCTCCAGTAGCATCGTTATAAACTGAGTGTGATCCTCCATAAAATCTATTAATATGTGGTCCTAAAGGATGCTCATACAATTCACCTTCATATCTAGTCACACCATCATAATAATGATATAGCCTAATTTTAATATTTCTTTGATTTTCAGGGATATTGATCTTGAAAAAATAGTTGCTTCCCCTAACCTCTCCTTGAATCTCAATGATATTCTCAGAAGAACCATAACTTAAGCCAAAATTCGGGTTAAATGTCGGATCTCCGATAAGTATATTCCAAGAATCATAAGGACCTAAGAAACCTCCATTCATCGAAGCTGAGATTGGATATGCTTGAGTAATCGCCCTATTTCTGACATTTTTAGAAGCAGTCCCGATATCGATATTACTGATGAGTTCATTATAGAACATTTGATTTGGATCCCAATTTGTTGCGGATGCATCTGTTGTTGCTCCAAAAAAAGCGACAGCTCCACGCCGTATTACCTCAGAGCAAAAAAGGTCTGTCTTTTGATAAGATTTATCAAATGCACAAGTTCCACAACCTTCACTGAATATCAAAGGAGAATCAAGCCAGATTCTGTTGCTTCTCAATGTATTAATATTAAAATAACTCCAGCCATTAGTCCAAGCATGATCACCATAGGTTATTAAAAAATTGTCTTCAGAAGACTGCATCAACTGAGTTTCATTTATCTTAGAGGCATAATAATAGCTATCTCCATTAACAACCTTCTCATAACCTTTCTCATCTACATAATAGCTTAAATTTTCATATTGTAATTGTTGTAATAGTTTATCTAATGCTTTTAATTCAACTTTCATGTTTTGGATATCTGGCCATATTAATGTATATTTTTTTGTATGCGGCATCTTATCATAAAATAAATCTCTGGAGACCTGTGAAGAGACATCTGATAAAGTCAATGAAAAAATTCTTCCAACAGCCATGTCTTGGAATAATCCTTTATTTTTTTTACCATAAATATGGTTATCTACTTCTTCCATAAGGGGCCCATTAATCCAGTCTGTCACATTAGGATTGATTTTAGTCATATCTATTGCGACAGGAGAAGCCAAGATAGTGAGATAACCTGGATGTAAACCAAGAGTCGATATTTTGTTCTTCAAGGCGCTATCAACTTCTAAATAATCCTTTGAATTTACCGAGATTAAGATTTCATGTTTCGCACTCGCTAATATAGGAGAAGCCAGGCTTGTTTTTCCATATGTTTTTAAGATCGGGTTTAATGACTTCTCAGGTTGAAATTCTTCGTTGATATGTAAATCTAAATCATTAGGATTAACTAACATTATTTTATCTGTCTGTGTTTCATCAACATATTTTTGCTGCAATTCAGCCAAAGTATATCTCTCATCACAATCCCTGCCAGCATCCCCTACACAAATAACATTTTTATCTCCAAGGGCACTGCTATCATCATAAAAATAGCCCTCAATAATCAAAGGGGCATTGATCAAACTTGCATAAGTGGACGCGAATAGGGCTGTTTCGTAATCATCTTCGGCATAAACTACCTCTCGATAGTATTCCCAATATGATAAATAATCCTTTGAGGTTATTCTCTGGATTTGTCCCTTGCTAAGGCCTGCTCCTAGTTCTGGGGCTGCTATGAGCAGATTGTCTAATTCTTGCGGCGTCTCTCCGATTATGGTGACTCTGTCTGGAGAATATTGTTGCATGAAATGGATTATAGAATCAGCGTCAAATCCTGAGTCTTCATTATGATATATTAATGTAGGGTAAACACAGACGTCATCTGGGGTTCCATATCCTCTTTGACATTGTGCCTCGCTTCCAGTCCATGCCACCAGGGGGACCAAAGAAAGGATATCTTTCCAGTTTTGATCAGAAATCAGGAAGAGCTCTTTTCTATTATAATTGAATAAGTTTTTTCGATTGTTAATTTGGCAGTTACTATCATCTGAATCGATCAGGCCATCACAGTCATTGTCATTCCCATCAGAACATGAGGATTCTGCTGCTTCATAAGGATTGTCCTCGAGATCATTATCTCCGCAGCATTTCAACCCAGAATCTCTTGCAGTATTATAGTCTGTTCCTCCTTCTGCTCTACACTTCTCTAAGCAATCCTCTCCAAAGAAGCCCTCATCTATCTGATTATCACAATTATTATCTGTCCCGTCACAGATTTCGTCCCCCATTGGGACACAGCTATACTCGCATCCATCTGATGCGACACCATTCAAATCAACCCAGCCGGAATCGCATGTAACAATAGTACATTCGGAGGTGGTGCAATTTTGGGTCTTTACATTATCTAGATCACAAACCTTGCCGCATCCGCCGCAATTGTTGGGATCGATTGAAATCATTTCATCCACAATGCCATCACAGTCATTATCGCTGAGGTCGCAACTTCTTTCATCATATTCATATCCGTGTATTGTTGAGTAATCACAGCCAGACCATCGGCTGTTTGCACAGCTTTCATGGCTTCCTTGGCACACTCCAAACTGATTTGGGCACAGTCTTCTCTCTCCATTATTACATGCCACAATTAACTCAAAACTGTGTAACTCACTCCACATGTCTGAATCCTTGATAGCATAATAAAACCGATGAGAAGGATTATTGGCAAAATCCATATCATATGTAACTGAATTAGAATACGTTTTTACCCATATATATCCCCCAAGTCCTCCAATATTTTTTTCAGGCCTTATATTAATCAAAAAAGGAGGGTTTCCTTCATAAGTTATGGTGACTTTATTTTCATCCATACTATGTTGAACATCGGAGATCGAGAAAACAGAAGGAATGACAATTGAAATGAAAATAAACAGAAGCAATGCCTCTTTAATATTCATAACTCAAAATTGAGGATTAATAGTATATAAATAAACCGGTTATTCATCTCAGATTCCTCTGGGGAGATACCTTAAGATGTCCCAAATGCATTGGCCTAATAAATCGAATCCCCAGAGATACCCTTTCCATACGACAATGAGATGTCCTAAAAACCCCCTCCATTTTCGCTCTCCAAAAGTACTGACTCACTAAACCTACTCTGGAGGAGAAAAAAGCTTATATATGATTCGTCGTTGTCTCATCATGAGGCGCTGCGCCGCCCTATATAATACTTATCGAAAAAAGGTGTAATCAAATGGCATGGTATGAGGAATTAGGCTTTGACGAAGACCCGTTCGGGATGGATCCCCTTGAACGCAATGACGAATTCATCGGTCGCGAGAAAGTGAGGGAGGATCTCATCTACAGGATCGCATCCGGCAGCATGCTCCTCATCGTCGGGAAGGAAGGCATAGGGAAGACCATGCTCCTCAAGTACGCGATCGACCAGTTCAAGGGCCAGGGGAAAGTCATCTACATAGACGGCGACCGGGTAGGAAAGCGACTGAATATCGAGAAGCTCCTTTTGAAGGGTGCAGGGACGATAAAAGGTGGGATTCTCGGGCAGAAACCTAAAGGCATGATCCTCCTCCTTGACAATGTCCATAACCTTTCTGAACGCAACAATAAGAGGATAAAATTCTATTTCGACCAGGATTACATCAAGAGCGTGGTATTCACTACATCTGATTACGGCGCCCTCAGCTTCACCGAAAGCATCAAGGACAGGATCGGGAAAAGGGTCATCAAGCTCCGGGAGCTTTCTGAAGATAAAGTGGTGTCTATAATCAGGAACCGCCTCCAGGGGAATTCCATCCTCTCAGACGAGATGATCAGGGAGATCTACGCTGTCTCCAATAAGAACCTCAAATCTCTTGTCGAGAACTGCGGCAAGGTCTGTGAGTTCGCGATCGATAGCGGTGACGAATCAGTGACCAAGGCCCACATCACTGAATCCCTTTCAAGGCTTGATGGGGAAAGGACCGGGAAAAAGGTAGAGGAATGCCATGAGTGCGGAGAGGACCTCGTGCAGATCGGAAAGGAATGGAGGTGCCCGCATTGCGACACCTATTGCACGAACTGCGGGGCGTTCATCTATGATGAGGACAGGAGATGCCCATCATGCGGGATCGAATTTGATGAAGAAGGTGAGAAGGATGAATAAGGAGATGTGGTACCAGGAATTGGGATTTGAAGAGAACCCGTTCACCATCAAACCGGTCAAGCACAGGGACCAGCTGGTCGGAGTTGACGAGAAAGCGAGAGATATCATCAAGCTCATCCAGGCAGGGAAAGTGGTGTTCATTACCGGAGATTACGGAAGGGGCAAGACATCGCTCCTCCAGAGGATCATCAAGAGATTCCAGGGTCAAAGGAAAGTCGCCTATTTCTCAGGGAACCAGATCGAGAAGCACCTCGATATGGACAGCATCCTCATCAATGCAGGAGGGTTCTTCTCTAGGCTTTTCAGGGTGAAGTCTGAGGATGTCATCCTCCTCCTTGACGAGGTACAGGACCTGAACCAGAATGATGTCGATGAGATCGTGAGCGCGTATGAGGAAGGATACCTGAAATCTGTCATTATCGTTTCAGCCCAGCTGTCTCCCCAGAAAGCGGACGAGATGTTCGGCGGCCTCATCGGAAAGAACACGTTCGAGCTTGAAGGTCTTACTGAAGACCAGGCGCTCGAGCTCATCAAGAGCAGGGTCGGCGAGATCGCTCTCCTACCTGACGAGGTGATTCTCAGGATCCACGGGATCGATCCCAATCCGCGGTCTATCCTCAAGAACTGCGAGGATGTCTGCAAGTTCGCAGTTGAGAGCGGGGATGAGAAAGTGACCGAGGACCATATCGAGAAGGTGCTCCTCTAGTTGGAGAAAGGTATCTCGGCAATCTCCCCATCGGACTGCTTGATGAGGAAACCTGATCCCTTGTTGTTGAAGTAAAGTTCGATGCCTGAATCAGGTTGGGATGCAGCGTGGCAATGCCCTTCATATTTCCCGTCCATTATTATCCCTACATTTTTGAAAGC
>Ga0209575_10000696_pt1 | contig 17421 bp, 13 predicted proteins | sample Medcelwee11metaG_FD_187172 | JGI IMG/M metagenome (GOLD analysis project Ga0209575, IMG submission 187172) | Freshwater pond sediment microbial communities from the University of Edinburgh, under environmental carbon perturbations - Medium... | ecosystem: Environmental > Aquatic > Freshwater >...
ACCGGACGAATCGGGGAGGAAAGGAAGAGTTGCCGCGTGAGCGAGTGATTTTTTAGCAGGGAAGCTAAAAAATTTGTCACGAGGTAGCGGCACTATCGTCAAGACGCTTCGCATCTTGATGATGGTAGACAGGCATTTTTCTCGTTCCCATCGTCCCGACGGGAATGAGTACCGCGTCGTTCCAGCAGTGCGTGACCATTCGCCGCTGGAGCGACGAATACACACTTCCACGCTGGAGGGGAGTTAGTCTTGCCCGCGTTTTACGCCCGCCGACGCTTAACCACAATCTAACGCTGTACATAAATTATTTTTCTTGGTTTGAAATGGGTTCATCAAAACGCTGCTGTTTGAAAACCAGCGTTTGCAGCCTCTGCAAAGCAGTAACCACTTTTTAAAAGTTAAATTAAAATAATGGGTTAAATAATTTTGCTGAACGCCAACAGGATAAAACCTGCTGAATTTCAGCAGGTTTTTTGTAAATCAGCAGCCCGTGTAGGTCGCATAAGCGATAGCGTCATGCGACATTTGGGGATTCCATCATGGCGGATGACGGCGCACACTTCGACAGGCTCAGTGCAAGAAAAGATGCGCCTTATCCGCCCTTGTATCTACTCGGCCTAGTCGATTTATCAAATTTCGCCCCCATCCTGCTGGGCAGACATGTTAAAATGCGGTTCTATATACGCCAGCCTATTGAAAATACATAGGTTTCACCCGTGAATTAGGAACGCATTGCCGCTTTATGACCACAGACACTCGCCCTCGGATTCGTGAAATCCCCTATAACTACACGTCTTTTACCGACCACGAAATCATCGTGCGTTACCTCGGTCAAGCGGGTTGGCATTTGCTGGAAAAGCTGCGCGATCAACGTCGGACTGGGCGCTCGGCGCGGATGTTGTTTGAAATTTTAGGCGATATGTGGGTGATCCAGCGCAACCCATTTATTCAAGACGATTTATTGGCAAATACCAAACGGCGCACCGCCTTATTCGGCGCGCTGTATCACCGTCTGGATCAATTCAGCCAACGCGCCCAAGCCAGCATTACTCAGGCTGAAACGGGCGCGTTGCCTGATGAATCGGCGCGTCAGCAACAAGCCGAAGTCGGCCAGCAAGCGCTGCGTTTGGGGCGGCTGGCCCGCGATGCCGTAGACCTTTTTAAGGACAAATTGCTGCGCCAACAACAGTTGCGCGAACAATTGCGTCGCCAACTCAGCAAGTTGACTGCGCCTGATAATCTGTGTTTTGACGGTTTGAGCCGGGTGTCGCACGCCACTGATGCCACCGATTGGCGGGTAGAGCATCCGCTGGCGGTGCTGACCCCGGATCGAGAAGACGAAATTCCCGCACTGGTGCAGGCTTGTATGAGTCTGGGCTTGCCGATTATTCCGCGTGGCGGCGGCACGGGTTACACCGGCAGCGCCGTGCCTTTACACGATCAAGCGGTGGTGATCAACACCGAGAAATTGGAACAGGTCGGTGCCGTCGAGCTGCGCCGTCTGCCCAGCGTGGCGCAGCCGGTGCCCTGTGTGCGCGTGGAAGCGGGCGCGGTGACGCAACGGGTTGCAGAACAAGCGGCGCGGGCGGGCTTGGTGTTTGCAGTCGATCCCACGTCGCAGGAAGCCTCCACCATCGGCGGCAATATCGCGATGAATGCGGGCGGTAAAAAAGCCGTGCTGTGGGGCACCACGCTGGATAATCTGGCCTCTTGGCGCATGGTTGTGCCCGATGGACGCAGCGGTGTGGTTTGGCTGGAAGTGGTGCGCTTAAACCATAATTTGGGAAAAATTCACTTCCAAGAAACCGTGACTTTTAACATCACCCGCTATGCCGCCGACGGCAAAACGGTGTTGGATAGCAATATCCTGAGCGTGCCTGGTGCGGGTTTTCGTAAACTGGGGTTGGGCAAAGATGTCACCGATAAAGCCCTGTTTGGATTGCCCGGCGTGCAAAAAGAAGGCTGCGATGGGCTGATTACCTCGGCGGTGTTTATTCTGCATCCCCAACACCGCGAACTGCGCACGGTGTGTATGGAATTCTTCGGCACAGTGCGCGAAGCCGTGCCCGCGATTATCGAAACTGTGGCTTTCTTACAGCAAACCCCTGGCGTGGTGCTGGCCGGTTTAGAACACCTCGACGAACGTTATCTGAAAGCCGTGAAATACAGCACCAAAGCGGCCCGCGCCAAACTGCCTAAAATGGTGTTGCTGGCTGACATCGGCGGCGAAGACGCGGCCTGTGTCGATCAGGCCGCGCAAGCGGTGGTGACGATGACGCAACCGCGCCACGGTGAAGGCTTTATCGCCGCCAGTCCTGAAGCACGCCAGCGTTTTTGGGCGGAACGCAAACGCACTGCCGCGATTGCAGAACACACCAACGCCTTCAAAGTCAACGAAGACGTGGTGATTCCGCTGGAAAAACTCGCGGATTACAGCGACGGTATCGAGCGGATCAACATCGAACAATCGATCCAGAATAAGCTCCAGATTCTCGACGCGCTCGGCGAGTCCCTCGACAATCCGCTTTCGCTGCGCGCTATTCACCCAGATTACGCCAACAGTCAGGAAAACGACGAGATTCTCACCGCCAAAATCGCCCGTGCCCGCGCTTTGCTGGCCCAAGTGCGCGAGCAATGGCAACGTATTTTGGCCAATTTTGATGCGCCGCTGTCCGCTCATCCCGACTTACAAGCTTTGGTCGCCGACGCGGCGGACAACAGCACGGTGTTTCAGGTTTTACAAAACCGCAGTCTGCGCATTTCCTACCGTCAAGCGGTGTCGCAACCCTTGCAAGAGATTTTTGGCGGGCGCGAGTTTGAAGCGATGCGTCAACAATTCGATGCGATTCACGCCGAACGCCGTCCCAGCCGCTTATTTGTCGCCCTGCACATGCACGCGGGCGACGGCAATGTTCACACCAATATTCCTGTGAATTCACATGATTACGCGATGATGCAGGCAGCAGAACACATCGTCGCCCGCATCATGCAATTGGCCTTGTCCTTGGGCGGCGTGATTTCTGGAGAACATGGCATCGGCTTGACCAAATTGGTGTTTTTAGAACCCGAAAAACGCGCAGCCTTTGCTCACTACAAAGAACAGGTCGATCCGGGACATTTTTTCAACCGTGGCAAGCTATTAGCCGGTGCTGATTTACAGCAAGCCTACACCCCTTCGCTGCGCCTGGTACAACAAGAAGCCTTGATTTTAGAGGCCACTGACTTGGGCGAGTTAAATAAAGCGATTAAAGATTGTTTGCGTTGTGGCAAATGTAAACCCAAATGTACCACTCACGTGCCACGTGCCAATTTATTGTATTCGCCGCGTAATAAAATCCTCGCCACCGGCTTGATTATCGAAGCGGTACTTTACGAAGAACAAACCCGGCGTGGGATTTCTGTGCATCATTTTGCCGCGATGAATGACGTGGCCGATCATTGCACGGTGTGTCACCGCTGTTTAAACCCTTGCCCGGTTAATATCGACTTTGGCGATGTCACCATCAAAATGCGCGATATTTTGAAAAAAGCGGGCAAACGGCGTTTTAATCCGGGGGCTTGGCTGTCGATGCAGTTTTTAAATATCTCCCAGCCGTTACGCATCACATTGATGCGGATGGTGTTGATTCAAGGCGGCTACGCGATGCAACGGCTGGGTTATCGGCTGGCTAAGCTGCTGGGCCTGACCGCCACGGCTTTGGAGGTGAACAAACACCCGGTGCCACCACCGCCGCGCAAAACCACCGGCCAGCCTTCGATCCCGGTGCAAGTGATTAATTTTGTGAAAAAACCGATGCCAGACCAGATTCCAGTGCGACCCTTGCGCGGCCTGCTCAACATCGAGGATGCCACGCAAGTTGCCATCTTGCGCGATCCGCAACAACTTCACGAACAAACCGAAACCGTGTTTTATTTTCCTGGCTGCGGCTCCGAACGCCTATTTAGCCAAGTCGGCATGGCCACTTTAGCGATGCTCTACGACAGCGGCGTGCAAACCGTGTTGCCGCCGGGCTATTTATGCTGCGGTTATCCGCAAACCGCCAGCGGTGATCTCGCCAAAGGCCAAGCCATCACCACCCGCAACCGCGTGCTGTTTCATCGCGTTGCCAACACCTTGAATTACTTGGATATAAAAACGGTGTTGGTGTCTTGCGGCACTTGCATGGATCAATTGCTGAAATATGAATTTCAGCAGATTTTTCCGGGCTGCCGCTTGCTCGACATTCATGAATTTCTGATGGAAAAAGGCATTGCGCTCAACGGCATACCTGGAATGCAGTATCTCTATCACGACCCTTGCCACAGCCCGATGAAACAATATGCGCCGCTGCAAGTCGCCGAAAAATTGCTGGGGCAAACTGTCAGCTTGTCCGACCGCTGTTGCGGTGAAGCAGGCACTTTCGCCATTGCCCGCCCCGACATCGCGACCCAAGTGCGTTTTCGCAAACAAGCTGAAATTCAACAAGGGGTTCAGCAACTTATCGGCACACCGAAAGCCTTGCCCGATACCCTGAAAATTCTCACCAGTTGTCCCGCTTGTCAACAAGGCTTGGCCCGTTACCGCGATGACACCGGTGCTGCCGCCGATTACCTCGTGGTCGAACTGGCGAATTACCACTTAGGTGAGGCTTGGCAAACCCAATTTCTCAAGCGTGTGACGGTGGACGGCATTGAACGGGTATTGCTGTGATGTATTTATTTAGGTGCATTTAACGAGGCAAAAACCATGCGTTTTCTCGATGTAAAAACCGATTTTGCTTTTAAGAAAGTGTTCGGCAGCGAAGAATCCAAAGAAATTCTAATCAGTTTTCTCAATGCGCTGTTGGAATTTCCGCAGGGTGAAAAAATCACGGATTTAACTGTGGTTGATCCCTATCAAATTCCCTTATTGCAGGGCATGAAAGACACTTACGTGGATGTCAAAGCCGTGCTGTCTGGTGGGCAACAGGTGATTATAGAAATGCAGGTACTCAATGTACCTGGTTTTGAGAAACGCATTCTATACAACGCCGCCAAAGCCTACTCGACCCAATTACAACAAGGCGACCAATATGAGTTACTCAATCCAGTGATTGCTTTAACAGTGACCGATTTCCCCTTATTTTCGGAGTTTCCGCAGGCCATCAGTCGGTTTAGATTATTGGAAAACAAAGCCTTGGTTGAATATTCTGGCGATGTAGAACTGGTGTTTGCAGAACTGCCAAAATTCAATAAACCGGAGAGTGAATTAACCACCATCACCGATAAATGGCTGTATTTTGTCAAAAATGCCGGTTCGTTAGCTTATGTGCCCAATACCTTAAATAACGAACAGGCAATAAAAAAAGCCTTTGAAATCGCCAATTATGCAGGCTTAACTCAGATAGAAGAAGAGGCACAACACAAACGCCGGGATTTTTTGCATATGCAAAGAACTTCAGTGGATTATGCGCTGGAACGTGGTATACAACAGGGCATGCAGCAGGGTATACAACAAGGGGCAAAACTCAGTGCCTTAGAAACCGCTAAAAAGATGCGTGAGAAAGGTTTTAGTATAGAAGAAATCACTGAATTAACGGGTTTGAGTGTAGTAGAGGAACTGAAAACCAGTCTCTGAGTTATTCGCGACATAAGCGCAACCAAGTGCCGAATACTGGAATCGCTAATTGACCGTCACGAGTCAGTAGCAAGCGGCGGCGCAGCCAGTGTTTGGCGTGGGCTTCAGCAATCGGCACTGCGCCCGCGCTCAGGGCGAGTAGCACCTGTTGTGCGTCGGCGGGAGCGGTTTGCCAGAGGTTGCGAAAATAATAAGTGCCTTCTTCCAGCACCTGTTCTTCAATATGCGCCACGTCGGCCAAGGTGGCGTGCCGCCCGCCGCATTCGTTGAGATATTGCACCAGATATGCCCCATACATTTGCAGCAAATAAGGCTGGCCGCCGGTGCGGGTGACAATGGTGTCGGCGACAGCGCAGGGAATGACGCCCGCCGGAAACTCAGGCACTGGGCGCATCAACAAAGCTTGTCCCACCTCTGGGCGCAAATGGCCGACTAGCAATTCGCGCACATTGATGAAATGGTCGCTCCACACCGTGTCCAGTTCTTCAAAAGGCGCAACGCCAGCCACTAACAGGCGCAGTCGCCGCCGATGTTGAATCGTGGCGCGAAACAAGCCCATCAGTTGTAAAAATTGTGAGCGATCTGCGCGAAACACGCTTTCAAACCGTTCAAATTCGTCAAAACACAACAGCAGTCGGCGATCTCCTGCCAAGTTGTCGAGTTGTTCTAACCAGCGCGCTGCGGCGGCTAAGGGCGGGCCGGGGGGTAAGGACGGGATGCGCAGTTTGCGGTCGCACCATGCGCGTTGTTGCACGCGGGAAACCAGCGCTTGAAAAAACGCCGCCGGACTGTCTATCGGATTGTCTTGTAAGTCAAAAAAAATGCACAGGGTATCTGGCAGCAAAGCGGGCAACATATGTAGCAATGAGGTTTTCCCGCAACGGCGCGGGCCGAGCAGGGCAATTGACACGCTTTTGTGCGGATCGATGAGTAGGCTTTGCAGGCGCTGAATCAGCACTTCGCGGCCTTTGAACACGGCTTGGCCGCGTTGTGGGGTCAAGGGTTCACCCGCATGAAAGGGATTGGGAATTTCGGCGCGCAATTGGGTCTGCGCTTGGGTGCGTAAGTCGTGGATGACCTGTTTCCAGAGTGGCAAATTCATCGTCAAATACCAGGCGAGGGGCGAAGCGTCGGTTAGCAATTGATTGGCGAGTGCGGTGACTGCGCCGTCGGCTTGCCGTAGATGTTGTAAACGGTGGTAAGGAAAATGGGCATGGGTCGCGGCTTGAAGACAGTGTGCGGCATCGCGTACCGCTAACAAAGTCGGCGTTATGCCGGGTATTCCAGGCAACCAGCGTCCGCGCAAAGCGGTGAGATCGTGAAAGCGTTGTTGTGCCAACAAACTGTGCAGTTCCCCCGCTTGCAAGCCAGCCAGCGCGATCAAACCCAGTTGCCGTTGTCCAGCGCTGTGCTGGCACTGTTCGACCGCTTGGCGAGCCAGTTCGGGGCGTTGTCCGGCATTGCTGAGGATATGACGGGCCAGATAAGGCTGGGGTAAAGCGCTCAGCTCGTGGTAAAACAGCGGGGAGTAACGCAGCGTTGGCCAGTGAAAGTGGCGTTCTAAAAAATAACCCAGGCTGCTGATCAACGCTTCCGGCCCATACAGCGGCAAACGCCAGTAAAACGCCAGATAACAGAGGCCAAAAGCCAGGCTGTCGCGTAACCCACAAAGCAAAAACGGCTGATTGGGCACTCGAAAAAACCGGGTTTGCGCCCAGCCCAACAGGCAAGCGGCGCTCACGCTCAGCAGCAACACCCGCCACAAGAGCGCTGACACCCGCCGCCCCCGACCGGTGCTGAGGCTGTGACTGGCTCCGTCCACCAGTCCCAGCGCACAGCCCGTGCCCACGCAGGCAATCAGCGACACCCAAGCGCGGATCGGTTGTACGCTGACGCTGGCGGGCGTCAGGGCCGCCAAATCGGTGAAAATCGCCCCGGCGACACTGAAGGCAATTCCAATCGCCACGCCGTTGACCACGCCTTGTACGCAGGCGATGAGCAAGCCCAAGCCCAGACCATACACCACGCCGAGTTGCCAATGCCACAGTTGGCTGACATGTCCAAACCAGCGTTGCGTCAGCTCCGCGTATAAACACCAAGCCAGCAGCGACAGCAACGGGGCCGCGCACAACAATACCCCCAACAACAAAGCCAGATATTCTTGGCGCAACTGGCGGTCTGGTTCGGCCTGTGTCCACAAGCGCCACAGCAGGGCATCGGGTTCGGCGATGCCGCAGGCTTGCAGCAGCCGGTGTAAGCGCAGTGGCTGCATCAAAAACAGCCAGATAAACGCGGGTAAGGCCGGCAAACTGGGAGGGCGTGGCACGGGCGGTTTCACTGTTCTTGTTCTAGCCATTCGCGCAAAATTTGCCCAAACAACTGGCCTTCTTCCGTGACCAAACCGCGCAGGCGCAGGCTGCGGTGGGTGATGACTTGACCGCGCAACGCCCCCAGCAGCGCTTGTTGTTCGCCAGGATGCAGACTCAGCCAAATTTGACGCAAGCGTAGCCGCGCCTCGGCGTAGAGATGATCCAGCAGTTCTTGGCGGCTTTCGCCGCGCAATCTGGCTCGCCACAAGGCGGCCCCCACCAGTTGTAAATAATAGGGATGTCGGCCCGCCCATTGGCGCATCAGCGCTTGATCAGCCTCGCTAAACACCCCGGCCCCACGTTGTATGAGCTGTTCGGCAGCCTCGTTGCTGAGCAAGCCGAGGCGCACCATTTCCAGACGGTTTTCCAAAGGCGAGACGACATTGGCGCGGTGTTCGTCTTCGCCAATTAAATCCAGTTCTTGGCTGGAGGCAAAAATCAGCACCAGTTTGTACAACATACCGCGCAGGCGCTCGAAAAAGCGCAGCGGGAAACGCTGAAAGCAGCTTTCCACGTCATCCACCAACAACAACGGCGGGGCGATCTGTGCTTGCTCAGCCGCCCAAGCCGCCAAGTGGTCAGCGGCCTGATCGGGTTGCGTGGGACTGTCACGCCCGGTGATCACCGACACAAAAGCCTGTACCGACTGTCCCGCCGTGTCTAAGCCGCTCAAGTACCGCACGTTGCGCCCCTGGGTCTGGTAGAGGATTTTCAGGGTCTTGAGAAACGACGATTTTCCCAAGTGATGATCGGCGACCACGGACACGCTACGGCAATCCTGTACGGCTTGGCACACTTTCATCAATTCCCGATCACGGCCTACAAAATCGGGCGGGCCTAAGGGTGTCCAGGCGTTGTAAAAACTGGGTGGTTCGCAGCCTATCCGCGTGTGATTCAGCCCCATCGGCGTGGCGTGATTCAAGGCCGATGGGGCACAGCAGGGTGGTGGTGAAACCGGCTGGCGGCTTGGCGTATCCCGCTGGCAATGTCGGCAAAAGCGCGGTCCAGATTGTCCCATTCCGTGACTGGTTTAAAACCGCTGGGCAAGCCCTGTAACTGCATAAAAGGGGCGGCTTGGTGATCGACCGGACGCAAAGCCACCGGAATCACCTGGGCCGTACCCGCTGCGTGGCGTTCCAGGGCGCGCTTCATTTCGATGTCATAGCAGTAATCCGAGGCAATAAAGTCGGGACTGATCAGCAACAAAATAATTTGAGCGCTGTCCAGATGGTGTTTGAGTGCGGTTTCCCACACGGTTCCAGCCTCGATCAGACGATCATGCCAGGTCGCGATCACGCCTTGGCGCTGCAACAGCGTGAGATGTTTTTCCAGAAGTTGGCGATAGGTTTCATCTTGATGTGAATACGAATAAAACAAGCTAATCGCTTGATTATTTGGGCTAGTCATCGGTGATTTGCTCCAGGAAAACTGACTTAACTGGTAAAACTACGGTGTTTTTTGTCTTCACCAGGATTTGTTGTGATTTTACGCAACTAGGTATACCACTTAACCCTATTTGAAATAGGTCATGTCCTCGTTCATTTGACCGGTCACTTGAGGTAACTCGTTGCCCTGTGTCAATTGATAGCTATCCCTGACCTGTTCGGCTGCTTTGCGTTTGTTATGCTGTGTGCCAGCAGATAAGCAGAAAATAAATAATTAAGCGCCCAAGCTAATTAGTTAATTCGCTTATCTGTCATTAAGATAGCGCATAGCTACTTATAAAATGTGTCTAAAAGGTAGGGATATAATGATTTCACTCTATGAACGCGCTCATGAGATAAAAAAAGCCACTGGCTGGTCACAAGAGCGGATCGGCGCGGAAACGGGCCTGGGGTTGAGTACGATTAGCCGGGTGTTTCGCGTATCCGGTTATGTCGGTAACGAAACCTCCAAACGGCTGTTGACTCAGTTGCACGAGGAAGTCGTGCGTACCCCGTTTCCACAATGGATGGATAAGCTGTTTAATCAGTACGATTTGTGGCGGGAGAAACACAGTAAGAAAGAACTGGCGGATATGCAGGACATTCTGGAACCGATGCTGCTCGGCCAAAAAGTGTTAGACACCCAGATGCTGGCGGCCTGCCGCAGTTGTTGGTTTTTGGGGCATCTTTATTATGATCGCGCTTTTTATCTGCGCCGCGATGGCCAGCACGCGGCCAGTACCGCGCTGGATTATTACCAACAAGCCTTGACGCGCCTGGAACAGTATCCAGATGCTGGGTTACTGGTACAAAAATATAAGCTGCGTCAATGTATTGTCTCGACCACGTTTAATCGCCAGCCTGCTGGTACCCGGCACGAAAACCCGGAAATTCGCCGTTGGCTACGGGATTTGAACTATCTGGATGTGGCCTTGGCGGTGGTGCGAGAAGAACCCTGGAACTGGATTGCCGCACGCAATGGCTTGGTAGCCGCCTCGGTACTCAGCGATCTCGCGGCTTGCCACTTATTTTGGGAAGCCATGCAACAGGCTTATCCACAATTCAAAAACCCCGCTTTCACCCCGACCCAAACTCAGCCCTCTCTTGCCAACGACCCAGACCTCAGTTGGTTTGTCGCCCATTTACGCTAGGAACACCGCCCATGCTACGCCTGATTATCACCGTCTTTTTGCTCTACGCTGGGTTTAGTGCGCCCGTTTTTGCCAAAGACATGGGGCGCGTGAGCGCACCGACTTCGCAAACCGTGGCGGCTGATGCAGTGGATAAAAACAGCAGCAATGCGTCATCCACGGCCACCCCTAAACCAGAAAAATCTAACAGCGCCAGTTAATCGGAGAATCTTGCCATGAACTATGCTCAAACCTTAAAAAAACACAGCGTTGCCATCCCCTTTTTGGCAGAATTGCGCCGCGTATTCACCGAGGGATTTTATCCTGCCTGTGATTCTATTTTACCAAGCAGTTCCAGGGCTTATGCTAAATCCCGTTTGCAAGGTCTGGTGGGACACAGCGATACCGTGCCCACAGCGGAATTACAAGAAGTCTCGGTAGCGCTGGCCGCAGCGACCCAGCAACTGAGCCAAGATTATTACCAATTGCTGGGAGTGCCCGCAGATGCGGATGCAGAAACCTTGCGGCAGGGTGCGCAACAACGGATTGACGACATTCGGCGAGCTTATTTGTTGCTCAAAGACACCCAGCAGCGTCAGGACTATGATCAAACCCGCCCAACTCGTGCCCAGGAACAGATTGAAAAAGTGGTGTTGCGGGTGTGGTTGCGTGATGGCGTGGAAAAAACCTTGTACCTCTGATTGTTTGCGATGACTCCCGCCCCGCTTGTCACTCAGGATTATTTGCAGCAGCGCTTGCTGATCCAGCAGCGCTGGTACGAAAGGCAAGCGAACCGACATAAGCGCTTGTTTATGGAATTGCAAACCGGGGTGCTGGTACTCAGTCTCAGCATCCCCTTGCTATTGATCGGCGAGCCAGTGCTTACCACCTTGGGGAACGGATTGCTGCATCAACTGCTGCCGCAAGTGCCTGGTTTAAGTAATTGGGCTACTCCACTCAGTGCGTTGATGTCAGCGTTGATCGCCTTGCTGACTGGGCTGGAAAAATTACACCAGCCGCAGGTTCATTGGTTTAATTACCGGCTGAATGAAGAATGGTTGAAAAAAGAAGTCTGGTTCTACCGTTGCCAAATCGGTGCTTATCAAGGTTTGACCGCTGTGCAAGCAGAACAGCGCTTAGTTAACCGCGTGGAAAATCTGATTGCGGCGGATGTCAGTCGGTTTAAGCAAGGCGAATACAGCCCGCCAAGTACGCACTCAATTCAATCGCCTCAGGGATAACAGATAAAGAAGTGAGACCTGACAGGTTTTTAAAGCCTGTCAGGTCTTGGCTTGTATTGCAGTCTACAAATTAGACAGTTTGGCTGAGGAACACAGACTTTATTGAGGTTTATCCGCCTGACGCAAAGAGTATTGGCGTGCGTAGCAATCAATAAAAAAGGCGCTTCCCTTGGGAAGCGCCTTTTAACAGCGTAACAGCTTCTGTATTCTGAAAATTAGAAGTTCAGACGCAGACCACCGACGATGATGTCGTTATCAAACAACACGTTGTCGCTGTTGGTGTCATGATAACCTGCATAGGCCATCGTGTTTTTGCTGAAGTGATACATTGCACCGACGGAGTAAGAAATCACGTCGCTGTTGTCATCGGGCTTGGTAATGTTATCAACCAAGTTATTAACATTGGTGAAGTCTGCGCCAACACCAGCAACCCAGCCGAAGAGTTCGATGTTGCCCATTCTGTAGCCAACGCCGCCCCAGATGTAGTCGGTTGCATCAACCCCAGCGAAAGCAGGAGTCACGCCGATAGCGGTGGTGCCGGTTTCAACGCTTTCATATTGCAGAGCCAGGTACAGACCACCCAGGGTGTATTTACCAGCCACTTTCCAGTTGGTCAAACTTTCGTTTTCAATACCGGTGGTCGCATTCACACTCTTCAGGTGAGACGCAGCAGCAGTCAATTCCCAGTTGTCAGCACCGTACTGTAACGAACCGAGGAGGCTACCGTCGTTACCGGCGGTTTCGTCAGCGATGTACTGCACCGTGGCTTTGAGACCCATAGCTTTGAAGCCCACTTCGAGTACGTCATCCACATAGCCGCCGTGACCATAAATGCCACCGCTCATCCCGCCGCCGCCATTACGAGCCTGTAAGCCGGTACCCAGGAATTTGTCATAGCCTGCGCTACTGGTTTTGTAAGCACCTTGAATACGGCCCATTTTGAGGTGACCATAATCTGCTTTCAAACCCACATATTTTTCACGGTTTTTGAAGTTAGATTCGTCAGTACCGGTACCGTTGAAAGTATCAAATTCCCAATCAATACGTGCAAAACCAGTCAAACCGCCGCCCAGCGCTTCGGTAATATCAAACGAGAGCTTGTTGGCACTGCCATTGTCGCTGACATCAGAATCAGTCACGGTGGTACGGTCGCCGCCGGCTCTTGAAACACTGCCCACTTCCGCTGCAATCGTGCCGGACACTTTAATTTCAGCCTGAGCGCTCAGGGGAGCGATTATCGCGGCAGCAACTGCCAATGCAAGAATATTTTTCGTCATGTGAATCTCCAAATAAGCCTAAACAAGATTGTAAAGTCGTCCACTTTTCAGGATTCGCCAAGGCAATCCTTGTTATCATCAGGTTTAGATTCAATCGGTGTGGCGATTGACGCAAGCTCGCCACACATAAAGCGATGCCTTGTAAACCCGTGTCTTCAGAACATGGCCTAATATAGCCCAGCGGCAGAAAAAACGCAACAATTTTTCTGCAAAAAAACCACAAGTCTAAAATTGTTGTCAAATAGCAACACAGTCGCGGATGATCCTGTTGTAAAAAACCCACGAAACCCGCGTACATCGGGTCATTGTTACATCCGTGGTGCCTCCACCTTATCCAGGATAGCTTGCAGCACCCGATCTACACCTTGGCCTTCAATTTCTAATTCGGGACTCAGGCTCATACGATGGCGTAATGTGGGCAACATCATACTTTTTACGTCATCGGGCATCACGAACGTGCGTCCAGATAACAACGCCGCCGCACGAGCAGCACGAATTAACGCGATACTCCCGCGTGGCCCGGCTCCTAAATTTACGCCTGGCCAGTTACGGCTGCTGGCGACCAAACGCACGACATAATCGTAAATGCGGTCGTCTACCTGCAAACTCGCGACTAATTGTTGCAGACGAACCACAGTTTCCGGCTTAATCAGGGCATTGACTGCGCTGACATCCAATTTCTCACCACTCTTAGCCGAAGTGACTTGTTTGACTAGGGCAATTTCTTCTGCGTTGTTCGGATATAGGATCTGGATTTTCAGCAAAAAACGGTCGAGCTGCGCTTCTGGTAACGGATAAGTGCCTTCCTGTTCCACTGGATTCTGGGTAGCCAAGGTCATAAACGGCGGGGCCACGGCGAAGGCTTGGCCTTCAATCGTCACCTGTTGTTCTTGCATCACTTCTAGTAAGGCCGCCTGGCTTTTGGCGGGCGCACGATTGATTTCATCGGCCAGCAATAAATGCGTAAACACCGGGCCACGACGAATCCGAAAAGCCTCGGTTTTCATGTCGTACATCGCGTGACCGGTCACATCACTGGGCATTAAATCTGGGGTGAATTGGATGCGGGTAAAACTACCCTCAAAGGTTTTGGCCAGCGCCTGTACTAATAAGGTCTTGCCCAGTCCGGGGACTCCTTCGATGAGTACATGGCCCGCTGCCAACAGCGCCGCCAACACCTGATCGACAACCGCTTGCTGACCCACCACAGCGCGGCTGATTTCAGTACGCATACTGCTGACTATATCGACGGCTTTTTGTGCTTGGGCTGAGGTGAGTGAAACCTGTGTATTCATTAGAATGCCTTAGTGGTCTGGAACCTCCCTCTTCAGGGGGGATTGTTGAATGAGACAGCCTTCGGCTGCGCTCCTTGCCCTGAGCGCGGTGCCCTGAGCGTAGCCGAAGGGTAGTCGAAGGGAGAAGGGCGCAGGTCGGGCGCAGATTAAAACATAAATAACTCTCTGATGTTATGCAAATAATAAAAGTAAACTGCTCTCACCGCAAACACACAGAGGCACACAAAGGCAATCCAATCAAACAACAGTGTCTTGCGGTGACTCCATATAAAGGAGTTCGCCACGCTTTCCCTTTGGCTGCACTCCTTGCCCTAAGCACAGTGTCCTAAGCGCGGTGCCCTGAGCGCGGTGCCCTGAGCGTAGTCGAAGGGTAGTCGAAGGGTAGTCGAAGGGAAGGGTTAGGTGGCTTTGTTGTTAAGGAGCGCAACCGAAGAGTTAATTGTCAAGTACTGATTGATACTTTTTTATGGTTTATAACTAATTGTTTTATAAGTTATTTAATAATCCGTGTAGCGCTGCATAGTCGATTGTGCGGCATTGCATAGTCCTGCCCTTGTGTAGGCACTGGCTTTTGTCTAGGATGCGTGCGCGTCCAGTCCCCCCGTGTTGCTAAGGCGATTAAGAACACGGGGATTCGGGTCAGTAGGCAACCCCTCATCTCATAAACGGTAGGAGATAATCGTTATCACACCCAAACCACGCAGTGTACCTAAACGTCCAGTTCTGTTTCTGACATTATAATGGTATACCCATTTTTTCCAGAAAATCCGAACATCACTCAATACTGAATGCGTAAAACAGTATTTGACTCAACTTTAGTTCATAGAGAATCACAATGAGAAATAACGCCCTAAAAAACGCCTTGTCGTTGCTTTTAACTGCCTTCCTGATTACGATGGCATTTTCCGCTCATGCCTTTAAACTGAATTATGATTTCGATTTGATTCAATTTGATTATCCTGACGTATTAGAGCCTGGTGGTGATGGTAAAATCACCGTGGAGTTTTCCGATGATTTGCTTGATGCTTATGGAAAAGACCCGTATTCGCTGCAATATATAGTTGATGCTGCAAAACCCATTGTAGATAAGTATGCAGTCAATATAAAGCAACTAGGAAAAGAGCTACAAGAAAAGATTTCCGAAGTCAAAGCGATGGAAAAGGATGGAAAAACCCTAAGTACAACTGTCGTTAATTGGAAGGGAGTCTTAAAAGAGAAAAATAAACACTATCAGGAGCTTGTGCAAAAGGCGAAGAAGGAAGCAGAAGCGGCGATGCAAGATCAATGGGTTAAATTGGTGGCAACCAGTGAAGACCTTAAGAAATTTAAAATTAAAATTGGGATAACCGTTGCGAAGGGGGTATTTGAAATCGTCAAAGGTGTTATTTCCGCAGTGGGGACTATGGGGGCAGAACCAACCGCCTATGTGGGTATTGTCAAGGGCATTATTCTGGTATACGGGGCCGTATCCGACGCGCTTAAAACCGAGGAAGAAGCCAGAAAAGCACTTAAAACTGCCATAGATAAAGCTGAAAAATCACTAGATAAATTTAATCAAGATAAACTGACTATTCTTCAGCTATTTGATAAATGGTATACTGGCAAAGATAAGAAAGGAGAGGAGCTTCGTGCAAAAATAGATATTTTCCATCCGAAACTTATCAAGTCACGCTTGCAGGCTCAGGACTTAGCAAAAGCACTCCAGGTAATGCTAGATGGAAAAGCGCTAGAAGATGCAAAAGCGCCAGATGGAAAAGGAAAAGTGCTAGAAGGAAAGGCGTTAGAAGACACTATTGCTGCACAACTCAACAGCATAACTGAGCTAGGCACTCTCGTGGCTTCTGGAGAAGCGCTAATAAAAGAAGCAGAAGGTCTAATTAGCGTACTGGAAGGTACCAGAACTAATAAAACCTCACCGGAAAAACTTGGTGCGGCAATGAAACAGGGAAAGGAAGCCCTAGAAGGGTATGACGCCAATGTTGCAAAAGCAGAAAAAGCCCTAAGCACTGGCGAAAAACTGTTACAGGCTTTCGTGAGTAGTGTCAAATAAGATAGGAGCCAGTCCTTTCTGGTAACACCGTGCCACGGTGTTACCCGTCTCCAGGCGCTCTGCGCCACGCCTCTGTTGGTGCGCCAACAAGTAAACGGGGATTGAAGGATGTTTCTTCTCTTTGGCTGTTTATTCCCTACCGTTCCCTACCGTTCCCTTCGACTCCGCTCAGGGAACGGTAGGGAGCGACAGAAAAAACTCAGGAAAAGCCTCGTAACTCCCTGTCTGCTGTCAATGCCCGATACCGTTCAAACAACAGCTTCAAACGTGCCCCATCGTCTTGAAATTTCTCTGCCTGATAACAACGCTCGACGGCTTTATCTAAGGCTTGATGGGCTTTGCGTAAATTAACCTGAGTTCGACGTAAGTCAAAAGATAACTATTTTCCTGATTAGCAAGCTTCTTCATTCTCCCCCCCCATCTCAGCCAAGCTTCAGTGTGTGGCGGACAGCAAATAGCGGCAAACAGCAGCCGTTGTGGCAAAATATCCAGTCGAAACCGCTGGTTAAAACGGTAGGCGACCTCTGCCAAATACCGGGTGCCGTATTTGCCAAAATTAAAGGCATGGTAAGTCCCGGCAAGACTGGTCTTAAGATTACCCAACACCGTGAACCCACTTAAATTCTGGTAGGTCTTTAGGCTTTTTTCCACCAGACACCAACAGGGCAATCGCATTAAAATTTTTTTACTTATAAATCAGGTGATTGAAAAAACAGAAAAATGCTTTTCAGATATTTTCAAAAATCCATTTAATTTTAATTCATTGATTTCATATAATATTAAAATTCATACCAACTTTTAATGCGATTATCCTGCAGACACCAAGACTTGGTGTTGACACCCTGCCGTTGTCAGCGCCCTAAAGCCTGGCAAACCATCCGAGAGTACCAAACACCCCGCAGCCAAGTTGTCCTTCGCCCACGTAGCGAGTGCTTTCAAGGTAAAGCCAGGGACTGGTGTGAACTTGACAAAGCAGGGATGGTTTTTCTCATCCAACGACACCGCTGCCACGAACGGTACTTTGTTTTCAGAACCCCGT
>Ga0209575_10000698_pt1 | contig 17367 bp, 15 predicted proteins | sample Medcelwee11metaG_FD_187172 | JGI IMG/M metagenome (GOLD analysis project Ga0209575, IMG submission 187172) | Freshwater pond sediment microbial communities from the University of Edinburgh, under environmental carbon perturbations - Medium... | ecosystem: Environmental > Aquatic > Freshwater >...
GCCAATACTCTGATCTCCACTGCTTGCTCCTGGGTCAACATGGGCGGCCTCGAAAAGGCCGCGACGTTAGCCCAGGTGGGTCAGTTTTACTTCGCTGGGGTGGGTCAGTTTTACATCGGCACTAACATTCTTTTGTATGAAGGGTAAAGTTATGCCTCCACTTTACAACGACGCTACGTCTGGAGATCCAAACCACGATTACATTGCGCAGAAGATAATCGGCTGGCAAAAGGGAAATAGGCAGGATGCCCTTGATCTAGCTGAGTTCTTCTCCAGATTAGGGGATGCCAAAAAGTCTTCTTTTTGGACGGAAAAGGCGCGCGAAACTGGTATTGCGCGCACTTACCTTGAAACTGGAATGAAGTTGCTAGATTCAGCTCCAGAGCGTGCAGTGATTTATCTTCTCGAGGCATTTAGGGGGATTCAGTCCGACGCTATAGCGCCCCTTTGTAAACTGTTGAGCGATCACTCTCCAGAGACGCTGAGATTAAACCCAGAGTTTCATTATGAAACCGCCAAGCAGCTGCGTGATCTGCAGGAAACAAAAGATGCCTCGGAGCTTCAGATAGCCACTCTAACCGGCACTCGCCCGGTTCTTTTTCAGAAGTGCCCCGGACCTGCAACATTCGACAATGCGCAATGGGGCGGCGGTTCTCTATTCGTCGTGTTCTGGGGGGGAGCGCACTTCGCCGTTACCGCTTTACATGTCATCGAGAGTCTAGGTGCCGAACGCAAGGAGTTTAGACTTCTGATTCCAGGCACAGAAACCACCCTAGAAATGTACGGTGGCATTACATCTTCCAATGCTCCTAAATCCGAGCGTGATGAGCTTGACGATATTTATGCTTGGCACATCAAGGGTGTCCCAGATGGTCATGAGGACTTGGGGTGGTGGTCTTGGATGCTTGATAAATGGAACAAACCCGCATCAGACTTAGCTGAAGGCCAACATCTAATCGCTGCTGGATATCCTGACGTTGACGAAAGGTACGACTATGAAAACTTTAAGGTCGTCCCGATTGCATCGATACTAAATGGACGGCTGAGTGGAAATACTGGTGTAGAAGGCATCTATGTCATGGATGTAGACGAGGTTGAGCACCCAGTGAATTTGATGAGCGGCGGCCCAGTTTTCGCTCGTTTAGACGGATTTCTTCATTACGTGGGTATGTTCCTGCGTGGCAGTAGCGACGCCCGAAAAATTTATTTCATCGATGTAAAATATGTCATCGCACTCTTGGATCGACACAATAAAGGGGGGCGCTGACGAGGTACATTACTGCACAACAGAGTTAGAAATTCATAGCTAGTGGGACTTAAACGACCTATTTCCTAGTGTGGTGGCCATGCCTGTGGGCATAGAGGGACCTATGAAGAAAAGAGTTTTTGCTTTCGCGTTTTTGGCTTCCAGCGCCGCCTTCGCAACCGAGCCTGCGCCTTACGACTACAGGATCAGCAAGGCGAAATTTGATTCGATCTTCATCCAACACCCCAAATGTGCTCCTGAGCGCATGGAGTGGTCACAGATGGAGTGCTCAAATTTCAAGGCCCGAGCCTCGAAGCGTTTTAGTAAGGAGTGGGGGGCTCGCTCCTATTGGGATGGTTACCGCGTCATCGATAACCCGGATGCTGATAAACGTGTAAACGCTGAACTCACGGACAGGCAATAGCACTGTGTTCAGGAGGGGCGCCCACTCAATGGCAGCTTCTGGCCGCTCTCTGCCGGCCATGAGTGGCCGGTTTGTTGCACTGCCCATGCCCCGCATCCCCGCTCGGCCTAGGATAAAACCCTGTTTCCATCCCCCCAACCACTGCGCCGGCGGTGGAAAACCGCTGCGCGAGTTTTCCACCCTGCGGTCGGGAATGCCTCAGCTCGGCAGAATCCGGCAGGTCAGGCTCTTGATGTAGCGGGTCTCGGCGATGGCCGGGTGGACCGGGTGGTCGGGGCCCTGGCCGCCGCGTTCGAGCAGCTGGATGTGGCGGTCGAGGTGGCGGGCGCTGCCGAGCAGGATGTTCTGCAGGTCGTCCTCGGGCAGGTGCATGGAGCAGGAGGCGCTGACCAGGATGCCGTCCTTGGTCAGCAGGCGCATGGCCGCCTCGTTGAGGCGGCGGTAGGCGGCCTCGCCGTTCTTCAGGTCCTTCTTGCGCTTGATGAAGGCGGGCGGGTCGGCGATCACCACGTCGAAGCGTTCCTCGGCGGCCTTCAGCTCCTTCAGCGCCTCGAACACGTCGCCCTCGACGCAGGTCATCTTCTCGGCCACGCCGTTCAGCGCGGCGTTGCGTTCGACGCCGTCCAGCGCCAGCGCCGAGCCGTCCACGCACATCACTTCGGTGGCGCCAAACGCCGCGGCCTGCACGCCCCAGCCGCCGACGTAGCTGAACAGGTCGAGTACCCGCTTGCCCTTGACGTAGGGTGCCAGGCGCGCGCGGTTCAGGCGGTGGTCGTAGAACCAGCCGGTCTTCTGCCCGCCCTGCACCGGCGCCTCGAACTTCACGCCGTTCTCCTCCAGCGCCACCCATTCCGGCATCACCCCGAAGGCGGTCTCGACGTAGCGTTCGAGCCCTTCGGCGTCGCGGGCGCTGGAGTCGTTCTTGAACAGGATGCCGGCGGGCTTGAGCACCTGTACCAGCGCCTCGACCACGGCGTCCTTGTGGCGCTCCATGGCGGCGGAGGCGAGCTGCACCACTAGATGGTCGCCGAAGCGGTCCACCACCAGCCCGGGGAGCAGGTCGGAGTCGCCGTAGACCAGGCGGTAGCAGGGCGCGTCGAACAGCCGCTCGCGCAGCGACAGGGCGACGTTGATGCGGTGCACCAGCAGCGACTTGTCCAGCGGGTGCTTGAGGTCGCGGGAGATCAGCCGCGCGCAGATCAGGTTGTTCGGCGAGAGCGCGACGATGCCGAGGGGCTTGCCGCCGGCCGCTTCGAGGATCGCCTGGTCGCCGGCCTGGAAGGCGGTCAGCGGGGTGGCGAGCACGTCCACCTCGTTGCTGTAGACCCACAGGTGGCCGGCGCGCAGGCGGCGCTCGGCGTTGGCTTTCAGTCGCAGGCTGGGCAGGGACATGGGGCACTCTCGCAAAAAGCGCGGAGTATAGCGGAGGGCGCGGCTGGCGGGCGGCTGGCGCGGACGAAGCCGCTCCTGCCGGTGGCCCGCTGTCGCCGGCGGGCGAGCAATCCTGCTATGTTGGCACCCCCGTCCAGCCCTTGTCTGTCGCCATGCCCGAACTGCCCGAAGTCGAAACCACCCGCCGCGGGATCGCGCCGCATCTCGTCGGCCAGCGCGTCGTGCGGGTCGTCGTCCGCGAGCGGCGGTTGCGCCGGCCGATTCCCGAGGATCTCGACGTGCGCCTGTCCGGCCAGCGCATCGAGGCGGTGGAGCGCCGCGCCAAGTACCTGCTGATCCGCGCCGAGACGGGCACCCTGATCGCCCATCTGGGCATGTCCGGCAGCCTGCGCCTGGTCGAGGCCGGGCTGCCGGCGGAAAAGCACGCCCACGTGGACATCGAGCTGGCCTCCGGGCTGGCGCTGCGCTACACCGACCCGCGGCGCTTCGGCGCGCTGCTGTGGAGCGCCGACCCGCTCGGCCACGAACTGCTCGTCGGACTCGGCCCCGAGCCCTTGGGCGAGGCCTTCGACGGCGAGCGCCTGTACCGGCTGTCGCGCGGCAAGCGGGTGGCCGTCAAGCCGTTCATCATGGACAACGCCGTGGTGGTCGGGGTGGGCAACATCTATGCTTCGGAGGCGCTGTTCGCCGCCGGCATCGATCCGCGCCGGGAGGCCGGTTCGATCTCGCGGGCGCGCTACGACCGGCTGGCGGCCGAGATCCGGCGCATCCTCGCCCAGGCCATCGAATGCGGCGGCACCACCCTGCGCGACTTCGTCGGCGGCGACGGCAAGCCCGGCTACTTCCAGCAGGAGCTGCTGGTCTACGGGCGCGGCGGCGCGTTCTGCACGGTCTGCGGCGCGACCCTGCACGAGGTGCGTCTCGGCCAGCGCGCCAGCGTCTATTGCGGGCGCTGCCAGCGCTGAAGGGGCGCGCTGCCTCGATCTTCGCCGATTGATGGCCGTCACGCCGGCCCGGTCGGGGGCGCTGCTATAGTCGCGGCCCTGCCCAAAACACCGATGAAGGACTGCCGCATGTCTCCGCTTCGTTCGATCGCCCTTGTCCTGGCGCTGACCACTGGCCTTTCGGCTCTGCCGGCGCACGGCGAAGTCGAGCGCTCCAATGTCAGTGGCGACCCCACCTATACCCTCGAGGCGCCGCCGGCCTACGCGATGATCGGCGACCTGATCGTCGCCCGGCCGTTCCTGATCGCCGCCACCCTCGCCGGCACGGCGGCCTTCGTGATCAGCCTGCCGTTCACCGCGCTGGGGGGGAACGTCAAGGAGGCCGGTCAGTCGCTGGTCGTCGCTCCGGGCCGGGAGGCGTTCGTGCGCTGCCTCGGCTGCACCACCAGCGGCTATCGCCAGGACTGATCCGGCGCACCCTGCCGCGCGCCCGCGCTCCGAGGCTTCCCGTCACCCTGCCGGCGGCGTAGGCTTTGTCCCCTGCCCGCGGGCGAGGCACTCTCCGGCAACGGGAAATCCCGGTCCTTGAAGCGCTATTCCAGATTCCTTGTCGCGTTCCTGGTCGGCCTCGGGCTGGCCTATTCCTTCTGGCTCAGCCACGGCTGGCTGCAGCTGTGCGCGGGGCTCGCGCTCTTCCTGTTCGGCATGCAGTGCCTGGAGGAGGGTCTCAAGGAGCTGGCCGGCGGTCGACTGGAGGCGCTGCTCGGGCGCAGCACGGCCACGCCGCTGAAGGGCTTCCTGTTCGGGGTCACCGGCACCTTCCTGCTGCAGTCGAGCACCCTGGTGTCGTTGCTCACCATCGCTTTCGTCAGCAGCGGACTGATTTCCCTGGCCGGCGGCCTGACCGTGGTGTTCGGCGCCAACCTCGGCAGCACCAGCGGCATCTGGCTGCTGGCGCTGGCCGGGCACGACTTCGACCTCGCCCCGCTGGCCCTGCCGCTGCTGGTGTTCGGCGTGCTGATCGGCTTCAACGGGCCGAAGAGCCGGGCGACCGGGCGCATCCTGCTAGCCGTCGGCTTCCTGTTCCTCGGCATCGAGCAGATCAAGGAGGGCTTTTCCAGTTTCGGCACCGCCCTGGACATGACCGGCCATCCGGCCGACGGGCTGAGCGGACAGCTGCTCTTCGTACTGCTCGGCGTGGTGCTCACCGTGATCCTGCAGTCCAGCCAGGCGACCCTGATGCTGACCCTGACGGCCCTGGCCGGCGCCCGGCTGGAGCTGGGCCAGGGCCTGGCCATCGCCATCGGTGCCCATGTCGGCAGCAGCGTCAGTACCGCAGTCGCCGGCATCCTCGGCGGCAACCGCGCCGGGCAGCAGCTGGCGCTGGCCCATGCGCTGTTCAACGGGCTCACCTCGCTGGCGACGCTGGCCCTGCTCTCGCCCCTGACCTGGCTGACGCAGTGGCTGGCGGTGCCGCTGGGGCTGGCGGACAACCGGCTGCTCCAGCTGGCGCTGTTCCATTCCCTGTTCAATGCCTTCGGCGTGCTGCTGTTCTGGCCCTGGCAGAGACAACTGGTCGGCCTGCTGGAGCGCTGGCTGCCGGCGCGCCGCGAGCCGCCGGTGCTGATCGCCGCGCAGGAACCCGGTGCGGCCGCGGTGTTGCGGACCCGCGCGCGCTATCTCGGCGACAGCCTGCTGGAGTCGGCCGACGCTGCCGCCAGCGCGGTGCTACAGGAGCTGCAGCACCTCGGCCGCCTGAGCCTGGAGGTGATCTGCCACGCGCTCTACCTGCCGGTGGAGCAACTGGCCAGCGACCGGCCCGACGAGACGCTGCTGCGCGCGCGGCCGGACCACCGCTATCTGGACGCCGAGGCGCTCTACCAGTGGCACATCAAGGGGGTCTACGGCGACCTGCTGAGCTTCATGGGGCGTGTGGACATGTCGCGGGACGAGGCCCGCCAGCAGTTCTGGATCGCCTGCCAGCTGGCCGCGTTGCAGCTGGTGGACGCGGTGAAGGACGCCAAGCACCTGCAGAAGAACCTCGGCCACTACCTGCGCGGCGAGGAGTCGCCGGCCCGCGAGGCCTACGTCGACCTGCGCCGGCATCTGCTGGCGATGCTGCACGAGGTCCGCGAGCTGGGCCGCCTGGAGGTACCGGACGAGGCCTGGCGCGAGCGCCTGCAACTGCTCGACGAGCGGGCGGCGGACTTCGATGCGCAGTTCCGCGTCCGGCTGTTCGCCGCCGCGCGCCGCCGGGAACTGGACGGCCTGCAGACCGGCTCGCTGATGAACGACCTGGGCTACACCAGCCGCATCGTCCAGAGCCTGCGCAACGTGCTGCTGCTCGCCGAGGAGCAAGGCCAGTTCCGCCCGCTGCGCCGGCTGGCGGCCGAGGGCGAGCCGTTGATTCGCTTGAGGTAGCCACTACGCCGCGGGCTTGCAAGCCTGCGGCGCTGGTCTAGGGTGAGTCGATGTCGCATGTGGATGCCGTCTTCGACGGCGAGCCGATTGCGTCGCTCGAACGGCCTATCCCGCGGGAGTGGCCGCTCTCCCCGAACATACGGACGAATGCAATGAAAACGCTATGGCTCGTTCGTCACGCCAAGTCGAGTTGGGACGACGCCGCACTGCCCGACCGGGACCGACCCTTGGCGGATCGGGGCTGGCGCGAGGTGGCGAAAATGGGCCGGCGCCTGGCGCAGCGCGGCGTGACGCCCGATCTGATCCTGTCGAGTCCGGCGATCCGCGCCCTGGCGACGGCGGAGGCCATCGCCAGGGCGCTCGATTACGGGCGCAAGCATATCGTGGTGGACGATCGACTCTATGCCTGCCAGGCGGACGACCTGCTCGAGGTCGTTCAAGCGCTGGGCGACCAGCCGAAGTCCGTGTTGCTGGTCGGCCACAACCCGGAGTTGAGCGAATTTGCCCATCTCCTGTCGAGCGAGATCACCCTCCTGCCGACCTGCGCCGTCGCCGAGTTCCGCTTCGCTACGAAGTCCTGGGCGGAGGTCGGCAAGATCCCTCCCGAGCGGATGGTGCTGGATTATCCGAAGAAGAAGGGGAGAGGGGCGCCGTAGGTCGGAGGGCGCCTCGCGAACCCCGACCTACGATCTGGTACCCGCTTCAGCCGGCCTGTTCCGCCAGCGCATCCCGCAGCAGCTCGGCCAGGTGGCGGGGCCGCTGGTCGCCGTGGGCACGCATCTGGTGGCGGCAGGAGAAGCCGTTGGCCACCACCCGCGCTTCGGGCTTTTCCCTGAGGGCCGGCATCAGCGCCTGTTCGGCCATCTTTTCCGACAGCTCGGCGTGTTCGGCCTCGATGCCGAAGGTGCCGGCCATGCCGCAGCAGCCGGATTCGATCAGGCTGAATTCGTGGTTGGGGATCAGCTTGAGCACTCGGCGCATGGACTTCATGGCGCCCACCGCCTTCTGGTGGCAGTGGCCGTGGACCAGGGTTTCGCGTTCGGAGAGGGCCTTGAGCGGCAGGTCGAGGCGCTTGGCGGTGGCTTCCCGGGCGAGGAATTCCTCGAACAGCAGGCAGTGTTTGGCCACCTGTTCCACGGTTTCGCCGAGCCCCAGCGCCTGGGCGTCGTCGCGCAGGCCGAGTACGCAGGAGGCCTCCAGACCGACGACGGTGCGCCCGGCCTGTACGTGGGGCAGCAGCGCCTGGATCAGCCGCCGGACCTCGCTCCGCGCTTCCTCGACCATGCCCTGGGCCAGGTAGGTGCGGCCGCAGCACAGGGCGCGTGCCGGTTCGTCGTCGCTGCCTTCCGGTTCGGCGATCAGCACCCGGTAGCCGCCGGCCTGCAGCACGGTGAGCGCCGCCTCGGCGATGCCCGGCTCGAAGTGGCGGGTGAAGGTGTCGATCAGCAGCACCACCTCGGGCAGGCCTTCGGCGGGCGTGGCCTGGGCCGGCGCGGCGGCGAACGGCTGGGCCGCCGGCTCGGGTAGGGCGCGGTCGGCGGCCAGGCCGAACAGGCGCTCGGACAGCCGCGCCAGCAGCGGACTGGCGTTGCGCCAGCGCACCAAGGGTTTCAGCCAGGGCGCGCGGTGCAGCCAGCGCGGGGTGTGGCCGAACAGCCGGCTGCGCCAGCTCAGGCCCTCGCGGGCGACGCGCTGGGCGAGGTATTCGGCCTTGATCAGCGGCATGTCGACGTTGGCCTCGCACTCGCGCTTGCAGCCCTTGCAGGCCACGCAGAGGTCCATGGCCTCGGCCAGGGCGGGATCGGCCAGCGCCTGTTCGGCCAGGTCGCTGTTCAGCGCCGCCTTGAGCAGGCGGACCCGGCCGCCGGTGGAGAGGTGTTCGTTGCCGCTGACGCGAAAGCTCGGGCACATCACCTGCTTGCCCTCGGCCTCGCACTGGCGGCTGTTGATGCACACCGCCACGGCCTTGGCGAAGTCTCCGCCGTGTTTGGGAATGTCGGCATAGGCGTCGCCCATGCCAGCGTCCTGGTAGGCGGACCAGTCGAGGAAGGTTTTCATCGGGCGCACTCCTTCCGGCAAGGGGCAGGGAGCGGGAGGCGAAGGGGCGGGCAGGAGCGGCGAATGATCATGGTTCGGGCAGGTACACAGGCTGGATACGGATGCTTGCCATGCTAAGCAAGTGCCGGGCTGGATACCAGTGCGCGCCGGCTGGGCGGCGGCGAGTCAGCGCCGGGCGGGCAGGTAGTCCGGGCGGCCCAGGCCGCGCGGATCGCTGGCCGCCTCGACCTCGCCGCTGCGCTTGTCCCAGCGCAGCACCTGCTGGTTGCCGTAGGGCTCGCGCTCCTTCAACGGGTAACCGCGGGCTTGCAGCTCGGCGATTTCCGCCGCCGTGAAGGCCTCCGGCTCGTACTCGATGACATCCGGCAGGTACTGGTGGTGGTAGCGCGGCAGCGCCGGCCAGCGCCGGATCGGTTGGCCATCGAGGTAGCCCAGCACGGCCAGCAGGACCATGCCGGGGATGCGGCTGCCGCCGGGGGTGCCGAAGGCGGCGAGTTCGTCGGCGCTTTCGAGGAAGGTGGGGCTCATGCTCGACAGCGGCCGCTTGCCGGCGGCAACGGCGTTGGCCGGGCTGGCGGCGAGCTGGTAAGCGTTGGCGCCCTGGAGGTCGGCGGCGAAGTCGTCCATCTCGTCGTTGAGCAGCACCCCGGTGCCCGGCACGCTAAAGGCGGCGCCGAACGGCAGGTTGATCGACAGGGTGGCGGCCACTGCGTTGCCCTCGGCATCCAGCACGGCGAAATGGGTGGTGTGCTCGCCTTCGCGCCAGGTCGGCGCCGGCGGCAGGCTGGCGCTGGGAGTGGCCCGCTGCGGGTCGATGCCGGCGGCCAGGTCGTGCAGGTAGGCGGGGGCGAGCAGGCGCTCGACGGGGTTGGCGACGAAGTCCGGATCGCCGAGCAGGCCGCGGTCGCGGAAGGCGCGGCGCAGCACCTCGACCACGTAATGGGCGCGCTGTACGCGGTCGGCCGCCCGCCAGGGCAGGTGTTCGAGCATGCCGAGGCTCTGCGCCAGGGCGATGCCGCCGGCCGAGGGCGGCGGCGCGCCGATCAGTTCGCGGCCCTCGGCCAGCGCAACGCGCAGCGGCTCGCGCTCGACCACCCGGTAGCGGGCCAGGTCCTCGGCGCTCCAGATGCCGCCGGCGGCGAGGACCCCGGCGACCAGCCGTTCCGCGACGGGGCCGGCATAGAAGCCGTCGCGGCCGGCTTCGGCGAGACGCTGCAGGGTCCCGGCCAGTTCCGGCTGGCGCACGCGGTGGCCTTCGGCGGGAATCTCGCCGTCGGCGAGGAACAGCCGCGCGCTCTCCGGGTCGTCGCGCAGGGCGGCCAGGCGGAACTGCGCGCGCTGCCGGTAGAGGCGGTCGACGGGAGCGCCGTCGCGGGCTTGGCGGATCGCCGGCGCCAGGCTGTCTTGCAGCGGCAGGCGGCCGTGGCGTTCGGCCAGCTCGACCAGCGCCGCCGGCAGGCCGGGAATCGCCGCGGCCAGGGCGCCGTCGCGGGACAGTTCGGGCCGGGCACGGCCGTCGCGCACGTAGAGTTCGGCGTGGGCGGCGAGGGGCGCGCGTTCGCGGGCGTCGAGGAAACGGTAGCGGGCCGGCGCCTCGTCCTGCTCCTCGCGCAGCAGGAAGAAGCCCCCGCCGCCGAGGCCGGAGCCGTAGGGCTCGACCACCGCCAGGCTGGCGGCGATCGCCACGGCGGCATCGAAGGCGTTGCCGCCGGCGGCGAGGATTTCCAGGCCGGCGGCGCTGGCTTCGGGGTGCGGGGTGGCGAGGGCGGCGCGGACGGGGGGCTGCGCCTGGGCGGTGGCTGCGAGGGCCAGCAGCGCCAGGCCGGCGAGGAGCCGGCCGAGGCGACGTTCAGGGCATAGGGGCGTTCCGTCGCCGGGCAAGGATCAAGCCTTGCCAGTGATGATCAGGTACTTCTGCATCAGCTCGTCGCGGCTCTCGACGCGGTTCTCGTCCTTCGGGATGCAGTCTACCGGGCAGACCTGCTGGCATTGGGGTTCGTCATAGTGGCCGACGCATTCGGTGCACAGGTTGGGGTCGATCACGTAGATCTCTTCCCCCTGGGAGATGGCGCCGTTCGGGCACTCGGGTTCGCAGACGTCGCAGTTGATGCAATCGTCGGTGATCTTCAGGGACATGCAGGACTCCTGCCGCGGTCACGGCCGCGGCACTGGGACAACGACAGGGGACGAATTGTGCCGCATCGGCGCCCGCAGTGCACGCTCCGGGGTGATCGGTCAGGCGCGGAAGCGTTCGCGCAGGGCAACGGCCACCGCGGGATGGACGAACTGTTCGATGTTGCCGCCCAGCGCGGCGACCTCCCGGACCAGGGTGGAGGAGATGTAGGAGTGCTTTTCCGACGGGGTGAGGAACAGGCTTTCCACCTCCGGCGCCAGCTGGCGGTTCATGTTGGCGAGCTGGAACTCGTACTCGAAGTCGGACACCGCGCGCAGGCCGCGCAGCAGCACGTTGGCCTTCTGGTCCCGGGCGAATTGCGCGAGCAGGCTGGAAAAGCCCACCACCTCGACGTTGGGCAGGTGGCGGGTGACTTCCCGGGCCAGCTCGACACGCTGTTCGAGGGGGAACAAGGGGTTCTTCTTCGGGCTGGCGGCGACCGCGATGATCACCTGCTCGAACAGCTTGGCGGCGCGCTCGACCAGATCACCGTGTCCCTTGGTGATGGGGTCGAAGGTTCCCGGGTAGATTACGCGGTTCATCACGGCGTCCTTGGCGGGTTCATGGAGGCCCGGATGGTAGCTCAGCCGGCCCTCTGCGGCCAAGCCGGGCCCTTGGTTCAGAGCGGGGCGCCGGCCAGCCAGGCGGGGATGCGCCGCTCCAGGTAGTGGCCGGGACGGTGCGGGGGACCTTCGACGAAGCCGACGTGGCCGCCCCCGGCCTGCAGTTCGAACTGGATGCTCGCCGACAGCTCGTGCGGCTGCGGCAGGCTGCGGGGGGACACGAAGGGATCGTCGGCGGCCTGGAGGATCAGCGTCGGCACGCGGATGGCGGCGAGAAAATAGCGGCTGGAGGCGCGCCGGTAGTAGTCGCGGGCATCGGCGAAACCGTGCAGCGGCGCGGTGATGCGCCCGTCGAACTCCCAGAAGGTGCGCAGGCCCTGCAGCGGGCCGAGGCGTTCCAGCGCGGCGAGATGCTCGGCCTGGCCGAGGCGGGCGAACTGGCGCTGCTTGTCCTCCAGGTAGGTGCGCATGGCGCGCATGAAGTGCGCTTGGTAGACCCGCGAGAAGCCCTGGCCGATGCGGTCGGCGCACTGGTCCAGGCGAAACGGCACCGAAACCGCCACGGCCGCCTGCAGGGCGCAGTCCGCGCCGCTCTCGCCGAGGTGCTTGAGCAGCACGTTGCCGCCCAGGGAGTAGCCGACCGCATGCAGCGCGGCCTGCGGGCGCAGCCTGTGCAGGTGGGCGATGGCGGCGGCGAGGTCGTCGCTGGCGCCGGAGTGGTAGGCCCGCGGCAGCCGGTTGGGCTCGCCCGAGCAGCCGCGCCAGTTCAGCGCCACGCTGGCCCAGCCGCGCTCGGCCAGGGCTTGCTGCAGGCCGAGCACGTAGAGCGAGCGGGAGGAGCCGCTCAGGCCGTGCAGCACCAGCACCAACGGCACCCGCGGATCGTCCGGGCCGTGCCAGTCGAGATCGAGGAAGTCGCCGTCCGCCAGCCACAGGCGCTCGCGTTGGCGTTTCAGCGGCGGCTGCCGGCGGCACAGCGGTCCCCAGAGGGTCTGCAGGTGCGGGCCGGGAAGCCACCAGGCGGGGCAGAAGGGCGCGTCGTTCATCGTCGGAGCCCACAGGTTCGTCCGTGACATCGCCAAGGGCCGCTTGGCGCTTCAGCCAGTCCTCTGCCACAGCGCGTAATACACCTGGCCGGCCTGCTTTTCCCGGTGCAGGCGCCAGTTGCCCGGCAGACCGAGGCCGGAGGGCGGGGCTTCGCTTTCAGTGTAGATCCAGGCGTCGCGGGCCAGCCAGCCGCGCTCCTCGAGCAGCCGGCAGGCCGGCGCGAGGAGGTCCTGGTGGAACGGCGGGTCGAGGAACGCCAGGTCGAAGGCGCTCGGCGGCTGGTGTTCCAGGTAGCGCAGGGCATCGCCCTGCAGCAGCTGGCCGTGGCCGCAGCGCAGGCTGTCGAGGTGCCGGCGCAGGCTGGCGACGGCCTCGCCGTTGAGGTCCAGGGCCAGCGCCTGGCCGGCGCCGCGCGACAGGGCTTCCAGGTAGAGCGCGCCGCTGCCGGCGAAGGGGTCGAGCACGCGGGCGCCTTCTATGTAGGGCGCCAGCCAGTTGAACAGGGTTTCGCGGACCCGATCGGGCGTCGGGCGCAGGCCCGGCGCCTCGGGGAAGGCGAAGCGCCGCGAACGCCACTCGCCGCCGATGATGCGCAGCTGGCCCTGGCCGCTGTGAGGGCGGGCGGCCGGGCGAGGAGAGTGAGGAGGCTGGCGCATTCAGTGCTCCGGCGTGGCGGCCGGACGCTCGACGGGCGTGGTCGGCGGCGGCAGTGGTTTCTGTTCGACGGTCGGACCGGCGCTGACCACGACGAAGCCGTCCGGATCGAGGTGCCTGGCCATGGCCGTCTTCACCTGCTCGACGGTGAGCGCCTGGACTTGCTGCAGGAAGACCTCCAGGTGGTTCAGCGGCAGGTTGTAGAAGCCGATGGCGCCGAGCTGGCCGACGATGTCGGCGTTGCTCGCGGTGGACAGCGGGAAACTGCCGATCAGCTCGCGCTTGGCGTCCTTCAGCTCCTTCTCGGTCGGCCCTTCGGCGATGAACTGGCGGACCAGCTGCTGCACCAGCTCCAGGGTGCCCTGGCTGTAGTCGGCACGGGTCTGCAGGTTGATCATGAAGGGGCCGCGGACTTGCATCGGCGTGAAGCCGGAATAGATCCCGTAGGCCAGCCCGCGCTTCTCGCGCACCTCCTCCATCAGCCGGGCGCCGAAGCCGCCGCCGCCGAGGATCTGGTTGCCCAGGTAGAGCGCCGCGTAGTCCGGATCGTCGCGGGTGATGCCGAGCTGGGCGAGCATCAGGTGGGTCTGCTGGGAGGGGTATTCGATGTGCCGCAGGCCCGGCTTGGGCGGTAGCGGATCGGCCGGCTTGGCCAGCGCCGGTCCTGCCGGCAGCCTGGCGGAGAGGGTCGCGGCGATGGTTTCGGCCTCGCTGCGCGAGAGGTCGCCGACCAGTGCGATGACCGCGTTGGCGGCGCTGTAGGCGCGGGCGTGGAAGGCCTGCAGCTGCTCGCGGCCGATCGGCGCGATCGACGCGGCGTCGCCGTCGCTCGGATGGGCGTAGGGGTGGTCGCCGAACAACTGGCGGTTGAGTTCCAGGCTGGCCAGCTTGCCGGGACTCTGCTTGCGCATCTCGAAGCCGGCCAGCAGCTGGTTCTTGATCCGCGCCAGGGCGTCGACGGGGAACTCCGGCCGGCCGACCACCTCGGCAAACAGCGCGAGCGCCGGCTCGCGCTTGGCCGGCTCGCTCAGGCTGCGCAGGCTGGCGACGGCCATGTCGCGGTAGGCACCGTTGGCGAACTCGGCGCCGAGGCCCTCGAAGCCCTCGGCAATGGCGGTCGCGTCCTTGCCGGTCACCCCTTCGTTGAGCATGGCGTTGGTCAGCAGGGCCAGGCCGGGGCTGGCGCCGTCCTGGCTGCTGCCGGCGGCGAAGGTCAGGCGCAGGTCGAACATCGGCAGCTGGCGGGCCTCGACGAAGAGCACCCGGGCGCCTTCGGCGGTGCGCCAGCTCTGGATGTTCAGGGCGCGATGGACCGGCGGCTCGCCGTTCAGGTGGGCCAGGGACTCCAGGCGGGCCGGGGCGGCGGGCGCGGCCCCGGCAGGGACGGGCGGGCGCGGCGGCAGGTTGGCGAGCCAGGCCAGCAGGCCGAGCAGGAGCAGCAGGATCAGGCCGATCAGGCCGTAGCTCAGGCGGGTACGTTCAGTCATGGTGGGCCTCTTCGGGCAGGATGTGCGCGACGGTGAGGCGCGAGCGGGTGAAGTAGTGGCGGGCGGCGGCCTGGATGTCCTGCGGGGTGACCGCCTGCAGGGCGTCCAGTTCGTCGTCGATCAGGTGCCAGGACAGGCCCACGGTTTCCAGCTGGCCGATGGTGGTCGCCTGCTGGGCGATGGAGTCGCGCTCGTAGACCAGGCTGGCGATGACCTGGGCGCGCACGCGCTCCAGTTCCTCGCTGCTCGGCGGGGTTGCCTTGAGTTCGTCGAGCAGGCGCCAGAGGCCGGCTTCGACCTCTTCCAGGCTGTGGCCCTTCTGCACGTTGGGCGTGGCGTTGAGGACGAACAGGCTGTCACCGCGCACGTAGGCGTCGTAGCCGGCGTTGGCATCGGACACCAACTCCTCGCCGCGCTCCAGACGGGCCGGGATGCGCGCGCTGTAGCCGCCGTCGAGCAGGCCGGCGATCAGGCGCAGCGCCTGGGCCTCGCGGGGATTCTCGGCGGTCGCCAGGCCCGGCACGTTGAAGCCGTACAAAAGGCTCGGCAGCTGCACCTTGAGGTTCAGTCGGAGGCGCCGCTCGCCCGGTTCGGCCGGCTCCAGCGGGGCCTTGGCGACCGGCAGCGGACGGGCCGGGATGGGGCCGAAATAGTGTTCGGCGAGGTGCTTCACCTCGTCGCCGGTGACGTCGCCGACCACCACCAGGGTGGCGTTGTTCGGCACATACCAAGTCTGGTACCAGGCGCGCAGCTCGTCGACGCTCATCCGGTCGAGGTCGGCCATCCAGCCGATGGTCGGGGTGCGGTAGCCGCTGGCCGGGTAGGCCATGGCCTTGAAGCGCTCGTAGGCCTGGGCGCTGGGACGGTCTTCGGTGCGCAGGCGGCGCTCCTCCTTGACCACCTCGATCTCGCGCGCGAACTCCGCCGGCGGCAGGCGCAGGCTGGCCAGGCGGTCGGCCTCCAGTTCCAGGGCCACGGGCAGGCGGTCGCGCGCCAGCACTTGGTAGTAGGCGGTGTAGTCGTCGCTGGTGAAGGCGTTCTCCTCGGCGCCCAGCTCGCGCAGGATCCGCGACGACTCGCCGGGGCCGAGCTTGCGGCTGCCCTTGAACATCATGTGTTCGAGGGCGTGGGACAGGCCGGTCTGGCCGGGCGTCTCGTAGCTGGAGCCGACCTTGTACCAGAGCTGCGAGACCACCACCGGGGCACGGTGGTCCTCGCGGACGATGACCTTGAGGCCGTTGTCCAGAGTGTATTCGTGGGTCGGTTGCGGGGCGGCGGCCAGCGCCGTCAACGGCATGCCGAGCAGCAGGGCGGCGGCATGGCGGGCGATCACGTTCATGGATGTCGAACCTGTGGGGCGGACCGCGAGCTTAGCCCGGTGGGCGGGGAGGTGCTAGGATAACTATCCGTGTGCGACACGTATACTCGTGTCGGGCTTGGTCGGGGTAGCTCCCAGTGGCGCCTAACTCCTTGATATTCAAGGAGTTGAAGCCTAAATAAGCCTAAAAAAACACTTGGCTTGCCCAGACTAAAAGACCCGCCTGCGGGGAGGCATGTCCCCCGTCTGACGGGAAAAATGCGTCTCAAAATTTGGTCGGAAACGATCAAAGTTTGATCTAGACGTCTGAAAAAGAACGATCCGAGCCGCTCGGATTGTTTCAAAGTATTTCGAGAGCCACCGAGGGTGAATTACGCCCTCCGGGGCAAGTTCATCTTCGGAGCGACTCGGCTGTTTTGGCCCTCGCCCCCGTCGTGAGACGCCGGAGGTGTTTTCATCCAAGCACGGAGCGACAGCTCCGGATCGCATTGCTCAGCTCCGCTGGTTCAGGGGGTACTGAGCCTGGCGTGTACCCGCCAGTTCACTAAATCGGCATGCGTCGGGGGCCAACCCCGGGGTGTGAAGCCCGATCGACAATGTCCCTTCTCGTCAGAGAAGCGCAATCCGGTGACGGAGCGCGCGGTATGTCCGAACTGCACGGGCATAGGGGGGCTAGTGACCCAACCCGCATGGCTAACGCATGTGAATCGTCGACTGAACCCTCGTCAGTATCGGGAGGCCTACGGCAGTTATCGGCCTCAGCCAAAACGGCAACGCAGCTAGTCGTCGCAGTACGGAAAGGCGACGCGGTACTAACCAGCTGCCGGGGGAAAGACGGAGCCTAAACGGGGAATCGATGCGTTCCGGGGAACGTGGCAATCCCGACCACCCGCCAACGGCCGGCAACGGCACGGGCAGGCGACCCGCAAGGGGCGCTGAGGGGTGTGGGGAATGGGACGGTGCAAGAAGCGAAGGGCGGCCTGTAATGGGTCGTATACCGGTTGAAAAAGTATCGGCAGGGGATAACCCTGGCTGACGTGCACCTGGTCTACAGGCGCAATGAAAACCGCTGACTCCAGCATGAAAACGACCCGAGGGGCGGACTCCACCCCCCTTGGGGGCAGTCCGCCTCGAGCGTTCGCGACCTTGAGGAGGACTGTATGAAAACGCAGCCAGCAGCACCGGCTAAGTCTGCGTCCTTCGACGGGGTGACGGGTTGGCACAGTCTCGACTGGGCCAAAATCCAGACCTCCGTTCGGAAAACGCAGTTGAAGATTGCGCAGGCAACAGGGGAAGGCGACTGGCGCAGGGTTAAACGCCTGCAACGGATGCTGACCCACTCGTTTCACGGCCGCTGTCTGGCCGTGCGGCGAGTCACGGAGAATCGGGGTCGCAAGACTCCGGGCGTGGATGGAGAGAAATGGGCAACGCCCCGCTTGAAACTCCAGGCCGTGATGCGTCTGTCAAGAAAAAGAGGGTATCGGCCGCAACCGCTTCGGCGGGTGTGGATACCGAAGCCCGGCAAGCAGGAAAAGCGTCCGCTGGGTATCCCGACGATGTTGGATCGGGCCATGCAGGCGCTCTACCTGCTTGCCTTGGAGCCTGTCATAGAAAGCACCAGCGATCCGAAAAGTTATGGG
>Ga0209575_10000700_pt1 | contig 17342 bp, 15 predicted proteins | sample Medcelwee11metaG_FD_187172 | JGI IMG/M metagenome (GOLD analysis project Ga0209575, IMG submission 187172) | Freshwater pond sediment microbial communities from the University of Edinburgh, under environmental carbon perturbations - Medium... | ecosystem: Environmental > Aquatic > Freshwater >...
ATTTTGTCCATTTTATTCATTTTGTCCATTTTATTCATTTTGTCCATTTTATTCATTTTGTCCATTTTATTCATTTTGTCCATTTTATTCATTTTGTCCCTCAAACGTTTTCTTCATAACATAAGATATCCCTAATAAGTAATTTCGGCGAGAGAGGCCGGAATTGAACCGACAACTCGTGTTTTGGAAACAAGGATTTTACCAATTAAACTACTCTACTCTAAAAAATCGAAGAGGATGGGATTTGAACCCATGGCACATTTCACAATATGCTTCGACATAGCAAGTCGACACCTTAAACCACTCGGTCACCTCTCCACTCGACTTTTAAATCGGGGAAGTGACCGAGTGGTTTAAGGTGACAGACTGTAAATCTGTTGTAAAATTTACATCGTAGGTTCGAATCCTACCTTCCTCAATTGAATCTTATTTTGCACTAACTAACTTAAACGACTCAACTAAGGCAACTAAAAATTTTTTATCTTCACGAAACAAATTAATAAAACGGAAAATAGTTGATCCTTTTGTAAAATCTAAAATAGTATCAACATAATGCAATACATTATCTACAGGAACAGTATCTAAATAACCCTCTACACCACAAAAAATACTAATAACCTGCTCATCAACTGATAAAGGAGAATATTGCTTTTGTTTCAACAATTCAGTTAACCGTTGACCTCTATTCAATAAACGTTGAGTATCCTCGTCCAAAGTAGATCCAAATTTAGAAAACGCTGCAATCTCACGATACTGTGCTAACTCCAATTTTAAAGAACCAGCAACTTGTTTCATTGCTTTCAACTGTGCCGCCGAACCTACACGACTTACAGACAAACCAGCACTAATTGCGGGACGAATACCTTTATAAAACAATTCAGTTTCCAAAAAAATTTGACCATCAGTAATAGAAATTACATTAGTTGGAATATAAGCTGATACATCACCTGCTTGAGTTTCAACAATAGGTAATGCAGTTAATGAGCCTGCTCCTAGCGCATCAGACATTTTTGCTGCTCTTTCTAACAATCGAGAATGAATATAAAAAACATCACCTGGATAAGCTTCACGGCCTGGTGGACGTCGTAACAACAAAGACATCTGACGATACGCAACTGCTTGCTTACTTAAATCATCATAAATAATTAAACTATGTTTACTGTTATCACGAAAATATTCAGCAATTGTACATCCAGAATATGGTGCTAAAAATTGTAATGGGGCTGGATCAGACGCTGTTGCAGCTACAATTACACTATATTTCAATGCATCATGATTTTTCAAAGTTGTAACCAAATTGGCAACTGTTGAACGTTTCTGACCAATTGCAACATAAACACAATATAAAACATCTTTGGCTTTTGCTGTTTTATTTATTAAAGCTTGATTTAATATTGTATCAACAGCCAATGCAGTTTTACCTGTTTGACGATCTCCAATAATTAACTCACGTTGACCACGACCAATCGGTACTAAACTATCAATAGCTTTTAAACCAGTTTGAACCGGTTCATGTACAGATTTACGGGTAATAATACCTGGCGCCTTAACTTCTACCGGAACATAACGCGATGCAGCAACATTAATGGGTCCCAAACCATCCAAGGTTTCTCCTAATGGATTTACAACACGACCTAATAATTCTTCTCCTGTGGGAACTGAAACTAAATTATTTGTACGAACAACGCGATGACCTTCTTCAATATCTCTTTCATTTCCGAAAATTACAATACCAACACTCCATTCATTCAAGTTTAGAGCCAATCCTTTTATATTTGATTCTGGAAAATTAACTAATTCTCCAGCTTTCACTCCTTCCAAACCAAATACTTCCGCAATACCATCACCAATTCTTAAAACAACCCCTTCTTGTTCGTAAGTATTATTGCCAAATAAAACATTCAACCACCACAATACACGACGCGCTACTAAAATATTAGAACCTACAACCTCAGACATAGTAAACACAAAAACCAATAACCACATTTTACCCCGATTTCTTCACTTCGTCGTTAAATACGACGATACAAAGAAACCAAACTTTGGCGATACGCCATTTTTATTTTAAACGGATAAACAATAGTCGACACGGACAAAACATTCAACAAAGTCATCGATAAAGTCCTAACATCAAAATCTAAATAAGAAGGCCACGGCATAACAAACAAATGACCTTTTAAAACCCTCAAGAACCTTCTTTTAAACAATTTACGCATTTTAGGCAAAACACTTACACAATCGAAAATATTGCATTGATAAATATGCGATCTTACAACTTTATTATTAACTTGTACCAAACCTTGCTTAACAAATTGACGGACATTCCATATGGACTTAAAAAACCCTATACGATAAAAAATAACTTCTAGTCGTCGTTCTAAATTAAAAAAAAATGAATCCTCATAACGACTATTTTGTATTTTAGTCGCTAAAAAAATACGTTTAATCTGATAATGCAAAAGATTTCCATAAAAATACTTCAACTTTTTGCTCATAACCAATAACCGACCTCGAAATGTTCTCCGGCGACGCTTTTTACCTATACGCCGAGTAAATTTGGTTCCACCAAATTTACTAAAACTTACACGCTTTCGATTTAATTTACTTTCATAACGCAACAATTTAAATCGACTTTTCATCCGTAAAAAACGTTTATACTTTTCTAATAAAAATTTATAAATTTTTTTACGCTTATTTCTTTTATAATTACATAAAAAATTACCCCACAAATCCACACCATAACGCCGGTAAATCTTAAATTTTGATCTTATAATCTTTGTCATTTTATTTTAACCAAATAGAATAATAAATGCCATCATTAACGCAAACAACGCAATCGCTTCAGTCAACGCAAAACCTAATAACGCATATGCAAACAATTGTTTCTTTTGAGAAGGATTACGACTAAACGCTAAAATCAATGAACCAAATACAACTCCAATTCCTACTCCTGCTCCTGCCAATCCAATTGTAGCTAATCCAGAACCTACTACTTTTGAACCATAACGCAAAATTGCTAATAATTCATTTTCACCAGAATGTACTAATTTTACAATATCCATATTTTTAATCTTTAATTTAATTTTATAACCCCTCACCTCATATTGTAAACATACCTTTTTTATTTACGAAAAATAAAACGTAACTCTTTTCCAATTTAAAAAATAAAATACCCTTAACCCTTTAACTTTCGGCTTGTTCAAGATCTTTGAGAACGTTTATAACCGATACCAGCGACATATTTATAAATTGTTTATCAATATAATAAAGCGCTAGCGCGGGAAGTAACAACATCCGCAAAACTTACTTAACCGAACTAATTTTGGGTGTAGCTTAACCAGGCAAAGCAATAGTCTTTGGAACTATTGATGAAGGTTCGAATCCTTCCACCCGAACGTACTAAACCCGCTTGGTGGAATGGTAGACACGGAGGATTTAAAATCCTTTTTCTAACTAATAGAAGTATCGGTTCAAATCCGATAGCGGGTAAACATAAACATTGCATGCATCAAGACTCGAACTTGAAACCTACGACTTAAAAGATCGCCGCTCTACCATTGAGCTATGCACGCAATCTTCTTTATAAAATTTTTGGAGATGATCGGACTTGAACCAACAACAGTTGCTTGCAAAACAAACGTTTTACCAAATTAAACTACACCCCCAATACAAATTTATAATTAATTTTTAACCGATTTACTTAACAGTATACACTTCTTAATTCGTTCTACTAAAATCAATCGAACCATTCGACCATCTGATAAAATACAAACAACTTTTTTAGCACTAGGATGTAATTGTATCCGCATATTAATTAAAATTTATCAACTAAAGGTAAAACTTGACTTGAAACAGTTTTACCTACAGTCAATGCATTATCAAAATCATTAAAATCAATATCCATTGTTGCTTCCATTCCACCCCAAATATAAACAGAGAAAAACAAAAACAACCAGACTACATCAACAAAATGCCAATACCACGCTGCTGCTTCAAAACCAATATGACGTGAGTTCGTAAAATGTTTATAGTACGCTCTTATACAACAAACAATTAAAAATAACGTTCCAATAATGACATGTAAACCATGAAACCCTGTAGTAACAAAAAAAGTTGATCCATAAATACCTGAATCAATCTGAAACGGTGCTACTAAATACTCATAAAACTGTAATGCAGTAAAAACCAACCCTAAACTTATAGTAAAAATCAATGCAACTACAGCTTCTTTATCTTCTGCTGCTCTTAAAGCATGATGTGCCCAAGTTACAGTTGCTCCGGACAACAATAAAATTCCAGTATTCAATAATGGAATATCCCAAGGACTAAATACAGCTAAACCTAATGGTGGCCAACAATCACCCAACACAATCGACGGCGATAAACTTGAATGAAAATATCCCCAAAAAAACGAAACAAAAAACATGATCTCAGAAACAATAAATAATACGACTCCAATTCGAATACTTCGCTGAACTTTTGTTGTATGATGACCTAAAAACGTTGCTTCACGAATTACATCCCTCCACCAAATTCCCATTAAAATGATAATACTAACCAACGATAACGTAAACAAAAAACCACTATTTGTATAACCATGAAACATTCCCACCAAAGAAACTGTTAAACCAAATGCAACAACAGAAATAAACAACGGCCATGGACTTTTATCTACCAAATGAAAACGATGTTTCTTTAAACCTGACATAATTTCATCTTTTTTTTTTAGCTCCCTTTCTCTTTCTAATTTAAACACCATTTAGGATATTTTCGTATAGACCTTAATAAACTAAAAATAACACAGACACTACAAACACAAAAAAACCCAAAGAAAACGGTAAAAAAACTTTCCAACCCAAATACATTAATTGATCATACCGATATCGTGGAAAAGTAGAACGCACCCAAACAAAACTACTCGCAACCAAAACAATTTTAATCGCAAATACAACACTTCCGATCAAAACTCCAGTACTACCAATAAAAGGAACTAACCAACCTCCAAAAAAAAGCAATACAATCATTGTAGACATTAAAAAAATATTGGCAGTTTCACCTAAAAAAAATAAGGCAAAACCCATAGACGCATATTCAATATTAAATCCGGACACCAATTCAGCTTCTGCTTCAGGTAAATCAAAAGGAGGTCTATTAGTCTCGGCTAAACCCGTAACAAAAAACATTAAAAAACAGGGAAATAATGGTATAAAGAACCATATATCCCTTTGGGAATAAACAATATCAAACAGGTTTAAACTTCCAGCACATACAGCTACCGTTAAAATTAATAACCCCATTGAAATTTCATACGAAATCATCTGAGCAGCGGAACGTAATGCACCTAAAAACGCATACTTAGAATTACTTGACCAACCAGCAATAATAATACCATACACACCCAACGAAGAAGCAGCTAAAATATACATAACACCCAAATTTAAAAAAACCAAACTATTAAAACCAGGAAAAGCTATAGGAGCCCAAGTTATAATACTAATAAGAAAAACCCAAATTGGTGATAATAAGAATAAAAAACTATTAGAACTACTTGGATTAATTGATTCTTTTAAAAATAATTTTAAACCATCCGCTAATGGTTGTAATAAACCAAACCAACCAAGTACATTAGGTCCTTTACGTCTTTGAATAGCAGCCATTATTTTACGCTCAACTAAAGTAAAGAAAGCAACAGCTAATAAAACACAAACAAATAAAACCAAAAATTTTATTAACACTAAAATAAAATTAATTAAAAGTAATTTCATTATTTTTGACTAAAAAGTTTTATAATTTTTTCTTAAAAATTGACTTGCAAGACCCATAATTTTTGAAAACCGACCTATACTCGAAACTAAATAAAAATTTTCTACAAATAAAGATAAATTTATTTTCCTAAATATAATTTTATGCGAAATTATATTCAAAGCAATACATTCATCTGGTTTAAAAAATTCCATACTACTTAAAACTTTGGAATTAATTAAAGGGGTTAAATAAACATTTTTAGCACTACCAGAACTAAAAATAAATTCAGAAAAAACCGATGATTTTTTCTGAATTTTTATTAAAGGTAATTTAATAAACCAATTTTCATTTAAGGAAATCGCACTGAATTTCTGTTGAACAAACGAATCTAAATTACAATACTGTAAAAAACTACGAAAAAAAATCAAATCACTTGGTACAGAACGCATATACCTTATTATACTACGAACCGAATTTACAAACACACCCTCCAAATTTAAATAAAATGACATTTTCTCTAGTGGTGTTAAACCGGGGACCACAATATCCGCTATTTTCGCACCAGAATCACCATGATGTCCTTGATATATTATTAATTCAGACTCATTAATAGAGACATTTTCAGTAAAATCATCCGCATAAAATAAAAATTTTATTGAAGGCGCTTTCACGTATCGTTCAAAATCACCATATTTGTAAGATAAAACCCCTATCTCATTAAATCCTGTTAAACCAGACCTTAAACCTAAAAAAGAATAAGGCGTCCAGTTCCCTTTAATATTTAACTGTTGAACTAAAAAATTTAAACCAGTTTCAAATTTATTTTCTTTTAACACGGCCGGACCTAAAATAAACAAAGGTCGTTTACTTTTTGCTAAAAAAACATTAAGCCAATGACGACCTTTTACAATTTTTTGAAAATGATTTAAATTTGTTCCAATAAAATTTACCGGATAACCAAAATCCGTATTTGTTCCTAAAACATAAGGGATAATTTTTCGAGAACGAAAAATTCTGCGCAATTTTATATTTATTACAGCAGAATCCACTCTAGGATTCGATCCTATGAATAACACTAAATCCGCATTGGAAAGTTGTTCCAATAAATCATTAAATAAATAGCCGGAACGAAAATCGCAGCTTAATTTTTGTATAGTTTCACTAGCAAGAATTAATCCAAAACCCAATTTGTGTATAAATGAACTTATTAACTGGGTTACCCTTAGATCTAATTCCATACCAAGAAATCCTTTTAACATTAACAAATCCGCTCTTGATATTAAATTTAAATCCTTCACAGAACCACCTTCATTTAACCAAATTTGTTGGGCCTTTAATAAACCAAAGCTATATTTCAATAGTTTATAAAGTATCTTCCAACTAATTTCAGAAACTAAATTACCTTTCTTTAAATACGGAAACGCTAAACGCTGCCGTTGCAAACCATCACTAAAAAATCTAACCCTATCACTTATCCATTCTTCATTTACTGTTTCAGTTGTATTTGGTAAAATACGTAAAATCTCGGTTCCTCGATAATCAATGCGAATCGACGAACATAAAGCATCAGTAAAATCTACACCTAATACACTCCTTAACTCCCATGAACGACCCCTAAAAGCATAAGGCTTAGAAGTCAAAGCCCCTTGAAATTTAAAATTAATCATAACAAAAAAAATAAGATTATTTGAACACCCCAAACTAAAAACGTTTAAAAATTTCCATTATTGTTTACTCCAGCGCCAGGTTCCCCTACCGCTACCGTGTTACGACTTCACCTCCGTTATCAACTTTAGTTTCGAACTGCTGTTTATAATAGTTTAAATAAAACGAGGGAATCCTTAAAATTCTTTCCCATTTTAATTAAAACAAACTACACATACAAAAACTTCCACCAAAATCAACTTCAGTGGCGTGACGGGCGGTGTGTACGAGATTCGGGTTACCTATTCACCGTAGCATGCTGATCTACGATTACTTGCGATTCCAACTTCATGTACCCTTTTCAGAGAACAATCCGAACTTAGATAACTTTTCTCGATTTGCTCCAACTCGCGTTATTGCGTCCTTTTGTCATTACCATTGTAGCACGTGAGTAGCCCAGCCTATAAGGGCCATGCAGACTTGACATCTTCCTCGCCTTCCTCCAGGATTGCCCTGGCAGTTTTAATAACTTCAAATATAATATACTCAACCTCACTTGTTAATAATAATTGATATTTGAAAAACCTAAAAAAAAGGATTTCGCTCGTTATCGGACCTAACCAGACGCCTCACGGCACGAGCTGACGACAGCCATGCAACTCCTGAACAAAGTTCTTTTAGCTAAAAAATATAATAACTAAAAAACAAACTACTGTTTGAATCCTTGTACAAAGACTGGTAAGGTTTTGCGCGTTATGTCGCATTAAACCACATGCTCCACCGCGTGTTCGAACCTCCGTCAATTTCCTTGAGTTTCAATCTTGCGATCGTAGTCCCCAGGCGGAATGTTTAACGCGTTAGCTTAAACACTAGAATTGTACATTCCAACATTCAACATTCATCGGTCACTGCGTGAACTACCGGGGTGTCTAATCCCGTTTGCTCCTCACGCCTTTGCACCTCAACGTCAGTTTATACTAGATAGCCGCCTTCGCCTATTGAGAGTCCTTTCAGTATCCACAAATTTTACCTTTACTCTGAAAGTACTGCTACCTTCTTATAAACTCTAGCCTTTCAGTATTGTATTTTTTATAAAGAGTTGAGCTCTAGTCTTTAAAACACAACTTAAAAAACCGTCTACGTGCCCTTTACGCCCAATCATTTTGAATAACGCTAGCCCCCCCCGTATTACCGCGACTGCTGGCACGAGGTTTGTCGGGACTTTTTCTTCGACTACCGTCATTATCCTCATCGAATAAAAGGGCTTTACAAAGATAAATCTGTCTTCACCCACATGGTGTTGCTGGATCAAGCTTTCGCCCATTGTCCAATATTCCCCACTGCTGCCTCCTCAACAGAGATTGGGCCCTTTTCAGTCCCAACGTGGTTGTACGTCCTCCCAGACCAACTAAAGATCACAGGCTTGGTCCCCTTTTATTAAACCAACAACCATAATCTTACATTAATTACTTTTCACAACGATTAATCTTTATACAAAATAAATTTGGTGAAATAATCTTAACAAGACCTTTTTATCCCATAAAAAATACAAAATAAAACACACTTCAATCTACTTTGACTTATAAGGATTTTAAATAACAATTATTAATGCAGAATTCCTTACTGCGAAAATTTCATATTAATGCATTACTCACTCGTACGCCATGAAAATTAAATTTCATTCGACTCGCATGTGTTAGGCACACCCATAGCGTTCACTCTGAGCCAGAATCAAACCCATTCAATTCTAATCAAAAATCAAGACAATATTTTTTAAATGTCGCTAATAAAAAATTTATTAGAAATTTTTGATTTTTTATTAACCATTCGACCTGAGTGGATTTGAACCACTGACTTTACGCTTATCAAACGTACACTCTAACCAACTGAGTTACAGGTTATTATAAAATTGTAATAAAAACATAAATTAAAACCAAACCATAAAACATAGTAGAAAAATAAAATGATAATTTACCATTCTGTAAATACAATACTGTACTACCCACGTTAGTTAAAATTCGTACACTACCTAAAGGACCAAAAATCTCTACAAATCCACGATCAATAACTCTAAACATAAAAGAAAATCCAAATTCGAGAAAATTCAATACTATATATTTATTATAAAACTCATCAAAACAAAATTTTTTATTGAAAAATGTATACAAAAATATTACACTTTTAACAATGAAAACAGAAAAATTAACATACTTCTTTACCGATAAGACATAAATAAAAAAACCTTTAAAATACGATACCGCTACATAACCTAAAAATAAACCAACAAAACTAAAAACTAAAGGGATCATTTTATAAACAACCGGAATCAACTCCAACTCAAAATAATTCCAATTTATTACACCAAAACCTAAACTTACACCCCAAAAAGAACTTCCCATTCCAACAAACATGTCTTTACACATAAAACCAATGAAAATACTTAAAAAAGCTAAAATACTTAGCACAAACGTCATATAAACAGGCGACTCGTGCACTCCCACTAACGAACCTTTATAACCATTAAATTTTCCAAAAAAAACTAATGTTAATAAACGCATTGAATAAAACGCAGTAAAAAATGCTGCTGTACTACCAATGAAAAATACAAAAAAACCTTCTACCGTATAAAGACTGCACGCACCTTCTAAAATAAAATCTTTTGAATAAAAACCAGTCAAAAAAGGAAAACCAGTTAAAGCTAAAGAACCAATTAAAAAACAAATATAACTTAAAGGCAACAGCTTAACCAAACCACCCATTTTCCGAATATCTTGTTCATCACTCACAGCATGTATTACAGCTCCAGCACTTAAAAATAACAAAGCCTTAAAAAATGCATGATTTGATAAATGAAAAATTGCACCTTGAAAATTTGATAATCCACACGCAAAAACCATATAACCTAACTGACTACAGGTAGAATATGCAATAATCTTTTTTAAATCATGTTGAAATGCTCCAACAACTGCGGCAAAAAAACTTGTTAAACCACCTACTACAACCACAACCTTTAAAAAATCAGTTGAAAGCTCAAATAAAGTACTACAACGCAATAATAAAAAAACACCGGCAGTTACCATAGTAGCAGCATGAATTAATGCGGAAACTGGCGTGGGACCTTCCATCGCATCCGGTAACCATGTATGTAACCCAACCTGCGCCGATTTACCAACAACACCAATAAATAAAAATAAATTTATTAAAAATAAGCTTGAAATACTAAAACCGAAAAATACAAAATCATCAACAGTATACAAAGACGCCATAAAAGAAATAAAATTAAAATCTAAACTTTTAAAAAAAAAAAAACAAAGAGAAATACCTATCAAAAGACCTAAATCACCTACACGATTAACAATTACAGCTTTTAAAGCGGATTTAACAGCCTTTTGCCTAGTAAACCAGAAACTAATTAATAAATACGATGAAATACCTACACCTTCCCAGCCTAAAAATAATTGAGCAAAATTTTTAGCAGTTACTAAAAATAACATAAATGCAGTAAATAATGATAAATAACTCATAAATCGCACCAAAAAAGGATCCCCATTCATATAATCATAAGAATATAAATGTACCAAACATGAAATTGCGGTAACAACAATTAACATTACACAAGTTAACGAATCATACAGGAAACCCCATGAAAAATTTAATATTGAAACTTTAAACCAATCAAAACATGTTAAATAACAAACACTTTGCATTAAACAAACTTCATAAAAACAAAATAACGACACCATTAACGCAAAAAAACAATTCGTTATAGCAATTATAGAACTACCAATTCTACCAAAGAAACGGCCAAATAACCATAACAAAAGAACACTACTTATTGGAAAATATAAAACTAATAAATACATTTTTAACCTTTTATATTTTGTATACTATCAACAGCAATATAACCTTGCAATCTATAAAACACAACCAAAATGGCTAATCCAATCGCAGACTCGGAAGCTGCAACAGTTAGAATAATTAAAGTAAAAATCTGACCAACCAAATCCCACCAAAGCAATGAGTATAAAAGAAAATTAATATTACAAGCCAATAAAAGTAATTCAATTGACATTATAACAATAATAATATTTTTCCGACTGAAAAATATTCCATATACTCCTATAAGAAACAAAACAAACGGCAAATATAAAAACCAAATCATGGCTTTATCCATTTACACTAATTTTATTATACCATAAAGACCAAGTTGGGAAATCAAATGCTTCAATATGAATTGGCATAAAACCGTGATTAACTCCACAAATTTCACTACACTGTCCATAATAAGTTCCAGGATACCATATATACATAAATGTTTGATTCAATCGTCCAGGACAAGCATCCATTTTAACACCTAATGCAGGAACAGCCCAACTATGTAAAACATCAGTAGAAGTTATAATTAAACGAATATAAACATTTGCAGGTAAAACCAATGGATTATCAGTTTCCAATAAACGGCGATCTCCAAACGCAAGCATATCTGTTGGAACCATATAACTAGTAATCTCATGCGATTTTAAGTTATCAATATCTAAACCATTAGCACTATCAAATCCAAAACAATTAATTTCATAAGTCCAATACCATTGATGACCTATAACTTTAATTACCAACATACTTTGATCAACATACTCGTCCATTGAATACAACAATAAAAAAGAAGGAATAGCAATACATAACAAAATTAATGATGGAATGATTGTCCATACAACTTCAATTGTTGTCCAATGATGAAAATTCTTCAATTCCCAACTGAATAAAAACTTTTTATACTGATTTTCAATAATATCATTTTTTAAATTAACAAATGGATTATTACGAACACTTTCATTTAAATAAGCACTCCAAGCAACGCTACTTGAACTTGCTAAATGAGTTTTAAGAACATTTTGTGCTGGTAATTTATCTAAAAATTGAACAAATAGATGTTTGACTAAACGACGCCAATGCCAAGTAAAAGCATATTCTCTATGTGCTACAAAAATCCATATTAACAACCAACCAACAAATCCAATGATAAAAAATAAATAGAAACAAATATACGCGTGCAAATCAATAATACCATCCATAATAGGACTTGCTGGCCCTTGAAACGCCGCTTGACCGTAATCAGCTGCTCCAACAAAAGTTGGGGTATGATCAAAACTTCCAAAAGAGTTATTAATAAAAACTCGTCCTAACTCAGACATTTTGTTCGAAAATAATTGTACAGCATTAAATAACATACAAATTTTAGTGAAATAATTATAATAACCTCGGTGGAGATGGGATTTGAACCCACATCATTCAAGTCGACAACCTGACCCTTTACCATTAAGATACTCCACAAAATACCCCCTGCGGGATTTGAACCCGCGTTACTGCCTTGAAAGAGCAATGTCCTGACCAAACTAGACGAAAGGGGTATTTTGTGCATTGTTATAATATAAGGATGAAACTATATTCAACTTGCTTTTTTATTCAACACCAATAAATAAAACAAGCATTACATGGGGTACGAGGTCAAAATGGTTTCGAAATATGTAATTATAAAAATATAGTTCCACTAGTTTTTAGCCTTGACGGAAGTCAGAATTGAACTAACATCTACAGATCATGAGCCTGTCGGGTTACCATTACCCCATTCCTTTAACACTAAAATACCCTTGATAGGATTCGAACCTATATCTCAACCATTATGAGCGGTTTGTTTTAACCATTAAACTACAAGCCCTTCCTTATAAAACAAAATGCGAATATAACTCAGCGGTAGAGTGCCAGATTGTGGTTCTGGAAGTCATGGGTTCAAATCCCATTATTCGCCTTAAAAAAAAAAAGAACTAACTAAGCTTTTCGTGTAACCAAAACGTTATGCGGCAACAAAGCTAATACTCGTTTACGTATTTGCAAATATACACGGTAAGTTTTTAAAATCAATAGGGTAATAATACTATCTTTCGAAACTTGTTTTTCTTCCGCAGGATTTGTCGCAAATGTAATCGCTAATGTCACCATAAACCAAACTAATGAGATCGCAGACAAAAATGAACCATATGAACCTAAAAAATTATAAAAACTATACGCATCAGGATAATCTGGAACACGACGTGGCATACCAGAAATTCCTAAAAAATGCATAGGACCAAAAGTTAAATTTACAGAAAAAAATAATGACCAAAAATGGACCGCTCCGTAAATCTCAGAAAACCGATATCCGGTTAATAAAGTAAAATAATAATAAAACCCTGCCAATAAACCAAAAACTGCTCCCATAGATAATACATAGTGAAAATGCGCTACTACATAATAAGTATCATGTAACATTACATCCAAACCTGCATTCGCTAAAACAACACCACTCAATCCACCAACAGTAAATAAGAAAATAAATCCCAATGCCCATAAAGTAGGTACAATAACACGTAAATGACCCCCATAAAGAGTCATTAACCAACTAAAAATTTTTATACCAGTTGGAACAGCAATAATCATGGTTGCTGCAGTAAAATAAGCCCGAGAATCAACATCCATACCTACGGTATACATATGATGAGCCCATACAATGAAACCTAAAACTCCAATAGATAACATAGCATAAACCATTCCTGCATGTCCAAAAACAGGTTTACCAGCGACAGCCTCAACAACTTGACTGATTACACCAAATGCTGGTAAAATAATAATATAAACTTCGGGATGACCAAAAAACCAAAATAAATGTTGAAACAAAACCGGATCTCCACCACCTGCAGGCTCAAAAAATGAGGTTCCTAAATTTCTATCAGTTAAAAGCATGGTTATTCCTCCGGCCAACACTGGCACTGCTAACAATAATAAAATGGCTGTTACAAAAATTGACCATGCAAACAACGGAATACGAGCAAATGTTATATGAGGTGCGCGCATATTTAAAAAAGTAGCAATAAAATTAATTGCTCCTAAAATTGACGAAATTCCAGCTAAATGTAAACTAAAAATAGCCAAATCAACAGAAGGGCCAGAATGACTTATAACTCCAGATAAAGGTGGGTAAACAGTCCAACCAGTACCTACTCCACCTTCTACCATTGCGGATACAACCAATAATAATAATGAGGGAACTAATAACCAAAAACTAATATTGTTTAAACGAGGAAAAGCCATGTCCGGCGCCCCTAACTGCAAAGGAACAATATGATTTCCAAAACCTCCAATTAAAGCAGGCATTACCATGAAAAAGATCATAATAAAAGCATGCGCTGTAATTGAAACATTATAAAGCTGAAAATTTCCATTAAAAAACTGATTTCCTGGGGCAATTAATTCTGCACGAATCATAAAAGAAAACATAGACCCAACAATACCTGAAAAAATTGCTAATAATAAATATAATGTACCAATATCACGATGATTTGTACTACATGTCCAACGAAAAAGAGATTCTCTCAAATTTAAATTCATTTGTTACGATAAAAAATTTTATTTCCTCTTTGTACCTGAATAGCAATATCTTGCTTCTTGCGCAAACTTAACAATTGTTGATAGCGACAATCAACTGTCAATACAATTGCTCCGATCATCGCAACTAATAAAACAAATGCTGCACCAAAAAAACTATAAAAATACGAAGTATACAAAACTCTTCCAATTGCAATAATATCCTCAACACCATAAAATAAATCAACCCATTGTGTTTCAAAAAGTATTGTTTCAGATGTTCGTAAAAAGGGGGAAATATCATCCGCAACAATTAGATTATCCACAAACCTCATCACCCCTGTTAACAAAAAGATGAAACATACACCAAAACTTATTAAAGAAATTAAACCATACCAACTAAAACCTTTTTGCGCGGTTGTATTTATTATATTTAACATCATAACAACAAATAAAAATAATACCGCTATTGCACCTAAATAGACAATAACAAATACATATGAAACAAATTCAATTCCTAATGAAAACAATAAAATTGCAGTATTAAAAAACGTTAATACTAACGCTAATACAGATTGTACTGGGTTCTGCAATAAAACCACGGCTGTTGCCGATAATAGTACTAATAAAATTATAAATAAACTCATCATCTTTGTATTTGCTTAACCGAAATGCTAAAAATTTTACGGCGATTACGCCCTTTACCTTTTTTATAAATTCGCGAACCCTCAACTTTTAAACCGCTCAAATAAGAACTCTTTGTCAAATGCTTTTTAACTCGAGAAAATAACCTAATAGGTAATTCCTTATAAACTTTCTTAAACGTTTTGGGGAAACTCGCAATCTTAAAACCCCATTTCTTCAATTTCTTAAACTTCTTACCATATTTCTTTGATCGTAACAAAAATAATTCATTACGATTCTTTTGACGCTGAAAAAACGATGCTTCAGTCTTTAATAAATTAAACACTCCCGCACCATAACGACCTAATAAAATATAGTAGGGAATAAGTTTACGGTTGGCTCTTGAAACCATCCGGCTTCGGCGCAAGGAGAAAAAACGTCCTCGTATACTTTGACGTTTTTTTTTCATTGCCGTAACACCTAAATAATGTAAAATACGTCTATATAACGCAAAACTAAACTGTGAACCTTCATACACCCTAAAAGCCTTTATTTTAGTCGTTCGAGCAATTGAATTTGAAACATAGCGATTTGTACGCTTTAACAACCTTTTAATTCGTTTAGAATTAATTCTCTTTACAGCAAAAGATAAAACTTTTTGTAAAAAAGAAGTTCGTCGCATGCAAAAACCAGTACTCAAAGAACCTAAAACATTTAAATAAAATAAACCCAACGATAATTCAGATGAATCATTTCCTGGAATCATATAAACCGTACCATAAGGACGTACATTTGTATCTGTGAAACCGATCGATGGAATTTTGAATTTTAAACATTCAAATAACACGTCATAGGAACGTTTTACACTTGACAACACAAAAAGAGATGGAAATTTGAAAAAATTAATACAAATAGAGTTTCTTTTTATCCTCCATTTGTCTCTATATAAATACCGTCCGCTCCAAAACTTTCTGTAATTTGTTAACGTACCAGGAAACCAATAACCCCAAAAAACAATTTGTCCCCATTTCTTATAAAATAATTTTATCCAATGCAATACACTTTTACTCGAGTCACTAAACCCAACAAAACCATAACCCTTTATTACTGAACTTAATAACTTACTACTTTTACGCATCGATAATAAAGTAATCTCAAGATTAATTAGAACCTTATTTTGAAATACACGCTCCATAAAATAAGAATACCCTTTATCCCAAGAACCCGCTTCATTACCTAAATGCATTTTACTTTCAATTAATTGGCTTAAATTTAAACGTAAAAGCATTCTCTAAACAAACACGTAACAACTTAATGATAAAATAGGACTTTCAACCAAATAAATAAACCATACAGGTAAAAATAATAAAATCAAATTAACAAAACCACTAGCAAACAAAATCACACTATTTAATAAAGGCATGGGCAAAACAAACATTTGTACAGATACGTCTTTAGAAACATCAAAAAATAATAAACGAACCAAACGTAAATAATAAAAAACACTGATTACTGTTACTAGAAGAACAAATATACACAAAAAAAAAAAATCAGACCATACCAAATTATAAAAAACTAAAAACTTAGATAAGAAACCGCCCATAGGAGGTAACCCAGCTAAAGAGAAAATCAGTATGCAAAATAAAATACAAGCAATAGGCGCAGTAAAAAATAAGCCCTTTAATTCACTTAATCGCTTTATTTTTAAATGTTCTTCCGACCTTATACCTAATAAAAAACTAAAAATTCCAAAGGTAATAGTAATATAAATTATAAAATAAATATGACCTGCAATTAAACCGGAAAAATTACCAACACAAAAACTCAAACCAATAAATCCGGTATTTGAAATTGTACTAAAAGCTAATAAACGTTTAACTCGTGTTTGTAATAATGCCCCAAAAGTACCGTACAAACACGAGTTAAACGTT
>Ga0209575_10000702_pt1 | contig 17326 bp, 21 predicted proteins | sample Medcelwee11metaG_FD_187172 | JGI IMG/M metagenome (GOLD analysis project Ga0209575, IMG submission 187172) | Freshwater pond sediment microbial communities from the University of Edinburgh, under environmental carbon perturbations - Medium... | ecosystem: Environmental > Aquatic > Freshwater >...
CCTCAGGCGGAATCATTAAATGTGTCAACCCGGAGAAAGACATCCCGAGAAAAGAGATCGACCGCTATATCGAATTCTGCCAGAAGCTCGGGAGCAAGGGTATGGCATGGATGCGCGTCACAGACGCTGGCCTTGAATCAAACATTGCCAAATTCTTCTCACCTGATGTCCAGAAACGACTTATCGGAAGGACTGGAGCGAAACCCGGGACCATCCTCATGTTCATCGCAGACAAAAAGAAACCATGCAATGCCATAATCTCCCAGCTCCGCCTCAGGCTTGGCGAGGATCTCGGCCTCATCAATAAAGATGAGTTCAAGTTCTGCTGGGTGACTGACTTCCCCCTCTTCTCCTATAATGATGATGAGAAACGCTGGGAGCCGGAGCATCACATGTTCTCCATGCCCAAGAAAGAATTCCATGCCACGCTCGAACAGGATCCAGGCGCTGTCCTTGGCGATCTCATGGACGTCGTCCTGAACGGGACCGAGCTTGGTTCCGGTTCCATCCGCATCTCCAACCCCGAGCTTCAGAGGAGGATCATGAAGATCATCGGGATGAGCGAAGAAGAGGCGAACGAGAAATTCGGTTTTCTCCTCGAAGCCTACAAATACGGAGCCCCGGTGCACGGCGGGATGGGCCTCGGCGTCGACCGCTTGACCGCCCTTATGCTTGGCGGGAGCGATATCAGGGAAGTCATCGCTTTCCCGAAGAACAAGAACGCCCAGTGCCCTATGGACAGTTGCCCTGGAAGCATTTCCCCGACGCAGATGAAAGAACTCCACATCAAGTCTGTCGTCGTAAAAAGTTAGAAGGATTTTTTCTTGAAGCATGATGACGTGCTTAGGGTCGAAATAAAATGACCAATACAAATCTTTAAAACCAGATTTACATTTTCGTCCCACCCATGGAAACACCAAAAAAACCCTTATTCGAGATCATACTGGAAACAATTTCAGGGATGGAAGATGTCATCATCAAAGAAAAATACAATGAAGAGATCAATCTGAAATATATAAGGAAGGTAGGAGAGATAATAATCGGTTACAGATCCGAAAAACAACAATCGGAGGTAAATGGAATGCCAGATACTAAAAAGACCGCATCTCTTCACTCAATGGACGCAATCAGGAAATCACTGAGTATGTACCCGGAAATCGGCGACCCGATGTTTTATGATAAAACAATACTCATGTACAATAGGGAATTAGGCAAGGCGGTCACCAAAGTACCTGGTTATCAACCAGAGATTTGTGATATCGTTGACAGGGTGCTAGTCGTAGAGAAACCATTATTCTCCGTTATTGTTGAAATACCCGGAAAAATGAGTTATCGATAACCTCTAGCAAAACCTTTTAAAGTTCCGCCAGGAATCCCTCTTCATGCCTGAAATCTCGATCATAATACCTGCCTACAATGAAGAGCGATATATCGGTAGGACCATCGATTCAGTGATCCATGCATCCAAAGGAAGGGATGTCGAGATCATAGTGGTCGCGAACGGCTGCACAGACAGGACAGCAGAGATATCTAAAAAGAAAGGGGCCAAAGTCATCACCACAACCAAACGGGGGATTTCTGCCTCAAAAAACACAGGGGCAAAAAAAGCCGATGGCGAAATCCTCATCTTCCTTGACGCTGACACACACCTTTCAGGGAAAGCGGTCACAGTGATTACCGCCGCTCTTGCCAGGTGCTCGGTCGGTTCCTTATGGGTGCGGCCTGATAATACTCATCTCAGGGCGAAACTCCTCATGGCACTCAAGAACTCTCTCTACGCCTCCGGAATCTGGAAAGGGACGAACGGGATAATATTCACAAGGAAAGAGATTTTCACAAGGGTTAGCGGTTTCGATGAAGGCCTAAAGAAGCGGGAAGACAGCGATTTTGTCTACAAAGCCGCAAGGCAAGGCAGGTATTGCTACCTCCGGAAAGCCTATGTGGTCACCTCGATGAGGAGGTACGAGAAGAAGGGGTATCTCTGGGTGATTGGATATTGGATAGCGGTCTGGCTTAAGGGCATGGTCAGCGGGAATGAGGCAGACTACCCGACATTCAGGTGAACAATGATTGATATCAGTATTATATATGCCCTTGCCGCCATGGTGAGCTACGGAGTATCTGATTTCCTTGTCAAGAAAGCGATCTCTCACACTGATGCCCTCACCTTCGCGACCATAAGGACAGCCATCACGACTGCCGCGCTCTTCATCCTGGTCATTTCCATGGGCGGGCTCGCTTCCCCCTCCGTTAAGACATGGCCCATCATAGCCCTTTTAGGCGCGCTAGGCGCAGGCGGCTACTATGCGTTCTCAAAAGCGATGGAGAGCGGACAAGTGTCGGTCGTCGCTCCCATCATCAACGCGAATACCATCGTCACCATAGCATTCGCGGGAATATTTTTCGGTGAGACCCTCGACTTTCTGACCTACGCGATGATCGCAGGGGTCATCTTCGGCATCATCCTCGTCTCCTATAACGACTTCGATAACAAGAAACGCGCGAGCAAGGCGACTATCGTCTATTCTGTCATCACTCTTGTCTTCTGGGGTATCCTCTTCGCCATGTACAAAGTGATCAGCAAGGACATAGGCCCCTTCATGACAGCGTTCCTCGCTGAAGCCGCAATCCTTGTCATATTCCTTCCTTTCTTCCGGCGAAAGAAGATCTCAGGGATCACAGGAAAAGGATGGAGGCTCATGGTCTGGATCGGCATCCTGGTCGCGGCAGGAGTCATCACCTTCATTCTGGGGGCCACAAAAGGGGTGATATCCATCGTCTCACCCATAGTCTCAGCGGCCACCCTCGTCGCTGTCATCCTTGGGCTGGTCATCTACAAGGAACGCCTCTCTTTCAACCAATATATCGGGGCGGCATTCATCATCGTGAATGTCATCCTTCTTTCCATGAGGGGAACATGAAATACAAGCTTGTATGCTTTGATCTCGATGGGACTCTGGTCGATGACACGATCTTCATCTGGCACACCCTCCATGGATATTTCGGGACAGATCCTGCCAGGAGGAAGGCGAAAGCGGAAGAATTCTTCAAAGGAGAGATCACCTACGCTGAGTGGGCAGGATGGGAGATAGAGGAATGGAAAGCGATGGGCGCCGACAAAGCCCGCTTCATGGAGGCGATAAGGGAGCTCACCCTCATGGATGGAGCGAGAGAGACCCTTTCCGAACTGAAAAAAAAAGGATGCGCCCTCGCCATCATCTCAGGGTCCCTCAGCTTCGTCGTAGATAAGATCATCCCTGATCACAGTGATATATTTTCCGATATCCTCATCAACCGGATCTATTTTGACCAGGAAGGGAAGATCATTTCCTGTGAATTCACCGAGTACGACATGGAAAGGAAAGCCGATGGCCTGCGCATGCTGGCGGAGAGGCATGGTATAACGATGGAAGAATGCGCATTCATTGGCGACCATGACAACGACCTGGAGATCGCTTCTGCTGCAGGCCTCTCGATCTCCTTCAATTCGAAATCCGAAAAACTGGACAAGATCGCGGACGTCGTGATAAAAGAGAAAGACCTAAGGAGGATATTGCCCTTTCTCACCTGAAATCGAGTCGGCCTTTGAGAGACAATGCGATGCACCTGACGATTGATTCATCGCTCTTGATGAGTTCGTTGCATATCGCCATCGCCTCATCCTTCTCGAATATCTCCCTCCTTTTCACCCCGGCCGCCTTCATCGCTTCTTCGACGATGAGTCTCGACTTCTCAAGCCCGAGGATACCGGAAAAAGGTTCTTTCAATTCAGAATAGGTGATATGCCCCATGGTTCAGAGGACCTCCGTGATCAGTCTCTGTCGTTGGGGAAATGCCCGCCGATACTCTGACAGCATTGCATAACAATCCTGGATTCTCAGATAATGAAGAGAATTGGCTGCAAATTCTTGAAAAGGATTGACCCTCTCCCTTGTCCCCATGGTAATGGATGTCATCGTTCGCTGAAATGATGAAGGCGCAGACCTATATAAAAGTATCCCTGATGGAAAACAAGATTCCATTGATATTTAAGACACAAAAACAGTATTCGCCTGTTCAAGAAGATGACAGAATGAATTATTCGGGTGGAGGAAAGCTGCGCTGAATGGTGCGCTGGTCCTAACCAAAGCTATCCCTGGACTAAGTCAAAAAAGTCCTTCAACGATTTTCCTTCCCTCAAGCACCAAAACCGTACCCTCTCTTTATTATCGGTTGGATGTAATCCTGACCTTTGAATCCTGACCAAGGATAATGAAACCCACCTGCCTCAACATGGCATCGAGCCTGAAAAGAGGAAGCCCGACCACGTTGAAATAATCCCCTTCGATCCTCTCGACAAAAAGCGCCCCTTTCCCCTGTACTCCGAAAGACCCTGCCTTATCGAGCCCTTCCCCTGTCGCATTATACGAATCGATCTCCTCATCGCTCAGCTTCTTGATCCAGACAAGAGTCTCTTCACTCCCTGTTATTTCTTTGCCGGTCCCAGAATCGATGACGCAGAGGCCGGATATCACCCTCACCGCTTTTCCGCTCTGTGCCATAAGCATCCTTTTCGCGTCTTTTGCATCCACAGGTTTTCCAAGGACTTTCCCATCCATGTAGACGAAGGTGTCCACCCCGATGACGATTCCTTCATGAATCTGTCCAACGACATCTCTCGCCTTCCCTTGAGCGTTGCGGATCGCAAGCCCTAAAGGATCATCGGTGTGGCCGTTGTCTTCCGAAAACCCGCTCGGGACGACCCTAAATCCCCTTTTTCCGAGAAGCTCAGCCAATAGCTCTCTCCTTCTCGGCGACGATGAAGCGAGGATTATCCTTTTCATAGAAAGAAAAGAAAAAGGAAGAGAATAAAAAGCTTCACTTCAATCCGAGCACGTTCGCGTACGCTTCCATGTCAAGCAGGCCATGGCCTGAGAAGTTGAACGCGATGACCCTCTCCTCCCCTTTCTTCTTCGCGTCAAGCGCATGGACGATCACTGAACGGATGGCATGGGAGGTCTCCGGCGCGGGGATTATCCCTTCGTTCTCAGAGAATATCCTCGCCGCCTCGAAGCATTCGTCCTGGGAATAGGCCTCTGACTTGATGAATCCGTGCTCCTTGAGCAGGCTTATGCTTGGCGCGACCCCGTGATATCTGAGGCCTCCGGAATAGATCGCCTGAGGCATGAAGTTATGCCCGAGCGAATGCATCTTTAAGAGCGGTGTCTTTTCAGCCTCATCGCAGTAGTCGTAGATATACGGCGCCTTGGTGAGTGTCGGGACCTCTTTCGGCTCGACCCCTATCGCTTCCACCTTTCCCTTCCCCCGCAGCATGTCACCTAAGAAAGGATAGGTGAATCCAGCGAAATTCGATCCGCCTCCGACGCAACCGATAAGGATGTCCGGCGTCTCTCCGATGAGTTCGAACTGGCGTTTCGCCTCCTGCCCGATGATGGTCTGGTGCAGCAGGACATGGTTCAGGACCGAACCGAGGGCATAGACCGTACCCTTGTCTCCTGCCGCGACTTCGATCGCCTCAGAGATGGCAATCCCGAGCGATCCAGGGCAGGAAGGATCCCGGGCGAGGACCGCCCGCCCGACCGCTGTCTCCTTCGATGGCGAAGAGACCACCTCCCCTTTGTTCATCCTGATGATGTATTTCCGGTACGGCTTCTGGTCATAGCTGCATCTCACCATGAAGACCTTGACATGGAGCCCGAAATAGAGGCCCGCGAGGGAAAGCGCTGTCCCCCACTGCCCGGCCCCGGTCTCGGTCGTGACCTCTTTGTACCCTTCTCTCGAGATATAGTATGCCTGTGCTAGTGCGGTATTGATCTTATGCGAACCAGAAGGTGAGAGGTCTTCCCTCTTGAAGTAGATCCTGGCAGGCGTGCCCAGGAATTTTTCAAGCCTCCTTGCCCGGTAGAGAGGGGTCGGCCTTCCCATCCTTGAGTAGAGTACTCTAAGCTCCTCCGGGATGGGTATGAACCGCTCCATGCTCATCTCCTGCTCGAGTATCGCTTTAGGGAAGATCTTCGGCATGATGGAGAGATCTCCCTTCGGAGGCGGCAATGGCGCAGGCAGGTCAGGGACGATATTGTAGTAGAAGCGCGGGATGTCCTCTTTCCCCAGGACCACTTCATCCTTGCTGACGACAGCCTGTTGGATGGTTGCGGTTTTCATGGTCATCACACCGCCCTGTAGGCAGGGCTAGGCGATCTCGCCTGATTGTAGGGTGCAAGGAGATTCTCTATCACAAGTCCTTTCGTCATCCTGAGGAGATCCCTCCCCTGAGAACCGTCGATCTCCTCATTGGTGATCCGCGCGCCTCCTCTGGCTGCTTTCGCTTCAGAACCTAATCTCGCAAGCGAACGCAAAGATCCTTCGCATGCGCTTTCAAGCTTGGATGATGATATCGCGAGGGGTTCGCCGAGCAGAATGCGGTTCCGCTTCTCTGCCTGGAATCCTGATGTCTTATAATGCTGCGCAACCGCGCCTGAGCGCAGAGGATGGGCATCCTCCAAATAGGCGAACTTCAGGTAAGGGACTACTCCCGCCGTCACCTCGTCATACGCTTTCTCGGAGAGCGGGCCGATCTTGATGCAACGCTGCTCTCTCGCCATCATGTCGCAGCACGCCGCTTCATTCATGGTATAGATGAGGGATTCATAGGTCCCTTTCTCTTTTCCTGGCGCTGCGGCAAGTGCCTTTTTGAGGAGAACATCGTCTTTCATGATCCTTGCGCTCGCTTCCTGGAGCACATGCGAATAGCGGCTCCCCCCCATGAAATCAGAAGTCTTGATTATCGCCGGCTCTCGACCGAATGCAGCGCCCAGGTTCTTTATGACCCCTACCATCTTCTCCATGTTCCTGACTATCCTCTCCTCTCTTTCCGGTGGCGCCTCAAGGCTCTTGCAGCCAGTCTCCTGCAGGCGCTGGAAATTGTCGACCAGGAGCAGATCAGCCCCGGTAAGGAAGAGCGATGCCATATCGATCGGCACCCCATTGTCCCCGAAATCGATCCCTGCGAATGCTTTTCCGCGTTTGATATCCGCTCCTGCCGGCTGTGTCTCGATGATAAGTTGGTTCATGTTCATTCCTCCTTCATGTCCTTTTCGGCATTTCACACTTCAGTCATACTTCAAAAAAATGTTAAGAGTCCTAGAATGATATCGTCAACGCCAGCATCCGTACCGGCATGATCCCATCGTTGGTTGTACGCTCATGTGAGGGGAGAACCATGGAAGAGTTTAAATATATAGTGTCAAATATAAGTAAAAAAATTAAAATAATATACAAATAATGATAAAATGTCACAAATAGAACAGAACCTCGCGTCATACCTCGTCGCTCATCCGGAGATCGAGAGATGCATTGACATCATCAACAGGAGAAGCCTTGCACGACGCCTCATCAAAGAGAAAGCTGCACATGCCAACCAGATGGAAGCGGTCATCGCTACCCTAAGGAGATATCCCTTCAAAAAAACTGCCAAGGACAAGGCATTAGGAGACATCCGCATCAGGATAAAAGACAGGATAGTCATCCTTGATCTCGAGAAATCCAAAGAGCTGGTGAAAGACCTGCGGGAAGTCATCGACAAGGCGGACTATGACAAAGGCGAGACTTTGAAGATCGTTGTCGGATCCTCTTCAGTAAAGATCTTCATCGACGAATCAGCACTCCCTAATATCGCATCCATCCAGAAAAAGCACAAGGCCAAGAAAGCATACAAAGGCATCTCAGAATTCAGCCTCCTCTTCTCTCCATCCGCCCATGATAGAAAAGGTGTCGTCTCCTGGGTGACCGGTGAACTCGCGCTCAATGACATCAACATCTGCGAAATGCTTACTGCCACCCCCGAACTCCTCATCTATATGGAAGACAAGGACGCAGTGAAAGGTTATGAAGTTCTGCGCAGGATGTGCGGGGATTAGGTTAGAGTGCTGTATCTTTGTTAAGAGAATGGGATGGGAATAACGAATATTCATTCCTTTTCCTTTTCATTCATTCCCCATCAATACATTTATAAAATCCGTATGGTTCCAAGAAAGGCATGAGGGTGGATGAGGAGACCATACGCCATGTCGCGAGAGTGGCAAGGCTCAACCTCACTGATGAAGAGGTCAGGCGCTTTCTGCCGCAGATGAAAGATATCATCAAGGCGGTCTCTGTGATCGATGCTGTCGATACGACGGATACCCTACCGAGTTTCCAGCCCATAGCGCTCCCTGACAGGCTCAGGGACGACGACCCAGGGACCTGCCTATCGCAGGAAGAGGCGCTCAGGAACGCCAAGGGCGGTTCTGACGGATATTTCAAGGGGCCTAAGGCGGTATGACCATGAGAGCATCAGAACTAGCGGGCGGAGTCAGGGACGGTTCGATCGACCCTGTGGAACACACCGAAAAAGTCCTGGAAGAGATCGAAAGGATCGACAAAGACTATCACTATCTCAACACCATCTGCGCTGACCGCGCGAGAAAGGCAGCGTCCGACTTGAAAAAGGGCGGTTCAAAGGGAAGGCTCGCTGGCATCCCCCTCTCCATCAAGGATTCTATCGTCGTCAAGGGTGTGGAGAGCACTGGCGGTAGCGCCATCCTCAAAGGATATGTCCCTGTCTTCAACGCGACCTGTGTCGAGCGCGGAGAGAAAGAAGGGGCGATCGTCATCGGGAAGACCTCCCAGGACGAATTCGGTTTCGGCGCGTTCGCGGTGAACGTCGGCAAGGGATTCAGGATCCCGAAGAACCCAATCGACCCGACGCGCGCGACTGGAGGCTCATCCGGAGGCGCAGCGGGTCTCGCGAAAAAAGCATCCTTTCCCACCATCTCCTACGGAGAATCGACCGGAGGCTCCATCGTCAACCCGGCGTCATTCTGTGATGTCTTCGGGCTCTGCCCCACCTATGGCCGGGTCTCGCGTTATGGCCTCATCGACTACGGCAACTCACTTGACAAGGTGGGCCCAATCTCACGATACCTGAGCGATGTCGCTTTGGGCCTCGAAGTCATGGCCGGTCATGATGCCAAAGACTCGACATCAGCCGACGCTCCGGTGGAAGAGTTCTCATCATCAATCGGAAAGGACCTGCGCGGCCTCAGGATAGGCGTCATCAAGGAATCCTTCGGTGAAGGCACCGAAGAGGATGTCAAAGACGCGGTCTGGACAGGGATCAAGAGGCTTGAGGGAGAAGGCGCTAGATACGAAGAAGTGAACACCCCGCTTGCCTTTGAATTCGGGATACCCGCTTATTACATCATCGGGACATCCGAGGCATCGACCAACCTCGCGAAATACTGCGGTATGCGTTACGGTGTCCAGGAGGAGACCGCTGATGGATTCAATGAATATTTCACAAGAATCCGGTCTGAGAATCTGGGGGATGAGGCCAAGCGCAGGGTCATGCTCGGCACCTTCGCCAGGATGTCCGGTGTCAGGGACGCCTATTACCTGAAAGCGGCGAAAGTCAGGACCAAGATAATAGAAGAATACAAGTCCCTCTTCAAGAGGTTTGACATCCTCGTCTCCCCCACAGTCCCCTATAAACCCCCGACATTCGATGAGATAGGCAGGCTCACCCCGCTCCAGCATTACATGGCTGATGTCATGACTGTCTCCCCGAATCTCGCTGGCCTCCCCCACCTGAACATTCCTGCAGGGATGAAGAAAGGCCTTCCCGTTGGCATGATGGCTATAGCCGACCATTGGAAAGAGAGTGAATTATTCCGGGCTGGTGCGCCCTTCGAACGACCATGAGCTTTTCGACTGAGACCGTCATCGGCATGGAGATCCACGCAGAGCTTAAGACAAAGACCAAGCTCTTCTGCTCCTGTTCCCGCGAAGCGAACGAGTTCGAAAAGCCTAACACCAGGACCTGCCCTGTATGCCTTGGGCATCCGGGATCAAAGCCGGTCCTCAACAGGAAAGCTGTAGAATACGCTATCCGCGTCTGCCTTGCGACAGGCTGCGCGATATCTCCTGCGCTCATCTTCTCAAGGAAATCATATTTCTATCCTGACCTCGCCAAGAACTACCAGATTTCCCAGTACGAGCAGCCTCTGGGGACAAAAGGATCGCTCTCCCTTGATTCAGGCAAGGAGATCGGCATCACCCGCGTCCACATGGAAGAGGATCCTGCCTCCCTTGTTCATCCCGCAGGAGTCGGGGGATCGTCATCTGTCCTTGTCGACTACAACCGGAGCGGCAATCCCCTCTGCGAGATCGTGACCGAGCCTGACCTTGAGACCCCGGACGAAGCGAGAGAATTCCTGAAGAAGCTCACAAGCATCCTCAATTATCTCGATGTGTTCGACGCAGACTCCTGCATCATCAAGGCTGACGCCAACATCTCTATCAAAGGATCAGGGTATACGAGGGTCGAGATAAAGAACATCACCGGCTACAAGGAAGTCGAACGCGCCCTGCGCTATGAGATCACCCGCCAGCGCCAGGAGGTCTCATCAGGCGGCAGGATCATCCAGGAGACGCGCGGCTGGGATGCTGACAAGGGATTGACATTCAGGATGCGGACCAAGGAGACTGAAGACGACTACGGTTACATCATCGACCCTGACTTGACAGCGACTGCCATAAGCGCCCCTTGGGTGCGCAGGATCAAAGAGGGTCTTCCGGAACTCGCCCATGAGAAGGAGACGAGGTATGTCCTGGAACACAAGATCAGCATCGAAGACGCCCGCGTCATAGCGGCTGAGAAAGATCTCGCCCGCCTCTTCGAGAAAGTCGCGGAGAAGGTCTCTCCCATCCTTGCCGCCCGCTGGCTCCGAAGGGAGCTTGTTAGGGTCATGAATTACAGCAAGATCGATTTCTCCGGGCTGAAAATCGACGAGAAGCATCTCTCAGACCTCCTCACCCTCGTTGAACAGAAGAGGATCACCGAGAAGACAGCCCAGAAGCTCATGGAGCAGCTCATCAAAGAGCCCTTCGACGTCCACGAACATGTGGAAAAGAACGGCCTCGCTTCTGTAAATGACGACGGTGCCATCGAGGAAGCATGCAGTCAAACGATAAATGCCAACCCACAAGCAGTCTCAGAATACAAAGCCGGAAGCGAGAAAGCCCTCAACTTCCTCATCGGCCAGGTCATGCGCCAGACCAAAGGGAAAGCTGACCCGAAGATCATAAGGGAGAAGATGCTTGCGGGACTCGATCATTGATCTTCTTAAAGAATAATACAAGGCATTTACGGAAAAAAAACTCGGCATGTCTTTTTCCAAATCTTTCACCCCACGACCTCGTTAAATTCCAGTGTTAAGTAAAATCTTTTTCAGGGGCAAAAAAGAACAAGGGCGAGAATACATTTTTATAGATATGGAAATCTTAGTTATATATGTTAAAGAGATTTAATGTAGAAATAAATACTGAAACTAAGTTTCTTTTTTCAACATCAGGAAGTCTATCTTCTATCAAGAAACATAATGAAGCACTAAAAAAAATTGGATTGAATCTTGTATATTTCTCATTTCCTGATGAAATTACACCAGAAGTTTATGCAGGTTTACTGAGATCTCCTATTGCGAGAGGAGGTGCAGTTACTGGTAAGAGTGGTTTAAAATCAGATATTATCCCTTATTTAGATATAGTTGATCCTTTAGCAAAAGAAACCTTGGCTGTCAATACAGTTGTTAATGACAATGGAAAACTTCATGGATATAATACTGATGCTTTTGGGTTAAAGACCGCACTACTTAAAGGTATTAAAGAATCGAAAATTGAAATAAAAACTGCTGTTATCTATGGAAATGGTGGTGTTTCAGGTGTCGCTTTCAAAGTTCTTCAAGATTTAGGGATTAAAGTAACAATGATCGGTAGAGATCCTGAACGGGTTTTGAAAAAAAGAAAAGAATTAGGGATTGAGAATATTCCTCATTTTAATGGTCCTTATGATTTAATTGTAGACGCAACACCGATATCATCTGATCCCGATTTTTTAGATGCGATAGGTTTTTCAGAAATCCTAAATGGGTGTAAAATTATTTTTTGTCATAATATGCCAGAAAAGGATAATAAAACAAATTACCTATTAGATTACTGTAATCAAAAAAAGATTTATTATATCCCTGGTAAATGGATGTATGTTTCTCAATTATCTAAGCAGTATGGATTATATTTTGAAAATTATACTAGACCAGATGGTAAGACAAAGATTTCTGAAGAAGATATTATTGATGCATGGGATTTAGATTGATGTTTTCTCATCTTATTCCTTGTTCTTGAAGTATCGCATTCGCTCATTCGATAGAACGCCCTTGAAAATTACTTGCTCCATTTCACACCGTCACTGCGCCCTCCTCCTTTCAGTCGTCGTGGCAATTAACAGGAATTTAACGTTTCCGAAACCTTGCAGGTTTCTCCACCCAAATTTATTTTTCGAGGTCGAAATTTTGTGTGATGTCTCAATATTCCTCCGCTCTTAAGATGGAGATTCAGCAAGATTGCCATACATTTATATAATCTGGTTCTTCATTGAGAAACAAATGAAAAATAAAAGATTGGCAATATCTCTCATAACTGCTGCCATCCTTGGTATATTCTGTATTATTGGGATCAGTTTAAGGATGGGTTTCGCAGGAAATGAGTTATTCATAGTAGCTACTTGGGTGAATAGGGTTGTGATAGGTCTTGTTATCGGGGTAGCATCACCAATAAAAATTGATAATAATCCTAAAATGTTGTTAAGAGGAGCGCTCCTGGGGTTTATCATCAGCGGCTCTTTCTATCTCGCAACATCCTTTAAAGACACCCCTGGTTTCTTTGCTGGAATAGTGTATGGGATCATTATAGAATACATAGCTACAAAATATGCTAAATGATGCATAGTTCAAAATGCTTGCGAAACTCACCCTGTGCTTCGTACATCTAGACTCGCTATACTCGAATTGATTGGAAATTAAACACTGTTGACGCAGTTTTCCCACACTACGTATGGAAAAAGGCTTTGACAAGGATTATATTCAATTGAAAAATTGAACTTATTTCTTATTTTTTGATTTCTGAATTTTATAATGCAGATACAAAGGAATGAAGAAAATTATCATTACAAGGAAAACAATAATAAAAATTTCAAATGAAAAGAAGCAATTGGAATCATTAATATATACAAACCAGCCATCCTTCCAAATATATCCTCCCCTATCACAAATCCAGAATCCTGCTACAGCAGCAGGAATTATTGAAAAGAGACTTCCAATCTTAATTGCTTCTACTATATTATCGTTTGATTTCATTCATATCATATCTACAATTCAAATTTTATAAATTTACCCATATAAGTACCAAGTCTCTCCCATTTTATTATTCCGACTCTCGCATCTCTGCTATTCGAGACTAGGGTTCACAAGGAAAAACCCTCACCCCTTCATTTTCCACAGGAGGATTATGATCACAATCACAAAGAGGACGGCTGTGGCGACATACTCTAAAAAGTGTGTCTGAGGTTCAGGAAAGAAGAAAAGGACCGCCAAACCTATGACGGCTACGATGGGTATCACTATTTTTCGGTTCATTCATCCTCCATATCTGAAGGGTTCACCTGTAATTCAGGATCTTCAAGGGTTTTCCTGAATGTTTCGAGTTCTTTTTCATCCATCTCTAAGACCATGACGCTTGAAAATCCACAGTCCTGGCATTCATTTTGCAAAGGCGCCCCGAAACTGTAGGCAGTGTTCGAGAAATCCCTCTTGATGTTGGTCGAGCCGCACTTTGGACAGACCTGGATGAGCCGTTTTTCTCCCATAGAAGGCCATAAACAACCCAAGTATTTAATCCTATGGTGGGATATCGAAAATCGCCCAAAACGCCAAGCGTTTTCCCCTGCTCTCCTAAATTATTTCGAGGCCACCTATGATTATTGTGGTTTGCCTTAATGTCGCTCCAACTCTGAAAAAAACATACTTCGGTGGCGATGTTAAACTCATTGAACTTCGATTTTAATCACCCCTATGAAAATTGGTTGAATATTGATCCTTAATCATCAATCGGACTCTTTATCTTTGAGATGTCTTTTCTTGAGACTTTTGTGTAGATGAGGGTTGTACTTATATCGGAATGGCCAAGAAGGTCGCGGATGTACCTGATGTCTGTACCGTTTTCGAGAAGATGTGTTGCGAAAGAATGTCGTAAAGAGTGGGGCGATATTTTTTTCGTGATTCCGGCTTTTCGTTTAGCTGTGTCAACGATCTTTTCAATTGTCCTGATGGTATACTTTTTCTTCCTGTTTGAAACAAATACACCCTTCTTTTTCTACAGATAGTGACCGTAAGCTCTTTCTTATCTTTGGTGAAAGCATAACTATTCTGTCTTTCGTTGGCTCATTTAATATGAATGATAATCCTCTGAAAATCGATATCTTCCCATTTCAAATTAATGAGTTCACTTACCCTCATTCCAGTAGCATAAGCCATCATAATAATGAGCCGATGATTCATATTCTTTGTTTCAAAAATCATTTTTTCTATTTCTTTCCTGGATAGGACTATAGGCAGTTTTATCTCTCGTTTCAAGTTAGGGAAATCCAACTCGTCTGCCAATCCCATAACTTTGAGATAAAACCTGATTGCAAAGCCGGTATTTCTGATGGTCTCATCTGCCTTTTTGAGTTCAATCAGGGATAATAGATATGCTTCTGGGGACTTGCCTGATTCCAAGTATTTCCCAATATGATGCGTATAATTTGATATTGTCATTTGGGAGAAACCTCTCAACAATGACGCTTCCCTGATTCAATTTTTCCAATCTCTGGTATTTGAGTCCTGATCCATATAAGGAAGCCAGTCTGGTCTTTGTTAAAGAAGATTTAGTTCGCAAAACCAGAAACATTCCAGGTTTACCGCAAAAAGAGTACGATAAATACTTGTTATACGACATTTTACCTAGAACCCTAAAAATTCCATTCTTGATTTTTATCATCAATAATTCGAACTCTAAAATCTTTATATTTTAAATCAACCCTTATCTCTTTTAGAATTGAATGTAACGAATCATCATATAATCTTCCAACTTCTACAATAGATTCACCTTGTTGTCTAATTGTATTTTTCCCTCTTTCTGTTGGTTTATCAAAATAATCTTCAATTCCTTTTTTAAATTGAGGTAGGATTTTATTTACAACAAATAAAGGGTAAAATTCTGGATCATTTATATCAGCAAATGGAATTCTTTTATAAAAATGAGAGATTTGATTAAGTAATCTATATGCTCTCTCAGAATATACCTCTTTACAATCAAATATTGTATACGCGTCAATATTATCAAGAATTCCATCCATAGTCGCTCCAAATCCTTTATAGTAATATTTGGCTATTAATTCAACTTTTTCAATCAATGTTTCAGTACCTTTATTTACCATTCTTAAATAAGGAATATCTATTTGTTTTTTAAAAGTATGGACGGGTTCTAGGTAAAACGCTGCGGAAAACTTCGTTTTCCTTGGGGACGCTGCGCTTTCGTCGCTATCGCTCTTCACCCTCGCATAACAAGGGATAAAAGGAAAAATACTCGGCTCGCATTTTTCCCAAATTTTTCTTCCACGACGTTCCAGAAAAACTTCTTTTATCCCCTGTGTTAGTTTCAATTTTGGAACCCAAGCTATTTAGAAAATGGAAGTGCCCGCGTCCTTCGGACAGATAGTCTTTTTCTGCGAAAAAGAGAATTATTGACAATTCTTTTCTAAAACTCTATATTTAACGATTGACGGACTTCTTGAAAAGAATAGGCTACCACCAACAAAATTTTGGTCAATTTCAGAACCAACTTGTAACCTATCTCCTAAAAATTTTGGAATTTCAATTGGATATCTCATTTTATTCCACTCATTCTCTAAATGTTGAAAAATATCTAATGTGATATTTGATTTTTTGCTTTCAACAACAATTTTGCACGTTTTTTTAGCTTCATCTCTAATTTGTTCAGAGACATCGCTTCTAGTCATAATGCCTCCTTCTGTGCTTAATTCATTACGTTGACTATTTAACGCTACAAGTTGCTCATATTGCTGTGGCGTAATCTCTTTCCATCCCTCAGCATTTCTTACATAACATACATCATTTCTATGTTTATCAGAAATATTTAATGAATATCCCTCTAACTCGCCCCTTAGGATTAATCCGCCAGTATTAAATTTTGATTGTAATTCTTGACCAACAGAAACAGATGAAAAGTAACTTTCAGAAACAGGCAATCTTATCGTTTGAGCCTTCATCTCATTCCCCATATGAGTAAATGGGTCTAAAGTATAACTTGTTTTTTTACTTTTGATTTCAACAAATGGAACAGAATATCTAGCGATAATTTGAGCATCTGAGTACAGAGATTCAAATTGTTTTTGAGCTAGAACCTGCTCTTGTCTGACTCTTTCTTGATAAGCACTATTATCACAACAAGTAAAAGTTAATGTCCCTAAACCTATAGATGTTGCAGCTACCAGTGCACAAAGTGTTTTCTTAATTGTCATTTTATTCTCCTTGAATGTGTAATAAACCCATATTTATAAATCTTTGGGTTATTTACTACTTTATAATAACTACATAAAATACGGGCGGGCACTTCCTTAAAAAATAGTCTGCTTTGCAGAAATTGATATTAACGCTCGGGTTCCAAAACTTTGGATTTTTCGGCTTTGCCGAACGTTGCACTAAAATCCAACCTTCACTTCGTTCAGGGAAACTAACAGGAATTTAACGGTTCCGAAACCTTGCAGGTTTCTCCACCCAAATTTATTTTTCGAGGTCGGAATTTTGTGGGTTGCCTCAAAATTCCTCCGCTCTGATAAATAAACTTCGTTAAATCCCGGTGTTAAGTTCAATAATTTTTCGGGTTCGCTTTTACTCCAAACAATTTTGAAGTCATCAATAATTTTATATATCTGTTGATTTTAATGTATTTATGAACTTCAAACCAACGCTATGGAAATCAATTGTGTCAATAATTTCAGGAATTGTGATCAATTACCTTCTTGCAGGCACTGTGAGAGTATCGTGTAATTGTATTCAAGGTGTTCCTTGTAATTGCCCACAGCCAAAATGGATTGAATTTGCATTTGACCCGGTTCCATTGGTGATTTTCATATTAACTATCGGACTTGTTTATGTTGTTTGGAGCTCAATTCAAAAGAAATAGGCTCGCCCGAAAAATTACTTCTCCTTCCTTTCAGTCAGTCGACCCCGTTGCACTCTCGCATTTTTTCAAAATGCTCGGGGGACTTAACAGGAATTTAACGGTTCCGAAACCTTGCAGGTTTCTCCACCCAAATTTATTTTTCGAGGTCGGAATTTTGTGGGTTGCCTCAAAATTCCTCCGCTCTGATAAATAAACTTCGTTAAATCCCGGT
>Ga0209575_10000703_pt1 | contig 17323 bp, 12 predicted proteins | sample Medcelwee11metaG_FD_187172 | JGI IMG/M metagenome (GOLD analysis project Ga0209575, IMG submission 187172) | Freshwater pond sediment microbial communities from the University of Edinburgh, under environmental carbon perturbations - Medium... | ecosystem: Environmental > Aquatic > Freshwater >...
CAAAGCAGAGTTTCTCCACGATACCTGTTATACGCGACCCTGTAAATATTATCAGCACTATTATGGTAGGAATCATAGCTCCGTTCAAAAAAAACATACTCCATTATAAGTATGGTACTTGTGATTCCAAGTACAAGGCCGGCAATATTTATCAATGATACAGCTTTGTGTCTTTTAATATTCCTGTAAAAGGTTCTTCCCGTTTTATTAAATATTGCCATTCCGGAATTGTTATTTACTAATTGTCAATTACTAACTGTTCGTTTAAAATTGGTGACATACGCCTCAGCATTCCGGAGAATCAGATAACTGCCTCAGCAATCTTTGAAGTTTCAGTAATGATCTGTCCGTCAAACAGATTGATTACTCTATGTGCATACCCTGCATCACGCATTGAGTGAGTCACCATAATTATTGTTGTGCCGGCTCTGTTTAAATCTGTAAGCAGGTTCATAACTTCAATACCGTTTTTGGAATCAAGATTACCGGTTGGTTCATCAGCAAGGATAAGTTTTGGATCAGCTACCACAGCCCTGGCAACTGCGACACGCTGCTGCTGACCTCCCGAGAGCTGTTGTGGAAAATGTTTCCTCCTGTGGCTGATCTTCATCTGGTCCAGAACCTTTTCGACCATCTCTTTACGTTCACGCGCCTTAAGCTTGAGGTAGATCAATGGAAGTTCAACATTCTCATATACTGTAAGCTCATCAATAAGATTAAAACTCTGAAAAACGAACCCTATATTGCCCTTGCGCAATAATGTGCGGTTACGTTCCCTGAACTGACCAACTTCTTTACCATCAAAAAAATACTCCCCGCCTGAAGGATTGTCAAGAAGTCCGACAATATTCAGAAGTGTTGATTTACCACATCCTGAAGGGCCCATAATCGCAACAAATTCTCCCTTTTTAATATGCAGAGAAACATTATTAAGTGCGGTTGTTTCAATCTCTTCCGTCCGGAAAACCTTTGTCAAATTAACTGTCTTTATCATATCGATTATTATTAAATTAAATCATTATTACATTAATTCATCATTGCTTATCTCCTTCCAGTGTAGAAAAATCCAAAGGGAGAGAAGATTATCTATTTTAACACAATCTTATCATTATCACCGAAAAGCTCGTATCCCGAGGTTATGACTTTTTCTCCTGGATTTAATCCTTCGAGTATTTCATAATACTGAGGATTCTGTTTCCCGATTTTGATATTCCGCTTAACGGCTTCGGTTCCTTCTTCATTCAGTACAAAAACCCATTGCCCCCCGGTACTCTGGAAAAAACCTCCCCTTGGTATCATTATAGCCTTCTCAGATTCTCCAAGTTGAAGTTTAATATGATACGTCTGTCCAATTCTCAGATTCTCAGGAGTTAATCCTTCAAAAACCATATCTATTTCAAACTGCCCTTCGCGTACTTCAGGATAAACCTTTCTGACAATCAGACTTAATTCGGTACCACTGCGATCGAGAGATGCCGAAAGGCCTCTCTGAACGCGGTCGATGTAATGTTCATCAATTTTAGCATTGATTTTAAAATTTGTCAGAACATTTATCTGCCCTATCCTTTGTCCGCCGGATATTGACTGACCGATCTCCGCATCGAGCATTCCAAGTTGTCCGTCGACCGGGGATTTCACATTGAGATTATCAAGACGTTCATGCACCAGTTGCAGCATCTGCCTCATTTTACCAAGGTCGCTGTCGAGTGTCATCATCGATGTTGCCTTGAGTATTGAGTCATTTGCAGTTTTAATTTTATTGATTTTCAACAGGTTAACTTCATATTCATAATCTTCTTTTGACTGGAGATATTCTTCTTTTGAAATCAATCCCTGATCAAAAAGAGTTTGATATTGTTCAAAAGTCCTTTTCCTGCGTGTCAGCCTGTACTCATTTTCAAGGATATTCCGTTTAGCGACTATAAGTTCTGTTTCAAAACTTATACGGGTACTCCTGAGATAATTCTCTTTCTCAGCAAGTGCTGCCTCGCTGTCAAGTATATTCTGATAAAGTTGTCTGTTTTCAAGGCGCAGGATAACATCACCTTTATTAACCATAGAACCCTCCTCAATAAGTCGTTCCTCTACCCTTCCTCCCTCAACAGCATCTAGATATATTGTAGATATTGGCTCAATCTGTCCAGTAACAGTTATATAATCATTAAATATATTTTCCTCAACATTACTGACAGTAATTTTATCAGCCTCTGCCCTGAAAACTGATGTTTTTCCTCCCTGTACAATCTTTACAATTAAGAAAGTAAGTACTAATATCCCTAAACCCCACAGAACATGTTTTAATCTTATGCCCTTCTTTTGCTCAATTACTTTATCCATTCCCATTTTCTATAATGTTTTTCGTTTTTTTTATCAATATGGTTCTGTTTATTTCTCCCAGAACCTGTTGCCCCTGTAAAAGTCAATTATCTTCTTTTTAACTTCAACAGTCAGGCCTGAACGCAGGACTTGTGCTGTAGTTGTCGTCATTCTGTTCTTTGCTGTATAGAAGTCAATCACATTTATCATCCCCTGACTATATTTTTTTTCAGCTGCCTGGTAAGCAAGAGTATCTGCCTCCAGCTGTTTTTTTGCCTGTTTAAACTCACTCTGCGAAGCTTTCAAATCGCTATAGTTTGTTGCCATTTCATATAACAATTCCTGTTTTACCTGTTCAAATTTGTTTTTCGCAGATTCAGCCTGCAACCTGGCAAGCTTTATGTTTGTAATATTATTATGCTGCCTGAAAATGGGAATATTTAAAGAGAGCCCCAGATATTTGTTCTGGTTTGCATTTATCTGATAAGAAAAATCCCTGTTGGCATCTGTCGGATAGAAATAAGTCCCGTATGAAGCGCTCGTCCTCAGAGATGGGAATAATCCTGCTTTCTGAATATTTAAATACTTTTTACTGGCAACCCAGGTGTTTTCAAACGATTTTATCTGTGGAGACCAGAGTGAGTACTCCTTATATAAGTCACTCACTTCCATATTTACTTCTACCCTGCCGATGTCAGGATTAACAGACCGTGTCAGTACTATTGAGCTGTCAGGACTGATATTCATAGCTTTACGAAGGCGAATCCATGCCGACTCAAGCATATTCTCAGTCTGGATACAGGTAAACTCGTCTTTCTCAAGGTTAGCATTGACTTCAAGAAGGTCGGCAGTTGCCTTCAGACCGGTACTGACAAGGATCTCAGTTTTCTTTAAATTAATTACAGAAAGTTCCTTTTGATCCGTTGTTATTTTAAGCAACTCCTCATAATAAATCACATCATAGAAAGAATTCATTACCAGGAAAGCCAGGTTATCGACAGCATTAATATTTGTGTTTTCAGCAGCTTTTTTTCTGAACTTATTATAACTGATCTGATTCTGCATTGAAAAACCATTGAAGAGGTTCATTGATGCACCAAGCGAATAATCATTATAAAAATATTTATCGGAAACCAGTTCACCTTCAACAACTGTACGGCCAAATGAATAACCAGCTCCCGAAGATGCCCCGATATTCGGCATTAAGTTCCACTTCGACTGCCTGTAATTCTGCTCTGCAATTCCGAGATCAACCTCGCTCTGCTTTACATCAAAGTTATTTTCAATGGCATACTTTATACAATTCTCAAGAGACCATTTCTGTTGTCCGTTTAAAGGAATAACAACTAAAATGAATATAAACACCACTATTTGCCTTCTCATTTCTCCAAATCTATTTACGACTCTTATCCCAAAACAATGCCAATGTTTCATTTTACTTAATATCAATGGCTTATGATTCCGTCCAATTATATTTATGTTAAAATTATTTACAATTATCTGTAAAATATTTTTACAGATAATTAACTTTAGAAATCAGTTTGTTTACTTTTATATAAAAATGTCAAAAGGGAATATCCTTATTGTTGATGACAACAAGAGTATACTCAGCACCCTTGAAATACTTCTGGCACCAGAATTTCAATTTATCACTCTTTTGTCTAACCCTAATCTGATAATTTCCGAACTCGAAAAGAAGGATTATAATATTGTTCTTCTCGATATGAATTTCAAATCAGGGATAAACACAGGAAATGAAGGTATTTACTGGTTGGAACGTATCAAAGAAAAAAGGCCGGAAGTCTCTGTAATAATGATGACAGCTTATGGTGATATAGAACTGGCTGTAAAATCACTTAAAATGGGGTCAACTGATTTTGTCCTTAAACCTTGGGATAACCAGAAACTGATTGCCACACTTAAGGCAGCTCTTCAGCTTAACATTTCAAAAAAAGAGGTCACCCGGCTGACTGAAAAAGAGAGTAGTCTTAAAAAAGAAATCAACCGTGAGCAGAAGTTTATTATTGGCACTTCTCCGCGATTGATGCACGTTCTTAACATGGTACGCAAAGTAGCAAAGACAGATGCCAATATACTGATAACCGGAGAGAATGGCACGGGTAAGGAACTGATAGCCCGCGAGATACATCATCTTTCAAATCGGGCCGACGAAATTCTTGTCAGCGTTGATATGGGAGCACTGACAGAGTCATTGTTTGAGAGTGAGTTATTCGGCAATGTTAAAGGGGCTTTTACAGATGCTCATGAGTCGCGTCCGGGCAAGTTTGAAACAGCAAATAATGGGAGCCTCTTTCTCGATGAAATAGGAAATCTTTCTTTCCATCTTCAGTCGAAATTGCTTGCAGCCATTCAAAACAGGCAGGTATCCCGTATTGGGTCAGCACAGGCAATTCCAATAGATATCAGGCTCATCTGTGCAACAAACAAGAACCTGGAACTGATGGTCAGCGAAGGATTATTTCGTGAAGACCTACTGTACCGGATAAACACAATTCAGATTGAAGTTCCTCCTCTCAGAGAAAGAGGGAATGATATAATGATACTTGCTGATTTCTTCCTGAAAAAATATACATTCAAATACAGCAAACCAAACCTGAAAATTAATCAACAGGCAAAGGAAAAGTTACTCAGGTATCAATGGCCAGGGAATGTTAGGGAACTTCAGCATACGATAGAAAAAGCAGTCATACTGTGCGATAAGGAAGTTTTAAAGCCTGATGATTTTTTCATGCAGACTAAAAATATCTTTACAGGTAACGATTCAATACCTACCCTTGAAGAAATGGAAAAACAGCTTATCAGGCGGGCTATCGGACAAAATAATGGTAACTTTAGTGCTGCAGCAAGTCAGTTGGGAGTTACACGGCAGACCCTTTACAACAAACTAAGGAAATCAGGACAATGATCAGTAAAAGAATTTATCTTAATATTATCCTTAGAATATTAATAATAGTCGTCTTCTCTATTATCGCCGGTTATGGTTTTGCTGAAAAGACACATATCGTTTTTTCTTTAGTATCCATACCGATAATCATATTACTTACTATTAACCTTATATCATTCCTGAATATCACAAACAGAAGAATCAGGTTCTTTTTCGATGCTGTAAGAAACGAGGATTCAAATCTCTCTTTCCCTGTCGAAATAAAAAATAAAGACCTGAAGGAGTTGTACCAGAGCATGAATAAAGTAAGTATGCAGATTCAACAGCTCAAGATAGAGAACAGGCAACAGGAACAGTATTTCCAGGCTCTCCTGGAACATCTTGCAGTCGGTATCTTTACATATAACGACAATGGTTTTATAATACATGCAAATTCATCCGCAAGAAAATTGCTCTCAGTCGAGGTACTCACTCATTTACAGCAGATTGAACGCATCAACCTTAAATTATACAATTCAGTAAAAACGATTAAGCCTGGCGAACGGAGGCTTGTTGCCCTGCCTTCAGAAAATGGCGAAACTCAACTCTCCCTTAAAGCCTCCTCATTTAAAACCAATGAAGAGGAACTTACTATAATTTCTATACAGGATATAAAGAATGAACTTGATGAAAAAGAGCTGGAATCATGGATGAAGCTGATAAGAGTCTTAATGCATGAAATTATGAATTCAATTACTCCGATAACATCTCTTTCTGACAGTTTATATAATATTTATAATCCGGGAGGAAAGATAGTATCACCTGTTGAAGTGACAGAAAAATCAATCTCAACAACACTCCAGGGACTTAATGTAATACGTGAACAGGGAAAAGGATTAATGTCATTCGTTGAATCTTACCGGAAACTGACCCGCATTCCTCAACCCGACAAGAAAAACTTCAGGATTTCTGATCTGCTTTCACGGGTAAAAATTCTTTATACGTCACTGGATAAGAGTAAAAATATTGATTTATCAATCAAACTGAAAAACCCTGATCTTGAAATATATGCCGATGAAAACCAGATATCGCTGGTACTGATTAACCTGCTTAAAAATGCGCTTGAAGCAAATGGAAACAATCCTTCCGGGAAAGTCACTATAACTGCAGGTCTGAATTCAGACAATCATCCTGAGATCTGTGTAATTGATAACGGACCAGGTATACCATTGGAAAACATCAATGAAATTTTTGTGCCATTCTTTACAACCCGGGAAGATGGCTCTGGTATCGGACTTAGCATTTCAAAACAGATAATGCGGGTACATGGAGGAACTCTTAAAGTAAAATCAATCCCGGGGAAAGAGACAATTTTTTGTATGAATTTCCGGAATTGAGATATTAAGGAAAATAGATGTTAAATTTGCCGCCACATTACGGCAGATGAAAGAGAATGAATTAACCGGTCTTTTTAACAAACACCCTGTTTTACCCGGATTAATAGATCTGGTAAACGATCACGAGGTTGAAGAAATCAGTATCGTGGGATTGTCGGGGTCTTTAAAAGCCATAGCACTTGCCAGGGTTTTCCAGAAGAGCCAGATGACTCATGTTGCTATTGTTCCGGAAAAAGAGGATGCTGCTTACCTCTACAATGATCTGGTATCCCTCTTAGGTGATGATTCTGTATTCTTTTTCCCTTCGACCTATAAAAGATCTGTGCAATACGAACAGACCGAACCGGCAAATATTGTCTTACGTACAGAAGTGCTTAACTATCTCGCTTCCGGGAAAAGAAAAGGCATAATAGTTTCATACCCGGAATCTGTTATGGAGAAGGTTGTCAGCAGAAAGAACCTTAAGAAGAACACATTCCAGTTAAGCAAAGGCGACAGGTTGTCGCTTGAATTTCTTGAAGAGATATTACAGGAGTATAATTTTGAGCGGATCGATTTTGTTTATGAACCAGGACAATATTCAATCAGGGGGAGTATTGTTGATGTTTTCTCTTTTTCAGCAGATCTCCCTTACCGGATAGATTTTTTTGGTGAAGAAGTAGATACAATAAGGTCATTCAATACTGATGATCAGCTCTCTGTTGGAACTCAAACCCAGATTCAGATCATACCCAATATCCAGGATATTTATGTTGAGGAGATAAATGATTCTTTTACTGACTTTCTTCCTCCGTCAACAGTCATTTGGTTAGAAGATCCTGAATTCATTAAGGAGAAGATCAATTCAATTTACTTCCAAACATCCCAACGTGAAGATCCCGGCCAGATTTCCGGTAAGAAAGATATAGTTATGACCGGAAACAGGTTTATTGAAGAGTGTGAGAAATTCAGAATTGCTGTATTTGGCAGGAACGATATTTTTGAAAAAGGTAAAACAATTGCTTTTCATACAGAAACACAACCTGTATTCAATAAGAATTTTGAGCTCCTTTCCGAAAAATTATTATCAAATAAGCTCTCCGGTTATGATACATACATTATTTCAGAGAGCCAGTCGCAGATTGACAGGCTTAATGATATTTTCGCTGAAATTAATCCTGAAGTTCATTTTACTCCCCTGCTTATAAATCTGCATGGGGGCTTCACCGATCATGATCTTAAGGTGTCTGTATTTACTGATCATCAGATATTTGACAGGTACCATAAGTTCAGGATCAAAGGTTATTTTACTAAAAAAGAGAGCATCTCTGTTAAAGAATTAACAGGACTTAACCCGGGTGATTATGTTGTTCATATTGACCATGGCATAGGCAAATTCGGAGGTCTCGAGAAAATTGAAGTAAACGGGAAGATTCAGGAAGCAATTAAGCTTGTTTACAGGGATAATGATATTTTATATGTAGGAATACATTCTCTTCATCGAATATCAAAATACAAAGGGAAGGAGAGCACAGAACCAAAAATTTATAAACTTGGCTCAGGGGCCTGGCAGAAACTTAAACAGACTACAAAAAGCAGGGTAAAAGATATAGCTAAAGATCTTATTCAGCTATATGCCAAAAGGATGCATTCAGAAGGATTTGCATTTTCGCCGGATTCGTACCTCCAGCGTGAACTTGAAGCATCATTTATTTATGAAGATACCCCCGATCAGTTAAAAGCAACTGTTGCATTAAAGGAGGACATGGAGGCTCCCCATCCGATGGACCGGCTTGTATGTGGGGATGTAGGTTTCGGTAAAACAGAAGTTGCAATAAGAGCTGCTTTCAAATCGGCTTCAGACAGCAAACAGACTGCGATACTTGTCCCGACAACCATTCTTGCCCTGCAGCATTACAAAACTTTTTCCTCACGTCTGAAAGGATTTCCGTGCAATATTGAATATCTCAGCCGTCATAAAAAACCTGCAGAACAGAAAAAAATAATCAAAGAACTTGAAGAGGGAAAGATTGACATCATTATCGGAACACATAAGCTTGCAGGTCAGGAAATAAAATTTAAAGATCTTGGTTTGCTGATTATTGATGAAGAACAAAGATTTGGTGTTTCAGTTAAGGAAAAGCTTAAAAAGCTGAAAGCAAGTGTTGATACACTTACACTCACGGCAACTCCAATCCCGAGAACTCTGCAATTTTCGCTAATGGGGGCCCGCGACCTATCAATCATAAATACACCACCGCCGAACAGGATGCCGATCGTAACAGAGCTCCATGGCTTCAATGAGGAGATCATCAAGGAAGGTATTGAGTATGAAGTTTCAAGGAACGGACAGGTCTTTATAATTCATAACAGGGTTGAAAATATTAAGGAGATCCAAGCAAAGATCCACCGGATATGTCCGAATGTAAAATCAGCTATTGTACATGGGAAAATGGATGGCAAGGATATCGAGAATGTAATGTTCGACTTCATCCAGGGCGATTATGATGTTTTGATAGCCACAACAATTATAGAATCGGGACTCGATATACCAAACGCAAATACAATATTCATTAATGATGCCCATCATTTCGGTCTCTCTGAGCTTCATCAGTTGAGGGGCCGTGTAGGCCGTTCCAACAAAAAAGCTTTCTGCTATCTTCTTGCACCACCGCTTGATATGCTTACTCATGATGCCCGGCGACGGCTCAGGGCTATTGAAGAATATGCCGAGCTCGGAAGCGGATTTAATATTGCAATGCAGGATCTCGACATCAGGGGCTCAGGAAATATGCTTGGAGGAGAACAGAGCGGATTTATCGCTGATGTGGGATTTGAAACTTACCAGAGAATTTTAAATGAAGCTATGTTTGAGCTCAGAGAATCTGGTTTTGTAGAGACAGTTGCTGAAAAAGAAGAAGTTAAAATTTCAGGGAAAAGCAACCCTGATAAAAAATATGTTACTGATTTTCAGATCGATACTGATCTTGAGATTATGTTCCCCGATGAATATATCTCAAATATATCTGAACGAATCAGACTCTACAAAGAACTGAATGAAATTGATAATGAAGAATCCATTGGTGTGTTTGAGAAGAAGCTGGTTGACAGGTTTGGAAAGATCCCGCCACCTGCAGAGGCACTCCTCGATATTGTCAGGATTAAATGGATTGCTGTTAAGCTGGGTATTGAGAAGATAATGCTCAAGAATAATCTTCTTATTGCCAATTTTATTTCAGATCCAAAATCGGGATTTTACCGGAGTTCTTTGTTCATTTCTATAATGAATTACGTTAATCATCATCAGAAAAGAATGTCAGTAAAACAAAAGGATTCAAAACTGAGTCTTACAGTTTCTGAAATTAAATCTGTTAAAGCTGCAATCACAGTTCTTAGTCAGATTTCAGAAGATTGTAATAAGAGTGACTGAAGTAAATAGTACATGAAGTATTTAAAGTTATTAACTCTTAACTCTTAATTTTTAGTTTTTAGGCACTTCAAACTGTTTTTCCTACCTTTGTATTATACTCATTACCATGAATATAATTTTTGACATAGGGAACACAAGTACCAAAATGGCTGTTTTTGATGGCAGAAAGAAGATCACTTCTTTCCGGACTAGAGAATTCAGCTGCGAAAAACTACAAAAGAAACTATCAGATTACCAAATTGATAAAGCGATCATTTGTTCAGTAAGAGAGATCCCGGAGTTTATTTTCGACCTGCTTACTATAAATATACCATTTGTTCATGTTCTTACACATAAATCAAAACTTCCGTTCAGAATCGAATATGAAACACCTGAAACGCTTGGGCCCGACAGGATAGCTGCCGTAGCTGGTGGCTATGAGCTTTTCCATGGAGAAAAAGTACTTATTATAGATGCCGGCAGTGCAATAACTTATGATTTCCTTTCAGGGAAAAGCTATAAAGGAGGAAATATATCGCCAGGACTAAGAATGAGGTTCAGGGCCCTGCATAAGTTCACCAGTAAGTTACCCCTTGTAACACATGCCGAAAAATTTGAAACACCGGGTAAAAATACAGCAGAAGCTATAACAGCAGGAGTAGTCAACGGGGTGACTTATGAAATAAATGAGTATATTCGCACGTTTAAAAAAGAGCATGTCGGTCTTAAAGTAATACTATCAGGCGGAGACGGCGAATATTTAAAAGGGAAAATTAATCATCAGATCACCTATGTGCCTGATATTGTGATTGATGGTTTAAATTTTATTCTGGAGTACAATGCAAAATAGACTTTTAACAATAATTATAACCATTTGTATTTTCATTTTCGAACCGGCTTCCGGCCAGAAACTTATTAATTCACCCCTTTCCAGATTCAACATCGGGACACTGGAACCGGCAGGTTCGTTCAGGAGCATTGCCATGGGAGGCATAGGAACCTCATTAAGGGATAACAGTTCTATTTACTTTTCCAATCCTGCCTCATACAGCAGTCTTGATACAAACTCATTTATCTTTGACTTCGGTATTGATTATGGGATTAACCATCTTTCAGACGGTACAGATAAGTATTTCTCTGAAGATCTTAATTTTGACCATCTCCTCATGGGATTCCCGATTGCAAAAGGCTGGGGAGTATCAATTGGAGTTTACTCCCTGAGCAACGGCTATTATAAAATAGCCCAGACAGTTCCTGAAAATGAAATTGATCATACCGGTGAATACACCGAATTTCATTCAGGAGAAGGGAGCTTAACAAACTTTTTTCTTGGTACCGGTGCAAATATTACAAAAAACTTCTCTGCCGGAATAAATATGACAATCCTGTTCGGTAATTTAAAAAGGCTAAATCAGGTTAACTTTACAGACGATTTTTATTATGCTTATAATGATAACAGTAGTGAGAACCTGAATTTAACAGGGATAAATCTTGATTATGGCCTTCAATATACAGGTAATTTAAATAATAAATATTTCTTAAATGCCGGTATCTCATTTAACTCAGGGAAACACTATAAGTCTGATTATGAGAAACTTTCTGTCAAATATACTGCTTACGGGACCACAGATACAACTGTTTATTTACCAGATGATTCAACTAAAGCCTATATTCCCGGGACATTCAGGGCGGGTATCTCTTTCGGGAAGAAGAATAAATTTGTAGCCGGAATAGATTATATCTATACAAACTGGAGTGAAGGAATAATACAAGGTGCAGAAGGTTATCTGGGTGATACCAGATCACTTCTTTTCGGTATTGAATATATCCCTGATAAATATTCGAATTACAGTTTTATAAAAAGAATGGAATACCGGATTGGCGGACATATAGAAGATAATTATCTTGTGCTTAACGGAGAACAGGTGAAAGAATTTGGAATGAGCCTCGGATTAGGTATCCCTTTGAGACGCTCTTTATCAAAGACAAATCTGTTTGTAGATTTTACCAGGAAATCTGTTCCGGACGGAACTAATATTTACAGGGAGAATTACATAACTATGGGTATCAGCCTGAATCTTTACGATCGCTGGTTTATCAAACGGAAATATGATTAATGAATTGATACTTAAAATTCATAAATAAAATATCATAAACTCAGTATATTTTCCTGAATATTTTAAGTTAATACTTGAAAAGGTTAAAAACATTATTAAGTTTCCCCTCCCTGATTATGGGATTGACAATTGCCTGCCTCATTTCTGCATGTGAAAAAAAGCCAGACGTAATTACTATTGATATTCTGAATCTACCATCTCTCACAGTTAAAAATTTCACTACAACATATACCGATTCAGGAAAAATGCAGATGACCTTATCTGCACCGGTAATGGAAAGCTATGAAAATACTGATTCCCCATACTCTGAATTCAGTCAGGGAATAGACCTTATCTACTACAATGGGAAAAAAGATTCAGTCGGCAGAGTTACTGCAAAATATGCCCGCTTCACTACAAAAAAGAATCTATGGGAACTCAGAGACAGTGTAATTGTATCCAACTTTGAATCAAACTACAGGATCGAAACAGAACAGCTTTTCTGGGATCAGCAAAAAGACATTTTCTACAACGACAGGTTTTTAAAATTTTCGAGTGATGACCAGATAGTTTATGGAACAGGTTTTGAATCTGACTCTCACCTTAACAGACGGAAAATTAAGAATGTTTCAGGGCCTATTTATCTGAAGGATGAATAGAATGTTTCTGAATACTCCGGAAATAATACAGATTACTTTGCAATTTAATATGCTGCTTCACCGGCAGAGAAAAAAAAGCTAACTTTGGTGGATGGACAGTATCGTGGTTATACTTCTGGCAATACTTTTTTCTGCCTTTTTTTCGGGCATGGAAATTGCATTTGTCTCTTCAAACAAATTGCGGATTGAACTGGATAAGAAACAGGGTGTATTTGGTTCGGAAATAATCAAAATATTCACTAAAAATCCGGGGCAATATATTGCGACTATGTTAATCGGAAACAATATTGCGCTGGTCATTTATGGATTATTTTTCTCTAAAATGCTGGGGCCTTTACTTTTACCGGTTTTTGATTCTGACCTGCTCACACTTATTGTAAACACGATCATTTCGACGGCAATTATTCTTTTTGTAGCTGAGTTTCTTCCAAAGACTATCTTTATTATTTCACCGAATTTTTTTCTGAAATCATTAAGTATCCCGACACTTTTTTTCTTCTGGATATTCTACCCTGTAAGCAAATTAACTCTGGCTGCATCAAATATCTTTATAAGGATCTTCTTTAAAAACAGCCGTGGAGAAAAAGCTAAAGAGGATATAGTTTTCAGCAAAGTTGATCTCGATCATTTTGTAAATCTGAGCAAACAGAGCCGTGAACAATCTGAACCTTACCATCATAATATCAGAATCTTTCAGAATGCACTTGATTTTTCAAATGTCAAACTGAGGGAGTGTATGGTACCAAGGACGGAGATTGAAGCTGTTGAATGCACTGCTTCAGTTTCAGAACTAAAGGAAAAGTTCATTGAAACACAACACTCAAGGATACTGGTATATGATGAAACCATCGATAACATTATCGGTTATTTTGAGCTCAAGGATATTTTCAGAAATCCAACAGATATCAAATCAAGCATCAGAAAACTGGCTATTGTACCGGAAACAATGGCTGCAAACAAATTGCTGAAAGTATTTGTTGAGGAGAAGAAAAACGTGGCTCTTGTTGTCGATGAGTTTGGCGGAACCTCCGGAATGGTTACCATTGAAGATGTTCTTGAAGAGATTGTCGGAGACATTGAAGATGAACATGATACCAATGAACTTGTTGAAAAGGTTATTAATAACAAGGAGTATGTCTTTTCAGGCCGTCTCGAGATAGATTACCTTAATGAGAGGTACCATCTGGGGCTTCCGGAAGAGGATGACTATGAAACCCTGGCAGGGATGATCTTATTCTATCATGGCAGTATTCCGGGAAATAATGATGTAATAAGAGTTAAAAATTTTGTTTTTAAAGTACTTAAAGTAACCTCAACCAGGCTTGAACTGGTGAGTCTGAAGATAGAATAATAAAGAGACCGTCTCATTACTAAGAATGAGACGGCCTCCTTTTATTAATTTAATCTGTTGTCCTGTTCAAAAATTAAACAAACAGATCAAAAATTACTGATTTTATCAATCCATAACGAGTGTTGCTGTAAATACTTTAGTATTAATCGACGATGAAGTACCATCCTTATAATAGACATTGTAAGTAAAGGTCATTGCCGGTGTGGCTCCACATCCGTCCCATTTGCCTGTACCGTTCTTTATCCAATAAACATAAGGATCTCCCTCATAATCAGTCGTAAAGCAATACTGGTCAGCTATTGTCAACGTACCATCGTTATTAATTGTCATTGTTATTGTTCCACCCGCTGTTACGGTTTCTCCCCAATAATCTAACATCCATCCATAATTCAAACCGGTTACCTGTATTGTACTACCGCTGGGTGCTGATGTAACAACCTCGCTGGGATATAAAAATCCAGTTGCTCCATCAGTCCCGCCCCATGTTCCTACAAAATCGCTGACTGCAAGCGGGCAGAAAGGTTTAACTTTAACTTTTATTACCTTTTGTGGTGAAACAACTCCACCGCTTGTAGTCTCTACAACTTTTATCAAAGCAGTATCATTTGCAGGTTTAGTCCCAAATAGGACAGTGATAGATTTGGTATCCTCGCTGGTTGACTGAATTGTTGCATCTGTTACTGTCCATGCCCAGGTTGAACCTGCACGGTCATAAGTAACCTTATACGTGTATGTAAATGTTTGAAGCGCTAAAGTCTCTCCACTTGTGCCGATAACTATTGGAATGACTTGATCTGCAGTGTAGTCATTCTGGGCTTTTTCCATATCTGTCTCGCATGAAGGAGCGAGCCATGATGCTGCCAGAACCAATGCCACCCATATTAATAATTTGTTTTTCATATTCTTCTGTTTAATTGTTACTATTTACGATCAACTACCTAAAACCAGCCACCATCAGAAACATCTATTCCTGGTACGCCTTTTTGAGCAGCTCCGACACCACCAAAAGTGTAATTTTCCATGATGTTAACTTCAAGTTGTTGTCCTGGTATCGGCAGATGTAACGGTGTTCCTTCCTGAAGTTTATCTGCTTTACGCATTGCAAAGAATTCAATACCGAAACCTGCGGAATAGAGTTCTATATTTCTCTCGTAGAATATTGCATTTGCAATGTCGGTTGCATTAGCTGCAACTGGTGAAAGATGGCCTCTTGTAACTCTTGTTCCCGCATTGATAATTGCAGCTGCTCCAGTGAGATCCGGTTGATGTAATAATGCTTCGGCTAAAAGTAAATCATTTTCAGTCTTTGTAAAAGCAGCAACCGGTTCAGTCCAGGTTGACAGATAAGTATCAAATCTTTTGAACCGATAACATGTGAAGTGATAATAACCGCGTTCAACCCTGAAACCGCATGTTGACAAATAATTAAAATCAGTAAATACCCGGTCATCAATACCTGCAGTATGGCTGGTTGTCGGAGTAGGCAATGTAGCCCATGTACCTGCATCAGTCCAGCGTGAAGGGAATCTGGGATCCATCATGTTTATAATTCTCATGTCTGTCTGTCCCCAGCCTGATGCATTCTGATAATAAAGACCCCATGCATACCAGCTGACATCGTCCATCAGAGGAGCAAAATCATAAGAAAGGCCGTTCTGAGCATAGGTTTTAACACTTGCCCAGTCAACTGCTGCATCTTCAGCGGCATTCCTTGGCGAGTATGAAAGGAGCACTGCAGCAACAGTATTAGCCAGTTCACCAAGCTCCACGTTAGTGAGTGTTAATCCTGGAACCCAGGAAGCCGGAACATCAAAGGTTTCTGTATTACAGAGAGCTATACATTTATCCAGGCATTTTACAGCTGTATCAATAACATCTGTATAAGGAGAAGTCGGGACTGTTACTGTTAGATCAGTATATTCTGTAACAATAAATGCTTTGTCGTAGGTCAGACCGATGTAGCCTAAACTAAGACCCTGAGTTAGTAGTGCAACAGCCTTTACCATAGCTGTTTCATCAGTGCCATCATCGGCTTCGATTACCATATTGCCTAATTCAACCTTCCCAAGCACTTCATTTGAAGAAGAAAGAAGTGAATACATGGTCTTATAAAACTGTTCCGGATACAAAGAGTTAGGATATGCAGGAGTATTGTCCCAGGTTATACGTGGTTCGTAGCTGAAATCACGCATGGCGAAGTTACCCCATGAACATGTGCCGGCATCTGCACCTACAAAGAACATCAGTGAAGGGCTTGCATAAGGATCGTCCTGGTTATAAATTTCCTGAAACCATGAATTGACAAATGAGCTCGCAACCCCCTTAACATCAGAAGGTTTGGAGAACGCTGTGGCAAAATCAGGATCATTCTCGTTCTTTACATCAAGACTTTCACAGCCTGCTAAAAGAATCGCAATGACAACTGAGATTTGTAATAAATATTTATATGTTTTCATAATCACGATGGTTTTTTCGTTAGAATTTTAATTCGAGTGAGACAGAATAGGATCTGTAGTTAGGATATCCCATAAAATCATATGCGAAGTACTGCGTGCCATTTGATGTTCCAACTTCTGGATCATAACCTGAATATTTGGAAACAGTAATGAGGTTTTTACCTATAAATGCCAGTTTAATACCTTTTAAATATCCATTAACAAAACCTTTAAGGGCTTCAGATGATACGTTGTAAGAAAGAGAAAGTTCTCTTAACTTCAGATAACTTCCATCTTCCACCCAGAAATCAGTCTGGTTATTTACATCATAGAAGACTTTATAATAAGAGATGGTCTTCTTAAGGTAATCAGCCTTGCCGAACTGATCCATCATACCATGCCTGTCATCACGGGTAAGCCACTGGGCCGACTTGTTGTATACATCGCCACCATTTTTCCATCCGACCAAAGCATAAACTCCGAATCCTTTAAAATTGAGAGTATTAGTCATTGATAAATTGAATACCGGGTTAGAATCACCTATTTTTCCGAACCATAAGCTACCATTCTCATCCTTTTTCTTAATTGGGGCCTCAGAAGTAGTTCCTTCAGTTCCTTTAACAATTACATAACCATCGCTGTTTATTACATAGTTATCTATATTGTCGGTAGATGCAAGTTGTAATTCCATCTCATCAAGTGATTTCAGGAATTTATAACCATACATTGCACCAAACACTTCACCTTCACGGATATAGAATGCCTTATAAGCTTCCTGCCCATTTGGACCTGTTTGA